>ENA-ORXI01003236-ORXI01003236.1-sediment-metagenome-genome-assembly--contig:-NODE-3236-length-11114-cov-2.601432_pt1 | contig 11114 bp, 7 predicted proteins | sample MGYA00237861_ERZ511468 | MGnify/ENA primary metagenome ERZ511468 (study PRJEB26299, sample SAMN06266213) | sediment metagenome | isolation source: Hudson Canyon methane seep mesocosm | place: USA:Hudson...
TAAAATATCTTTTTGTATCTCTTTTTGTAAATCCTTTAACTCTTTGATTGAATCACTCATAATATCGTGTGTTAATTCGACATCTAATTCAAGTTTATCCAAATGCCCTTTTTTATCAATAATTATTTGATAGTTGAGTGAAATACCATCAATATTTGATAGTACATGTTCAATTTGAGAAGGGAAAATATTCACACCACCCACAATTATCATATCATCTGCACGACCTACTACACTTTCCATTCGTACTGTTGTTCGTCCACATTTACAGGGTTTGTAATTTAAAGAGGTAATATCCCCTGTACGATACCGAATCATTGGAAGACCTTGTTTGGTAATAGTGGTTAATACCAATTCACCTCGCACGCCCTCTTCTTCTAAAACAACACCCGTTTTAGAATCAATAATTTCTGGATAAAAATGATCTTCATTGATGTGTAATAAATTTGAGTGTTTACAACTTCCAGCAACTCCTGGACCTATTATTTCAGACAGACCATAGACTTCATGAAAAGGAATTCCCCAAATCTCTTGTATCTCGTCTTTTAAACCTTGACTCGCGGGTTCTGCCCCATAAAATCCACATCTAAGTTTTAAATCATTTTTTAAATCGTAACCCTCTTTTTTAGCAGTTTCCGCCATATGTAAAGCAAAAGATGGAGTAGTATTAACAACCGTTGCTTTAAAATCTTTCATTAAAAGCAGTTGCCGTGAAGTAAAACCAGTGGAACTTGGAATTACAGCAACTTTCATACGTTGTGCTGCTTCATGAAAACCAAGACCACCGGTAAAAAGCCCATAACCAATCGCATTATGTAAAATGTCTGCAGATGTAACTCCACCCATTCTTAGAACTCTGGCCATCACTTCTGACCAAATATCCATATCTTTTTGGGTATAACCTACAACGGTGGGTTTACCTGTTGTTCCACTAGAACTGTGAATTCTCACAATTTGATCCATACAAACAGAAAACAGTCCATAAGGATAATTGTCTCTTAAATCTTGTTTTTTGGTAAAGGGTAATTTTGATATATCTTTTAAACACTTTATATCTTCAGGAACAATTCCCAATTCGTTAAATTTATTTTTATAAAATGGAACCAATTCATCAACACGAATAACAGTCTCTATTAAATTGTCTAGTTGAACTCTTTGCATCTTTTTTCTGGTAAATGTTTCAGCTTTGCAGTAAATCATACTTCCCTCTAAATCAAAAATTTATTATAAATTAATTACAAAATATTATAATAATTTTATCTAATTTTTACTTATAGCTTAAATTTTATTATTATTTTAAAAAAATAAGAATAAACATCACTTTAAAAAGTTTTTTTTAAAATAATTCAATTATAATAATAAGCTATTCAATATATTAGGAATGCCATATGTTATCTCCAAAAGAAATCAGTAACCTTTTTGAAGTTCAAATTAATACTTTGTACAATTGGAGAAGAACCAAACCAAAATTGTATGCTTATTTACAAAATGCGGATTATAATTCAAAGATTAATACAGAGATAAATATACTGCTTGAGTCATATTCAAAAACCCTTTCAAAAAACTTTACTGCAAAAGAGATTGATTTTTTGATTACCAGCGAATTTGAACTAACTTCAATAGAAGAAGTCAATTGTTTTCAAGAGATGTTTATAAAAGACAACGCTCAACTGTTAATTACCAAGTCAAAATTTATTTTAAGTATTTATGACAAACTAAAAGAGTTAACCATTATTGATAAATATCTGCTTTATAAAAAAATCTACAAGGTACGACAAGTTGGAGATAAAAACAGAGCAGAGTTTTTTAAAGAATTTATAGAAGAAGGAAAATAAAATGTTAGAAAACTATTTAAATAATTACCCAAATAATGAGGGTTACTTTGGCAAATTTGGAGGTTCATTTATACCACCAATGTTAGAACAACCATTTGAAGATATTAAAAATGCCTATGAAGAAATTAAAAACTCACCAAAATTCATTGAGGATTTAAAATATGTGAGAAAACATTATCAAGGACGTCCTACTCCTATTTCTTATGCTGCAAACTTAACTAAACTCTGTGGTGGAGCAAAGATTTATCTCAAACGTGAAGATTTAAACCATACAGGAGCACATAAACTCAACCACTGTATGGCAGAAGTTATCTTAGCCAAACACTTAGGAAAGAAAAAAGTGATTGCGGAAACAGGTGCAGGACAACACGGCGTAGCGCTTGCCACTGCAGCTGCTTATTTTGGGTTAGAGTGTGAAATACACATGGGTGAAGTAGACATTGCAAAAGAGCACCCAAATGTTGTAAGAATGAAAATACTGGGAGCACATGTCATTGCAGCAACACATGGTTTAAAAACGCTCAAAGAAGCAGTTGACTCTGCATTTGAGAGTTATATTGGACAAGTTGAAGATTCCATTTATTGTATTGGATCAGTTGTAGGACCGCACCCTTTCCCAATGATGGTCAGAGATTTTCAAAGTATTATTGGTATTGAAGCCAAAGAACAATTTTCAGACATGTGCGACGGTATGCTACCGGATAATATTGCGGCATGTATCGGTGGAGGCTCAAATGCAATGGGTATTTTTGCTGGGTTTATTGATGATGAAGAAGTCAATCTATATGGAGTTGAACCCATGGGAAAAGGGGATAAATTGGGGGAGCATGCTGCAAGTTTGACCTATGGAGAAGAAGGTGTTATGCATGGATTTAACTCAATCATGTTAAAAGATGACAAGGGTGAGCCTGCGCCTGTTTATTCAATTGGGTCGGGTATTGATTACCCATCAGTTGGACCCGAACAAGCATATTTAAAAGAAATTGGAAGAACACAGGTTGGTTTATGTAATGATAAAGAGGCCGTTAATGCTTTTTATAAACTTTCACAACTTGAAGGAATTATTCCCGCGCTTGAATCAGCGCATGCAGTTGGATTTGCAATGAAACTTGCATCAACATTAGACCAAGACAAAACAATTTTAATCAACTTAAGTGGTAGAGGCGATAAAGATATTGATTTTGTTGTTGAGCATCACCCTATTCCAAACAGTAAGTTTTAAAATACTTCAAAAATTCAAAATTCAAAATTCAAAAAATAAAAAGTGAAACTTCTTTTTATTTTTTGAAATCAAATCATTGTTTCAACATCACAAATATTATTTATTTCACTTGAAAATTATTATAAAAAAACTTTAAATTATCAATCTTCTTTTTTACCAATTTTTATTATTTAAATATTTCAAATGATTTAAAAAAAACAGTTTCTTTTACCTTCTTATCATCATAAAACAGTATAATAATTATTAATTTGTGAAAATATAAATCAATTAAAGGTTTCAAGTGAAAATAAAAATTCAACCCATGGGTGACTATCAAACAAACTGTTATATTGTGACTGTCAATGATAAAGATTTTATAATTGATCCAGGAATCGATGCTGTATCATGGGTTAAACAAAACGTTACAAATCCCGTTGCAATTTTAAATACTCATGGACACTTTGATCATGTTTGGAGCAATAAAGAATTAAAAAATGATTTAAACTTGAATATTTACTGTCCAAGTGAAGATGCCTTTATGTTAGAAAATGATCCCTTCGAACAAGGAACACCCTCTTGCAAAGCAGATTATCTTATAAAACCAGATGAAGAAATTGATTTTGATGGAATTAAAATAAAATTTCATTTTTTTCCAGGGCATACACCTGGCTGCAGTGCCATTCAAATTGGAAATTCCCTTTTTAGTGGAGATTTTATTTTCAAGGGTTCAATTGGACGTGTAGATTTTCCCTATTCCTGTCCAGCGGATATGACAAGCAGCATTCAAAAAGTACTTAGCTGGAGTGAAGATTTTGAAATTTATCCAGGTCATGGTCCAAGCACTTCCTTGTCAAAAGAAAGAAATTCTTTAAATAACTGGTTAAATTACTTATAGATTTAAGATAGAGTATAGTACACTAATATTTATTTTTAAGGCGGAAATGTGAGAAAAAACATACTTTTTCAATTTGTACTCATGACAATACTTTTAGCTGTAATAATAACATTTTTAAGTTCATACAACTTGCGTAACACAGGAATCAGTTCTGCCATCCATAAAGCTGAAGCCATTTCAGAATCTGTAGAAAGTGGTCTGACTGCTCACATGATCAATAATAATATGAATCAAAAAAATACTTTCATCAATTCTATTTCAAATATGAATAATATAGAAAAATTATGGTTGGTACGAGGAGAATTGGTAAACAAACAATTTGGCCCAAGTAAAGACAATGAAAAACCAAGAGATTTAATGGATAACAATGTTCTAAACACTGGAAAAATGCAGTACAGTTTAGAAGAAAGCTTTACCAAAACTTCCATGAGAATAACCATACCCTATAATGCCTCCGCGCACAAAGATATCGATTGTTTAAAATGTCACAATGTAAAATACGATGATACGTTGGGAGCTATTTCTTTAGTACTTGATATCAGTGATTTAAAACAAATTGGACTTGAATCCATATACGTTATATTAATGGTTATTATCGTATCTGTTTTTATCATAATTTATTTGGTTAAAAAAATACTTAAACCCTACATCACTCTATTTGAAAATCTGGGTGGCAGCATCAATCAAGCTGTTGGTGGTAAATTTAGAAAAGTGGCCACGCCAAAGGGTTTAACAAGAGATATGATTGTGTTGACATCTGAGTACAACAGTTTAATGAATAATTTTAAGGACACATCAGCTGATATTGAAAATAAACTAAAAGGGTTTGTAGGATTTAAATCAAAACATCATAACTCCAGCCCACTTGAAGAATCAAAAGAAATCATAACAAATCTCTCCAACTTGTATCAATTTAAAAAAGAGATTGAACTTGATGATACAAAAGAAGAAATATACACAAGACTTTCACAGGTTTTTAAAAATCAATTTCACATAAAAAACTTTACATTTATTGAAATTGATACTATGAAGCAAAAGATGTCTACTGTTGCACAATCAGGAGATATGTTCTATTGTAAAAACGAGCTAGAAGAGTCACCAGAACTATGTCGTGCAGCTCGGACAAAACATGATGTCATATCTATTGACTATCATAACAGTTGTCCTTATTTCACTCAAAAAAATAAATTCTATTATTGTACAAACATTGATATCAGTAAGAATATTTATCTTATAATAAATTTCGTATGTGACACAAAAGAGGAATTGGATATACTTAAAGATAAAATTTCATTTATTAAAAGTTATATCAATGAAGCAGCACCATCCATTGAAGTTAAACTTCTAATGAATGCGCTAAAAGAGTCTGCCTTTAAAGATGGATTAACTGGTCTGTACAACAGAAAGTTTTTAGATGAACACAGCAAAAAGTTAATTCCACAAGCAAAAAGAGAAGGTATGAATATAGGTGTACTTATGTTGGATATGGATCACTTCAAAGCAGTCAATGACGAATATGGCCACGATATCGGAGACAAAGTTTTAAAAGAACTTTCTCGAATTTTAATGGAAAATGTAAGAGATTCAGATTTGGTTATCCGGTATGGCGGTGAAGAATTTATTGTTTTATTAGTTGGAGTTAACAATGAAGAGGATGCACTAAATGTTGCAAATAAAATAGGTAAAAAAGTCAGAGACAATGAAATAGACGTATATGCTGGGAATAAATTGAAAAAAACAATAAGCATTGGATTATCAATGTTTCCAGATGATTCAAGTTCATTAGATGCCGTTATGAAGAACGCGGATATCGCTCTTTATGAGGCAAAAAACAGTGGCAGAGATAAAGTTATTAGATTTAATGAAAGCCAAGTTTCTAGTGTAGATTTATTTTAAAACAGAGGGTAAAATGTCAATTATTAATTCAATGGAAAAATATTTAGAAGAGAAAAAAGTATCAACAGATATCAAAGAAGCATTCTATTTATATGAGAGAATCAGAGGTTTATCTTTAGTTGATGAAATCTATGAAGAGATCAGATTATGGATTGCAACTGTTTATAAAATTCATAACATCAAAATTATAATATCAACAAAAAATAGCAAAGATTTAATATTTCACAATGGAAAACAATACGATACCAAAGAGAGTTTATCTCTGAATTTCAGTATTGACATCGATAATGATTCAATGATACTGTTTTCTTTTCTTTGTGAAAATGAGGGTCACTATAACGATATCTATAAGAAATATATGCATATAAATCTTCTGTTTTATACAATCACTCCCCTCATCAGTAAATCTTTTTTAGAGGTGAGATTAAAAGAGAGCAATTATAAAGACAATATAACGGGATTATTTAACAGAAATTATCTGATGCAACATTTGGATAAAATGTTGCCACTAGCCAGAAGAGAGCAGAAAAAAGTTGGTTTTCTCATGATTGGTATTGACCATTTTAAAGCTGTTATTGATGAATTTGATTATACAATAGGGGATAAAGTGCTTGTTGAATTAGCAAAAACTCTTCAAGAAGCCACAAGAGAATCTGATATTGTAGTGCGACTTGAAGCAGATGAATTTTTGGTAGTTTTGGCTAATATTCAAGATGATGAAAGCACGATAATGGTTGCCCAAAAACTTATTGAAAGATTCAGTGAATGTGAAGTTGACGTAAACAGTTATACGGGACAAACTCTGAAAAAAACAATTTGTATCGGTATTTCAATGTACCCAGATGATTCAACTTCAATTGACCAAATTTTAAAAAATGCTGATATCTCGTTGTATGAAGCGAGAAACAAAGGAAGAAGTCAAGTTTTAAAGTTTGCAAAGGAACAAGAGAGTAGCATTGACTTGTTTTAAGGAATTAAATGAAAAGTAATATGATTGAGCTTATAAAAAAAGCCGCTAAAGATGACAATTTTACCGATTTAGATAATATTTATACACTTTATGAACAATTGCAGTATTCAAATAATATAAAGCAAATGGCTGAAGATATTTACAATTGGTTAAACAATACATTTAACATTGATAATCTGAATTTCTCCCTGTTTGATATTGAAAAGAATACAAAAGAAGCAATTTATATTAAAGGTGAAGAATTTTTCCTAGATGATCATTTGTCTTTTTTCTTTATTATAAATACACACACGAATTTGAATGCAATAGTCTCTTTTAATGCAACTTCCAAAGTTCATTTTGAAATAATAAATAAAAACTACGAAACAATTCAAGCATCTTTTTTTCAAATATCACCCATCATACAGAGTGGTATTTTAAAGAAAAATTATATTGAATCTTCATCGATTGACAGTGTTACAAACGTTTACAACAGAAAATATTTTATTGAAAATTTAAACAAACAACTCTCTCTAGCAGGAAATAAAGAGAGTAAAATTTCATTTTTAATGATTGGAATTGATCATTTCAAAGCTGTAATTGATGAATTCGATTATGATATTGGAGATAAAGTACTGGTTGAACTTGCAAAAGTAATTCACTCACACGTTAAAGGGTTTGATCTTGTTGCCAGACTCACCGGAGATGAGTTTCTTATTGCTGTTACAACTACACAAAACTACAATGATATCATTACATTGGCGAATGACATTATTAAAGATTTTGGAAAAGTAGAAGTAAATGTCGATGATGCGGGTCATACTCTAAAAAAAACCATCTGTATTGGTATTGATTCTTTTGATGCAAAACAAAAAATTACAATAGACAACATAATTAAAAATGCGGATATCGCATTGTATGAAGCCAAAAACAAAGGCAGAAGTCAAGTTGTTTACTTTCAAGAAGCCCAGACTTCTACCATTGATTTGTTTTAGGGTATTAACACCTTAATTCTTTTTCTTAGCTTTCACATAAACTCTTTTGGGTGCAGGATATCCTTCAACTGTTTTTGTGGGGTCATTGGGATCTAAAAAATCTTCCAAACTTTGATCAAATGACCAAGCTGTTTTTCTTTGCTCTTCACTGCTTGTTGTTGTGATTTCCAAGACTTCAATATCAATAAACCCTGCCCGGCTCAACCAATTGTCCAAAGCTTTAACCGTAGGTACAAAATAAATATTTGGTATCTTAGAATATCTTCCATTTGGAGTCAAAGCGATTTCATCCTCTCCATCAATCATAAAAGTATCAATAAGCACTTCACCATTTTTATTCAAAGCTCTTGCGAGCGATTTAAGAGTGCCTACAGGATCAGGTCTGTGATACAATACACCTAACATAAATATAAAATCAAACTTATGTTCATAAAATTCCAAGTGTTCAACACCCAACATTTCAAATACAATATCACTTTTTATAAAATGATTCATCAATTCAAATTGCATCATAGGAAGAGGTGCAGGATCAAAACCAACTATTCTTTTTGGTTTATCCTCAAGCATTTTAAACATATAAAATCCATTGTTACAGCCAATATCTGCAACAATTTTATCTTTTAAATCAAAATGGGGTCGAATTAAATTATATTTGATAAAACTTTGCCATTCGCTGTCAATTTTATTATCAAATAAATCAAATGGTCCCTTTCTCCAAGGTATCAATATTTTACACGTATCAAGTATAATTTGTTGTTGTTCCTGCGTTAAATCAGAAGCCTCACCAATTTTAATCCAATCATCCAATTGAACGTCAACATTTTCAATCACTATTTCTTTTGCTTTTAACATCTGCTCTTGCCAAGGAATTATATTTTTCCAACTCAAACATTGTGTTTTCTTTTTTCTTAATTCATCTAAATTCATCTTGGGATTATACATAATCAAAGCTTGATATTTAGGTATTACAAACAAATTTTTGGTTATAATTCAAAACTATTTTACATATTGTTTTAATATTGTGACAACTACACACAAACTTCACAAACTTTTTTGTAAAATCTCAAAATACTATAATAGTGGAAGGATATTTTATTTTGAAAAAAATTTCAGATATTTTATTTTCGTATTGGACAATGGCAATTTTATTGGTCATTTTAGGTGTTGGTGCAGGTGTTGCAACCTTTATAGAGAATGATTATGGTGCTGAGACATCAAAAGCTCTTGTATACAGTCATGTTTGGTATGAAACTGCAATGGTTTTAACCATGATAAACATGATGGGTGTGATGGTTAGAGTTAAGATGTGGAGAAATGCAACAAAATTTATTTTGCATTTTGCTTTTGTTGTAATCTTACTGGGTGCAGCAATGACACGATACATGGGTTTTGAAGGAATCATGCATATCAGAGAAGGCAAAACAGAAAATAAGATGATTTCCTCAGCTGCTTATTTACAAATAAAAATTCAAAACCAAGGTAAATCTTACTATCAAGAATATCCTTTGAGACTGGGTGCTATTGGAGACAACTCTTTTGAATATGACATTGAATTTAATGGAAAAATTTTAAATATAAACTTCACAAAATATGCCTTCCAAAAAGAAGGAAGAAGTACAATGGGTATTTTATCGATGGATGCAACCATTGGCAATGATACAAAAAGTTTCTCAATCATGGGAGACAAAGGAAGAAGAGGAGTTGAAAAAACTCAAAAAGTGGGGGACAGTTTCGTATCACTACAATACGGCTCAAAGATACTTGAACTCCCATTTTCTATAAAACTAAACGACTTCCAACTGGACAGATATCCAGGAAGTATGTCTCCATCTTCGTATGCAAGTGAAGTGACGGTATATAATGAAGATGAAGAATTTGACTATAGGATATTTATGAATACAACCTTGCACAATGGAAACTATCTCTTCTTCCAAAGTTCATACGACCAAGATGAACAAGGAACAATTCTTTCAGTCAACAATGATCCTGGAAAATGGCCTACATATTTTGGGTATTTTTTGTTAACTCTTGGATTAACGCTAAACTTGTTTGATAAAAAAGGGAGATTCTTTAAACTGACTTCTTACCTTAAAAAACAAAACCTCGCTTCATTCTTACTTGCAGCTATGATGTTTGGTTCTATCAACACCTATGCTGCTGAAAATGACAGCAACAGTAATTACAATAATGGACTCAAAGATTTAAGCAATGATGTTGTTACGTATTTGAACAGTTATAAAGAGAGTTCAAAAGAAACTGCAAAAGATTTTGGAAGATTGGTTGCGCAAAACAGTATGGGAAGAATGAAACCTTTAAACTCTTTGAATGGAGAGATTTTAAGTAAACTCTCTGGAAAAGGCTCATTTTATGGAATGAATGCCGATCAGGTGATATTGGGAATGTTAACACGTCCAGAAATGTGGCGAAATGTTAAAATGATTAAAATCAAAACTCCAAAACTGAAAAAAACTCTTGGGATAAGTGACAGCAGAAGATACATTGCCTTTTCTGAAATTTTTAAAGACGGGAAATACATATTACAAGAATTTGCACAAGCTGCAAGCAGAACAAATCCCAATGAAAGAGGAACTTTCGAAAAAGATATTCTTACTGTTGATGAAAGACTCAATATTGCATACATGGTATTCAATGGAAATCTCTTTAATATCATGCCTCAAAGAGGTACCAAAGACAACAAATGGGTGACACCTTTGGACGCAATAAAAACGTTTCAAGGTAAAGACCAAAAAGCAGTTGAGTCAATGATAAGAGGCTTTGTAGGTTCAGTTGCTGAAGAAAATTGGGAAGATGCAATCAAATACATCTCCTATTTAACAACTTATCAAGAAAAAGTTGGCTCAGAAGTAATGCCTCCTAAATCTCAAATAGAAAATGAAATTTTATTTAATAAATTCGATATCTTTCCAAAACTAACCATTGCTTATGAGTTAGTAGGTTTTATACTTCTTATCATCGCATTTTCAACGGTATTTAATCCAAAGCTTAAAACACCAATGATAAATAAGGTTTTTTTAACTATCCTTTCAGTGCTGTTTATAGCACATACTTTTGGTATGGGATTCAGATGGGTTGTAAGTGGTCATGCTCCATGGAGTGATACATATGAATCATTGTTATATATATCTTGGTCAGCTATGTTTGCTGGATTATTATTTTTTAGACGTTCTCTATTAGCTTTAAGTGCGGCGGTTATAGTTGCTGGAATTTTCATGTTTACTGCACATCTTAGTCATATCAACCCACAAATAACTGATTTAGTGCCTGTTTTAAAATCATACTGGTTAACAATCCATGTATCTATTCTTACAGGAAGTTATGGATT
>ENA-ORXI01003241-ORXI01003241.1-sediment-metagenome-genome-assembly--contig:-NODE-3241-length-11104-cov-8.944046_pt1 | contig 11104 bp, 13 predicted proteins | sample MGYA00237861_ERZ511468 | MGnify/ENA primary metagenome ERZ511468 (study PRJEB26299, sample SAMN06266213) | sediment metagenome | isolation source: Hudson Canyon methane seep mesocosm | place...
CTTGAAAAACGAGTAAATGAACAAACAAAAGAGTTACAAGAGTTAAATAAAAACCTTGAACAAAAAGTAAACAATGAAATAGCCAAAAATGAAGAGAAACAAAAAGTGATGTTTTGGCAATCTAGGCTTGCAAGTTTAGGTCAAATGTTATCAAACATCGCTCATCAATGGAGACAACCATTAACAGAACTTAATCTTACTATCTATAATATGAAAAAAAATGCATTAATAGACAATCAAGAGGAAGTGATAACTTCATACAATCAAAGTAAAGAGATCGTAAAAAATATGTCAAATACAATAGAAGATTTTACAAACTTTTTTAATCCAAATAAAAAAAAGAAACTTTTTAATTTAAAAGATAGTATTCAAGAGGCTATTTTCATTTCAGAAAGAACTATAAAAGATGAACATATTTTTTTAAAAACAAATCTTTCAGATATAGAAGTTGTTGGTATAACAAATGAGCTAACACAAATCATAATAAATCTCATCCAAAATGCAAAAGATGCATTTAGTGTAAATAAAATACAACAAAAAGAGATCAAAATAACAACAAGCAAAGATGCTACTAATGCCATTATAGAAGTAAAGGATAATGCAGGAGGAATAAGTGAAGAAAATCTAGAAAAGATTTTTGAACCTTATTTTACCACAAAACATTCTACAAGTGGAACTGGACTAGGATTGTTTATGTCAAAAATGATTTGTGAGCAAGGTTTTAATGGCTCACTAGAAGTTTTAAATATTAATAGTGGTGTAACGTTTACAATAAAAATACCACTTAAAAATCAAAAGGAGTATCAAAATGAACAATCATCTAAAAGAATTAAATGTATTATTAGTTGAAGATGAACCAAAATTAGCACAACTCTTAAAATCAGCAATTGGTGAAAACTTTGCAAGCTTTTTTATAGCAAATAATGGAAAAGAGGGGATAGAAAGATTTCTAAAACTTTCACCTGATTTAGTTATTACAGATATTATGATGCCGGATGTAACAGGGTTAGAAATGGCTCATGAACTAAAGAAGATTAATCCAAATATACCTATTATTATATTAAGTGCATATAGCGAAACAGAAAAACTTTTAGGTGCTATAGATGTGGGAGTTATCAAATATTTTATTAAACCATTTGACCCAGATGAACTACTTGAATATATCGCAACAATAAGTAATAAATTAAAAAATGAACTTGTGATTTTAGAAGATGATTTTAAATTTAATAAAAATACAAACAGCTTATATAAAAATGATCAGTATGTAGCTCTTACAAAAAGAGAACAACTATTTTTAGAACTCTTGATAGAAAACCCAAAGATAGTGATAAATCATGAAATCCTATGTGAGAAACTATGGGAATCACATGAGAATAATGAAGAAAAATTAAGAACTTTTATTAAAAGATTTAGATTAAAGACTTCTAAAAAACTTATCAATAATATTAAAGGGGAAGGGTATCAGTTAGTATTAATGAGTAAATAATTTACTCTAAAATACTCTCTTATCTGTAAATAACATCCAAATTTTTAGATATCATTTCTTTATTAAAACCTTTTAAAGGCGTAGATATATTTCCAATATTATCTTCTGTATCCATAAATTCTTGTAAAAAATAAGTATTTTCATAACCTTTATTAAGAAGATCATGTATGATAAAATTGATGTCCATTTCATTTAATAAATCATTGTGAACAGTTGTACGTACTTCAAATTTTATATTACTTTGAATTAAATATATTAGAGTATTTTCAAATGATGCGAAAGCTTTTGAATGAGTGATTTCATAATATTTATACTCTGGAGCTTTATAATCTAGAGCAACATAATCAATAAGATTTAAATCTATTAACTCTTTTATATTATTATAATTTGTGCCATTTGTATCAAGTTTGATTTTAAATCCTAAACTTTTTACTTGCTGACAAAACGATATTAAATTGTGGCTAGTAGCTTCACCACCTGAAAGAACAACACCATCAAGTAATCCAACTCTTTGTTCTAAAAAAGATAAGATATCTTCTAGTGTATATTTTCCCTTATGAGTAAAAACAATATCTTTATTATAACAATAGTCACATCTCATATTACATCCTACAAACCATACTATACAAGATAGATGATCAGGAAAATCAAGATGTGAGAATTTTGTTAAATCATAAACAATTTGTTTATTCAATGAATTGTTTTCTTTGTTTGTGTTCACCTGTTTTTCCTATATTAAAACTCTCAACTGGTCTGTGATAACCCATAACTCTAGTATATACAATACACTTTTGTCTTTTATCTTGTAACTTTTCTAATATCTCTTGTTTTGTCATCTTTTATCCTTTAAATTTGATTGATTTTAACTACCGCACGACGTTTCCGTTTTAGGTGCTGTAATCTCTATCATATGTAATGTAAAATCTTCTAGATTTATCCCTGCTTTTCTTTCACCAAGGTTTGCGTATGCTGCAACAAATGCAACTAAAATCATTTTTATACAATCATCACAACTATTTTGAGCATTCATAATATCAAGTTCTGCTTGAGTATTATTAAATGCTTCTTCTAAAGGTACGCCTATTAATTCTTCAGTAAATACAGATGCTGTAAATGCAATAGTAGGACATCCTTTAAACTCATATCCTAAATCAGTGATTATTTTATTTTCATCTATTAAAATATACATATCAACTTGTCCCCAATTGTCTGGGTTTCGTCCTATCCCTCTTGCACTATAATTAGTTAATGCTTTCATATTTTTCGGGTTGTGGTAATGCTCGTGTATCTTTTCTTGTTGATCTTTTGTTAACTCTTCATCCATTATATTTCCTTTAAAAATTCTTCTACACACTTATGTGTATTAGCTAGTACAGTGTCTATATCTTCTTTTGTAGCATCATCGAGATGAATACCACATACGACTAAAACATCTTTTTGAAGGGCATTATATATAATAGGTGCTATCATCTTGGTTACGTAAGTATCTTTATGGTTTTTTTTGCTTATTGATGTAAAGGAATTGTTTTCTAATAAACTTAGACCTCCTATATGTTCATCACCGCCTGTAATAATGATGAGTAAATCTTCACCAATATTAAAATGGGTTAATGTAATCATATATTTTCCACTTCCTTCACAAATCATCATTTACTCCTGTAGTAATTCTTCATCACATTTTGGACAATATTCATGCTCCCCTACTATATATCCATGTTTTGGACATACAGAAAACAGTGGTGTAACAGTAATATATGGAAGTTTAAAATTTGAAATAACATTTTTTACTAATTTTCTACAAGCTTCAGTAGAACTTACTTGCTCTTGCATATAAAGATGAAGTACTGTACCACCAGTATATTTACATTGTAAATTATCTTGTAATGATAAAGCTTCAAAAGGATCATTTGTAAGATCAACTGGAAGCTGTGATGAGTTTGTATAATAAATATTATCACCCATACCAGCTTGTAAAATATCGTCATATCTTTTTTTATCTTCTTTAGCAAATCTATATGTAGTACCTTCAGCTGGTGTTGCTTCAAGATTATATAAATTTCCTGTTTCTGTTTGATATTCAACCATTTTATCTCTCATAAAATTTAGAATTTCTGTTGACATATCCATACCATATTCAGATGTGATATCATGTTTATCATCTGTAAAATTTCTAATCATCTCATTGATTCCATTGATTCCAATAGTTGAGAAATGATTGTTAAATCCATGTAAATATCTTTTTGTATAGGGGAAAAGCCCTCTATCATAAAGATCTTTTATAAAGACTCTTTTTTTCTCTAAAGTAGATTTTGCTAAAAGCATTAGTTCTTCTATTCTTTCATATAAAGCTTTTTTATCATTTTTGTAAACATATCCAAGTCTTGCCATATTGATTGTAACTACACCAATACTTCCTGTCATCTCAGCAGATCCAAATAAACCACCACCACGTTTGAGTAGTTCTCTTAAATCTAATTGTAAACGACAACACATACTTCTTACATGTCCTGGTTTATATGCTTCATCATTTCGAATCAAGTTTCCATCTTCGTCTCTTTTATATTGACTTCCAATAAAGTTTTGAAAATATGATGAACCGATTTTTGCAGTATTTTCAAATAAGATATCTGTATTTTCCCCATACCAGTCAAAATCTTCAGTAATATTAACAGTTGGAATTGGGAAAGTAAAAGGTTGTCCAGTTCTATCACCTTCTGTCATAACTTCATAATATGCTTTATTGATAAGATTCATCTCTTTTTGGAAATTTTTATATGTCATCTCTTCAAAAGAGTTACAACCTCTCTCTTTTGCTTCATCTAATAACTCAGCATTATCAATATCTTTTAAAAGGTGATGTTGTTTTTTAGTAGGAATTTGATCTTTTAAATCATCAGGTACAACCCAATCAATAGTGATATTTGTAAATGGACTTTGTCCCCATCGTGCAGGTACATTTAAATTATATACAAAACTTCGTACAGCTTTTTTAATCTCTTTATATGGTAAATTATCTTTAAATACATAAGGAGCAAGATATGTATCAAAAGATGAAAATGCTTGAGCACCTGCCCATTCACTTTGTAAAATACCAAGAAAGTTTGCCATCTGTCCTAAAGCTTCTCGGAAATGATTTGGAGCATCACTTTCTACTCTTCCTCGAATACCATTAAAGCCTTCATCAAGTAAAACTCGTAAACTCCATCCAGCACAATATCCACTTAAACTATCTAAATCATGAATATGATAATCCCCATTACGATGAGCATACCCTTCTTCTCTATCATAAATTTTATCTAACCAATAGTTCGCAATAATTTTTCCAGCACTATTATTAATAAGTCCAGCATGAGAGTAGCCAGTATTTGAGTTTGCTTTTATACGCCAATCTGTTCCATTGATATATTCTTCAATTGTTTGAGTAGAGTTAATGTAGGTTGTATCGACATCTAAACCAAGTACATGTTCTCTTTGCATCTTATGCATATGTCTATAAAGCATGAAAGATTTCATTACATCAAAGTATCTTGCTTTAAAAAGTTCTTGTTCTATCGTATCTTGTATATCTTCAACAATAATAACTCTTTTTGCTTCAAGAATTTGAATTACGTTGAAAAATATTGAACTATCATAAACAGTGTGAGTACTTTTAAATGCTTTTTTAATTGCATCTTCTATTTTAAAAGATTGAAACTCTTTATATTCGCCATCTCTTTTTAAAATATTGTCGATCATTTGCTTTCCTTAAATCTATTTCACGAAGTTTATATAAACCTGCGTTAATACGATATAAGAAAAATAGTCATTGAAATGTCACTAAAGCGTTCGATACAAGAGTAGCAAATACTTTAGTGTACTAAAAAAAGTTTTAATATTTTTATTTAAGTTTTTTAGGAGAGTCGTAGGAGATAAGTGTTGAGTTTTCTTTTGAAACATCCATCCAAGAATCACAATCAAAATCTATTTCAATTGTTGCACAAGTAGGAACACTCTGCTTTAACTCACTTAACATATAAGCAAGGGCAGAAACACCAGGGTTATGACCTACTAAAAATACAGTATCATTATCATCATGAATAAAACTTACAATATCTTGTAAAGTATTTACAAATGCTTCATAAATATACTGATTTGGACATATTATTTTTTCATATTCAACTTCTTTTGCAATAAGTTCCGCTGTTTTTATAGCTCGAACTGCTGGAGAACACATGATAAGGTCAGGTTTTAATCCTTTTTCATGAAGAAACTTACCCATGAATGGTGCATCATTTAAACCTCTTTCGTTTAAAGGTCTATCATAGTCATCTAAAGAAGTATCTTCCCAATCAGATTTTGCATGTCTTATTATTACTAATTTTTTCATTTTATTCATTCCTTCTTTATACTAAAATAGTAGCAAGTTATTTATAAATAAAGATTAATCTTTATTTATAAAAATTACGCAGTTAAAGCCTTATATTCAAATAATGCATAATCATCAGTCATCCCACTAATATAATCAATAACTAATCGAGCCCTATAGTACCACTCTAATACATCTTCATTATCATTATTCTTTAAATCACCAACACTTTTTTTGTATGCTACTAGGTGTTTTTTTGATAACCGTGAGAGTAAATTTTTACAAATAAGACAATTTACTCTTTCACCATTTAACAACATCTCAAATTCATATGTAGTAAGTTTTAAAAGAGGTTCATAAATATTAAATAAACCTTGAATAATAGAATATCCCTTTATCTCTAACTCTTGTACTTGTGCATGTGAATATATATGTTCAATAGAAATATTTTGTAATATCTCTATAGCTATTGAGCATTCGTGAAATTTATCAAACTCTAAAAGTGCATTATTAAATGATCCTCTAAAAATATCATCATGATGTTTGATATATAAATCAGATACATACTCTACAAGTCTATAGATAAGTTGAGCACGTGTCAGAGTCAAAAACATATTAAACTGGTATGGTTCATCTTCTCTCTCTTTTGCTTTAAAATAGTTAGTTTCAACTAAATCTAAAAGCATTGTTTCATTTGTACCATACTTTTGATTTACATTAAAAGATTCTAGTTTTATCAGTTCGTAAATCTTATCAAGAGTTAATATCCCTTTATCTACAGCATCTTCTATATCAGCACTTAAATATGAGATATCATCAGCAGCTTCCATAATATATGTAAGTGGAAATCTATGTCCAGGTAGTATTTCTAGTGTTTCACTTAACTTATCAACAAAATCTTTTTCACTAAAATAGTATCCAGGTTTTTTCTCTAAATATGAAAAACTATTATCACCCGATTTTTCTTCAAAAGCACCTCTTGTATACTTAATAATAGATGCTGTTTGAGTATATGATAAATTAAGTCTTTGTAGTTTATGAACTACACGTATTGCTTGTGCATTTCCATCATAAGAACACAAATCTTTTTTAAGTTTCTCTTTTAGTTTTTCATTTCCATAAAGATTCATAAGATTATTGTCACAACATTTTTCCATCCACTCATTTATAGCAGTTTCTCCAAAATGTCCAAAAGGAGGATTCCCTATATCATGCAGTAAACTTGCCATCTCACACGTTGAGATAAAAGCATTTTCCATTTTATTAAGATTTTCATCATCAAGTTTCTTCAAAATAGTACGGGCTATAAACCTAGCTGTTTGTGAAACTTCAAGTGAATGAGTAAGTCTACTTCTAACAGCTGCATTTAACTCCAAAGCAAATACTTGTGTTCTTTTTTGAAGCCTTCTAAAAGCAGGTGCTGAGATTATTCGACCTCTATCACTTTCTACAGACCAATCCAAGTCAGACATTGGATAAAACTCTCTATGGGTTGTTAATTTTGTTGTGTAATCATTCATAATATTATTATAACATATAGTTTGTAGTTTTATTGAAAATGAGATACTATACCACTAATGGAACTCATAGATAAACAAGAAGGCATCTATTTATTAGATGATGAAAACCTTAACTTCCCAACACAAGATATGATGAAAAATGATCTCGTAGCCATCGGTGGAGACTTTCATCCCCAAAGAATCATAAATGCCTATAAAAATGGGCTATTCCCTTGGTTTATTGACGAATACAATTATATTCATTGGTATTCACCACAAGATCGCATGGTACTTTTTCCTGATGAATTTAAACTATCCAAAAGTCTTAAAAGAACTATCAAAAACAAAGGTTTTGTAATTAAATCAAATGACAATTTTGAAGAGGTTATAAAAAGATGTTCAAGTATAAAAAGAAAAGAAGAGGATGATACTTGGATCAGTGAACCTTTTATCACAGCATATACAAATCTTTTCAACTTAGGATATGCTAGTTCTATAGAATGTTATTTACATGGTAAATTAGTTGGTGGATTATATGGAATAATGATAGATGGTATTTTTTGTGGAGAAAGTATGTTTTCAGATGAGAAAGATGCTTCAAAAGTTGCTTTTTATTATCTCTGTCAACAAGCAAAAGAAAATGGTATAAAACTTATAGACTGTCAAGTACATAATAGTCACTTAGAATCACTGGGTGCCAGAGAGATACCAAGAGATGATTACTTTAAGTTCTTACAATGCCAGGAAGATTAAGTATTTATGACGATATAGCTTTTAAAGAAGATATATTTAGAATATTTGGAACATTTCAAGATAAGATACAAGTATTGTATAAAAGATATAATATCGCTCCCACTATAGATATTCCTATATTTACCAATACTAAAAAATATACTTATGCACACTTTGGACTTATACCATCATGGGCAAACGATAGATCAAATATTAATATAAATGCACGAAGTGAAACAGTATTTGAAAAAAGTAGTTTTAGAGAATCATACAAACAAAGACGATGTATTATCCCTGTAAATGGATATTTTGAGTGGGAAAAAGACAAAGAAACAAAACAAAGTACTCCTCATATAATCACATCACATACACATAACTATTTTGCCTTTGCAGGTATATATGAGTACTGGTATGATAATAATACCGGACAAACAATATTAAGTTGTGCCTTACTTACAACACAACCAAATGAAAAAATAGAAACTATACACGATAGAATGCCAGTTATTTTAGAGCAAAAAGAGTGGAGCAGGTGGTTGAACTTAAATAGTTCTTATGAAGATTTAAATAAACTCTACTCTCCAATAACTAGTGACACGGTCAAAATAACAGAAGTAAATGATTTAGTAAATAGTGTAAAAAATGATTCTATAGAATGTATTCAAGAATCTACTAAAGTAAAACTCATTCAAAATTCTCTTTTTTAACATCTAATAATATTTATCGTACTTTAGGGTCTGTTTGTAAGTTTTCAAAATCAGTATCATAAATATATTCAGCAATACTTTTTAAAGTATCTAAATCATAACCAAGTTCAGGCATTAGTTCATACTTTTTAATTGCATCATGCATTATAGATGTTTTGGCATTTGGATACTGTACCCATGTAGACATATACTCTATAAACTCATCTCTATTAGGAAAGGCATCTTTATACCGTGCTTGCAACTGTATAACAGAGGGAGCAGAAATAGATTCTTTTTCAAAATGACAAGTCACACAATTACCATTAAATAAAAGCGAATTATAACCAGAAGCTTCAAGATTACATATTAGTATCAACATTACTACAAATTTTCTCATTATTTTACATTAGCCTTATTATTTATTATAAATTAAATTATAACTTATTTACATCAAAAATATTATTAATTATTATATAAATATTTTTATAAATTTTATTCCATCTACTCATGACTACTATTCGATAAAATTTGATAAAATTTGGTAAAATTCCATAAACTATAAAGGTAAAATATATGACAACATTGGAAGTCGCAGATATTATAGGAATAATCTCTTTTGCATTAAGTGGTTTTTTAATTGCCGTGCATTATAAACTAGACATCTTAGGTATACTTATTTCAGCATTTTTAACAGCACTTGGTGGTGGAGTTATTAGAGATGTTATAGCAAATAAAATACCATATGTTTTTAACCATAATTTACCAATAATTGTTGTAGTAGCTACTGTACTCATTGCTTTATTATTTAAAGTACATAAGATTTCTAATATAGAAGGAAAAGCTGCATTTATAGTTCTAGATGCAATTGGTTTATCCTCTTTTGCAATTACAGGTTCTTTAGTTGCTATTGAATATGGTTTTAACTTTTTAGGTATATTAATCTTAGCTATACTTACAGCAGTTGGTGGCGGTACAATAAGAGATATTTTAATAAATAAGATACCTTTTATTCTAGTCTCTGAGTTTTATGCAACAGTAGCTATATTTATAGGAATAGTGATGTATACTTTAAATGAATTTGATCAAATAAATGTACTTAATCTAATCATAATATTTATTGTAGGGGTTATAATGAGGCTTTTAGCATATTACAAAAAATGGCACTTACCAAAACTTAGTATATAGATTTTATAAAACACTTTTCAAGGAACTATTAAACTTTTTTTAAAATTTAATAGTTCTTTCACTTTTCAATTTCCTTTTGAGATTTTATACTATAATAAATCTATTCAAGAAAACTATTTAAAAGAGACATAATGAACATACTCAAACATCTAATAATCATATCACTACTTTTAACAACGCAAACTTTTGCTAACTATGCATTTAGTGATGAAAAAAGTGTAAAGATAGATATGCACGGTGGAAAAAGTGAAAGTTTTTCTAGTACACAAGGCTTTTCAAAAATGAAAGCAGGTGGACTTAAAGGCATGGGTTCTTTTAATGTAAAGAAACCAAAAGAACCTACTAAACCTGAAGAAAAAAATATACCTGAACTACAAGATATAGAACTAAAATAAGATTAGTTATAATCCAAAAATAAACATACAATACAATATACAAGGTGAAAAATGAAAACATATAGATTTATCTCATGGAATGTAAACGGTATCAGAGCCGTAGAAAAAAAAGAAGCTCTAAAATGGGTAGACAATGAAACAGTAAATATCTTAGGATTACAAGAGATAAAAGCAGAAGAGAACCAAATACCAGCTACTATTTTTGATAAAGAGTATGCTTTTAAACATATCAATCCTTGTAGCATAAAAGGACGTTCTGGAACTGCACTTTATAGTGATACAGAACCATTTTTTCATGATAATACAAGAGGTGTAGATATTTTAGATGAGGGGAGAATCAATGAAGCTCATTTTAATTTTGCTGATAAAAAAATAGCATACTTTAATGTATATTTTCCAAATGGACAAAGTAAAGAAGAACGTCTTGTTTATAAAATGGGATTTTATGATAGATTTTTAGAACATTGTGAAACTTTAAAAAAAGATGGATTTTCTATCATCGTATGTGGAGACGTTAATACTGCTCATCATCCTATAGATTTAGCACGACCAAAAGCAAATGAAAAAAAATCTGGCTTTTTACCAATGGAAAGAGATTGGATGGATAAGTTTGTATCGAGTGGATATGTTGATACTTTACGACATGTTAAAGGTGACGAAGAAGAGCTATATAGCTGGTGGTCTTACAGAGCAAATGCACGAGCAAATAATGTAGGCTGGAGAATCGACTATTTTTACGTTAGTGAAGATTTAAAAGACTCTATCAAAGATGCATA
>ENA-ORXI01003242-ORXI01003242.1-sediment-metagenome-genome-assembly--contig:-NODE-3242-length-11104-cov-4.239050_pt1 | contig 11104 bp, 10 predicted proteins | sample MGYA00237861_ERZ511468 | MGnify/ENA primary metagenome ERZ511468 (study PRJEB26299, sample SAMN06266213) | sediment metagenome | isolation source: Hudson Canyon methane seep mesocosm | place...
TCCCATTGCTTTAGGGAAGTTAGTCTTGGTCATGCCAGGGCAAAGCGCAGTACATTGAACATTATAAGGTTTCAGTTCAAGATTGAGGGCTTCCGAAAAATTAACAACAAATGATTTTATAGCGTTGTACATTGTACCTGGCATGTTTGGTGTAAATGCAGCCAAAGACGCCACATTAATAATCCAGCCTTGGTTGCTTTCTTTCATTTTTTGAGCTGCGTAGTAACTTAACTCTGTTACTGCACCTAGCATTACATTAATTTGACGTTTGTTTAATAACCAATCTGCTCGAGAAAATGGTTCTAAATCACCAAATCCAGCGTTATTAACCAGAACATTCAAAATAATTTTCTTTTTTGCTAACTCTGAAATGATAGCTCTTGGGGTACATTCATCACCTAGATCGAAAGCAAATTCTTCGGTTTGAACTCCATGGCATTTCTCAACTTCTTTTGCGGTTTCTCTAAGCAAATCCACATTCCTTGCCAATAACACGATGTTGAAACCATCCTTTGCAAGAAGATCAACAAAAGCTCGACCAATGCCTGAGGTTGCCCCTGTAACCAAAGCCCACTTACTATTTTGTTCTTTCAGCACAATATATACCCTCAAATTAAAATTTTTACCAAACTCTAGGTGCTTGTCCGCTATACACAATATTTTCACAACGTACTGGGAAAAAACTGCCCTCAGGTCTATCTCTAGCGTCCTGATAGCAAGGCACCATTCCTGCTATAAATGCAGGCGTCATAAATTGCTGATATTCTTCCGGGGTTAAACCGATATCAGCCGCCACAGCTGAGTAAAGCGCCGCGATGTTCATTGACAATCCGCGCGTTTTTTTAAGGTAGCGATAAACATCTAGTGCGATATTTAGGTGAAAATCCTTGTCCAGTCCTAATTCACGAAGCAACGAAAGTGTATGGGGAATACGTTCATCTATACTTGCAAGAGGGCGACCGTATCCATAAATACGTTTACGTTCCTTTAGCTCATTTTCAACAAACTTCTCTAACATTTCGCCATTTTTAAGTGCTGCTCCAGTACGATAAAAAAAGTCTAGAGCCTTTCTATCAGGCCTACGTCCATAAACCGATGCTTCTGAAACAGCCATTCCTGCAGACAGGGATAATGATGCGGTGCTTCTGGCAGAGCCAGAAAGAGCGGCTACATGGTTTGGCCAGATGCTGGAGTCGGGATAACTAGTTGCAACCCAGAAGAAATTCAGAATAGTAAGCTGTGCATCTGAAAACTCTCGACCAGTAATACTGAAGAGGTAAAATTTTAACCAATCATAACCTCCTAACTCATGATGTAGGTCTTTGCCACGCATCACTACTCGTTCACACAAGTAAGCTTTACCCATCGAGGTTTCAAGCTTGTCTTCATTTTCTAGTAATTGATTATTACTCATAAATTAAACTCACTAACATCTGGAGCATCTCTAAAGCCAGGATCGTTTTTTAAAGTGATGCTGTCGCCGTAATATGGAAATGTTTTCCATCCCAGCTCTCGCTGCTCCAGTGCATGCGCTGCCGCTCCAGGTAAACGAAGCATTAGATGCAGCATTGATGCTTGATGACTTCCTATTCCCAGGTCATGAAATGCTGCTGCAGCAATACCACTCATGGCAAGTGGATAACCTACATGCGCCTCCAGTGTTTCACGCTGTTCCAACAACCAGCGTAAAGTATTTCCTGAACTAATTTCTGCTAGGTGTTCCAAAGTTTGTTTCAATGGCAAAGGGCAGCTCTCTCCATTGGGGTCGAAACCCGGAGCATGCTCAATAGGCAACCAAATGTCTTCTTCATAACCTTGGTTTGGGTTAGTCAGAAACTGCTTCCATGCATCTAAGTCTGTTCCTAATGTTTCCCAAGCATTTACCGAAATGAAAACCTCATGACCACCTCCATATTGACCTGCACCTACAGCCAATGCGGCCATTAATGAGGCTGCATTTCGTGAGCCAGCCACCCCACTGTTCATCGCTGCGCGCACGCTGGCTTCTCGAGGGCCTGGGTTCGCCAAGGCAATAGCCAGTTTTTCAAGCAACATTGCCTGTTGTGTAGAAGGTTTGTCTCCTGCAAACATTAAATAGATGTATTCAAACCAACTTGCCTTTTTTAGTACATCGCCATACACATCATAACCACGACAATAGCTAACACGAGCGGCAAAAGGGTTATCAGCTTCTGGTTCTTCCTTCCAAATTGATGATTGGTAGACATATTTACCACTCATTAAGCTGCCCCCGTAAGAATCTTCATACGCGCACCCATTGGCGGAATTTCATCACGATCAACAATAATGTCTAAAATACATGGGCCAGGTCTACTAAGAATCTCAGGTATATCAAGCGCTTCTAATTCAGCCATATCCTCAATGCGATAAGACTCAATTCCCATTGCTTCACCCATTTTTGAAAAGTTAATTTTTGGCAGTTCATTACCAATACGTTCTGCACCACCAATTTTCTGACCATGCCTAACCATTCCCAGTGCAGAGTCATTCAATACGATGAATAATAAGTTAAGGTTCTCTTGAAGGGCTGTGGTTATTTCTTGCCCGCTCATTAGCATACTGCCGTCACCTGTAACACAAACTACGGGGTTACCTTTAGCGCCCGCAGCCATGCCTACTGATGAACCAATGGCCCAGCCCATAGAGGCGAAACCAATACCTATATGAAACAAACTTTTATGAGGGTTAAAGTCGGCTGGCCTTTTACAATTCCAGTAGTGAATACCCCACAAAAAGCTATTGCCGCTATCTAGCAAAACTCGGGTATTGTCAGGGCAAACATTACTCATGTGGCTCATAAATGTTTGAGGCTTAATTGGGCCGCCTGTGGTGGCACATTTTTCCCTTTTTTCTATGCTAATAAATTTGGGGAGCCCCATATCATCGTGGAGCGGAAGACGTGGTGTTTGGTCTGGGCGGTCTCTAAGTAAATTAGCAAATGGCTTAAGCATTAGTTCAAGAGAACCCAGTACACATAACTTGGCCATAAATGAACGACTGAGATGCTCCGAATTACCTGAAAGGTGAATAAGTCTTTCAGACATAATGGCGCTTTCATCCCAGCCACTAGTAGATACTTCATCAAGTGCGGTGCCCACTACGATCACTCTTTCGGCATTTTCGGGTTGTAATGCCTCATGTGCACTTTCATGGCCTGCAAATCCAAATACTCCACGGTATAGAGGGTGGAAACTATTCACTAAGCCTTTTGCTCTAGGAGTTGTTACAAATAACCAGTTTCTAGATTCAACTAAAGCAAGGATTTCGTTAATTGCACCTGCTGCGCCTTCTCCAATAACGACAGTTGCCTTTTCTATGGTGGCTAATTCTTTCAATACTAGCTGCAAAGCATGCTGGCTAGGCACCACCTCATGATTAATAAAGGCACGCATTGCTCCATTAATACGGTGCGGCTCTACTTTCTCTCTCATTACATCCAAAGGAATACTGAGGTGGACAGGGCCGGGACGGTTACTGGTTGCATAGCTAATCGCTTGAAGCAACTTAGATTCTAACTGAGCTGAGTGCGATACTAATGTATTGAATCGAGTACAGTGCTCAAACATCTCAAGGGTGTTAATACCTGTGCAAGAGCCATCTTGAAGAGACCCCATTCCAAACTTCTCAATAGATGTTTGTGCAGAGATTACTAGCATTGGAATACCATCTGCATAAGCCGATGCAACGCCAGTAATAAGATTAGTGGCGCCAGGCCCTGCTGTTGCACAACAAACACCTATTTTTCCAGTTTCTCGTGCATAACCTTCTGCCATAAATGCAGCACCGGTTTCATGACGAGCTATAATTGCTTTAGGGCCTCCTTTCCGCTCACTTCTTGCTAGAGCATTGTACAATGGCTCAATACTTCCTCCTGGAACGCCAAATACAAACTCTATTCCTAATCGATCAAGGTAGTTAAGTATTAAATCACCATTTTCGATCATCGCAGACACCTCAGTTATATAATTTGGCGCCTTTTTATAACTTTTAGAACTATTAAGGAATGGCTGAAGCGTCAGAACTTGTGAACGATTGTCAAACGGCTGTTTGAATTGAACTGCGTCACATAGTTGGTGTGAACTGCGTCACGTCATTTGACGTTGTTTTTCATTTGGACGGTTAAAATATTCGTTAATTGTTGGGGTTTTTATGTCTGGTTTTTGATACAAAAAGAGGCTTTTTTGATGCTTTATTTCAATGTCTTATAAATCTTGTAAATAAATATAGAGTACGAGTGTTTATATTTTTAAATGGATTTTTTTGTTGTTGTGTTTTATGTGCTGAAAATAGAAGGAATGTGTGTCGTTGATAGTGCGTAAGTGGCTGTTTTTGATGAATTGTGCTGTGTTGGTGGGGCGTTATTCTGATGGTTATTTGCTGTAGCGGGGTCTCTTCGGGGTCAAGGCTTAATGCAGTGCCATTCAGACTTGACCCTGGCTTCCCGCTCTGGCTTCCTCTTTTGCCTTAATAAACCTTAAAGCGCTGCCCTAGTGTGATGAAATAAAGATTATCATCAAACTCTATTTCACCGGCTACCTGGCCAAAGTCCAGTTCGTAGTTGATGTGTCTTACACCTGCGCCAAAGCTGAACCCCGTGCGGGTGAAGTACTCAATGCCTGCGCGGCCGTAATAGCCAAAAGCTACATCGTTTTCGCTTTTATTGAGGTCAATATGAATGTTGGCGCCATTATTAGCGGGTAAGTTTGCGGCACCTTCATCATCATTGTTACTGGCATGGCCGTAGGCGAAGACGGGGCCTGCGCCTACATACATTCTAAAGCGGCTAGTGGGAGCAAGGGCTGCGAAAACACCACCATGAATTTCTAGCATAAATAGTTCATTTTTTAGGGCTAAGACGGCTTGATTATTGTTGGCGACAAAGGCGAATGAGTCATTCTTCCAAGCTATATAAGCGCCTGTTTCATAGCCGAATTCATACCATTGGTGAGTAACCGGTATTTGCGCCTGAATGCCACCAAAGGGTAGGGAGGGGAAGTCGCTATAGGCTTTTTCACCGGAGTCTGGGTCTGTGATAACGGCTTGGTTGTCGGTTTCCAGGTTGCCTAGCATTACTTGCAGGTATATCCAATCGTCAGAGGCTGGTTTTTCAGCGCTGCTTATTTCTTGGTATTTTATTCTGTCATTGGCTAATACGTGCATGGAGCCTATAGATAGTAATATTATGCTCACTTTAACAATAAATTTTACATTCATTTCTGAAATATTTCCTGTTGTCATTCCCGCGAAGGCGGGAATCCATGATTCTAAACCACCTGAAAACACTGGATCCCCGCCTTCGCGAGGATGACTAGGTGGTTTTTTGGGTGGCAATAGCGGTTAAATAATCGGTATTAATTATGAACTTTACGGTTTACTGCTAATACGTTCAAGCCGTAATCGGTGCCTGTTATCAAAAAGGCGTTTACTCCCCATTTGTAACGATGCATATACGCCAAAGCCTGAACCTGCGGTAATTAAAAACAATATTAAAATCTGATATTTAACCGCATCTATAGGGGGGCTTCCTGCGAGAATTTGCCCGGTCATCATGCCGGGGAGTGCCACAATACCTGCTGATGCCATGCCGTTAATAGACGGTATCATGCCTGCGCGCATGGCTTCTTTCTTTATATCATAGAGCGCTTCGGTGCTTGTTTCGCCTAGCATGAGGCGTTGCTCTATTACTTGCTGTTGCTGCCAGGTGCTGCTGGTGAGTCTGTCCATTGAAATTGCAATGCCATTCATGGTGTTGCCCAGTAGCATTCCAAGTAATGGAATTGAATATTGAGGTGAGTACCAGAGTTCGGGTTGAATAATTACAGTAAGTGCCCCTATGGTGAGCACAAAGGACGATAGAAACATTGATAATGTGCTAGAAAGGTAACCGAAACTGCCGGTAAAAGGACGTTGTTGTCGACTAATGACTTCTCTGCCTGCTGCCAGCAGCATAACGCCTGAAACAACTATCAACCAGAGGGGATTAATATCACCAAATAACCAGCGCAATATAAAACCGATAAGAAAAAGCTGAATGCTGGCTCGCAAGGCGGCAATTAATAAGGTTTTATGAAGCCCTAAGCGCTGCTTGATACTTATAGCGGCAAGTATGAATATTAGGGATGATGTGGTGAGTAAGTCCCAGCTTGTTAGGGTTATAAGATTCATTGTGAAACTTGCTCGAGCTGGCCATTGTTCATGGTTAATAGGTTGGAGGCGACTCTTTTTAGCTGCTCAGGGTCGTGACTTATCCAAAGCGCTGATGCTTTGTTTTCTTTAAGATAGTTTTGTATGAGTTTTTCTACTCGTTGGGTATTGTCTTTATCGAGACTGGCGGTGGGTTCATCGAATAAAAGTACCGTCGGTTTGCACTCTAAAGATCTTAACAGGGCGAGCCTTTGTTTTTGGCCGGTTGATAATTGATTAACGGCTTGTTGTTTTATATCTGAGTTAAGCGATAGTGATTTAAGGTGCTCTTCATTGATTGGTTTTTTAAAGTGTTCAGCTACCGTATTAAACCACCACAGGCTTTCTGCGGGTATGAGCTGTACTTTTTTTCGCCATTCAGGGGCTTCTATATGGGTGTTTGTTTGACCATGAAGGCTGACTTCGCCCTTGCTTTCTAATAGGTCTGATAGGGCTTTGAGTAAAATAGATTTGCCACAGCCCGAGGGGCCGCTTAGCCCTATGCATTCACCTTCATGCAGGGTGATGTTTATTGGCCCTACATGAAAAATAGAGAGTTTTTTGGTGGCTAATGTAATTACTGGTGTGGTCATTTCGGTCAGCTATTGGTTTTCGTAACCCTCAATTGCTTTATCTAAAACGACCATTTCTACGCCAGCCAGTTTGAACATATCTCTTGTTTCTTGTGCCGCATGATACATAGATTTCGCAACCACTTTTTTGATTCCGCAGCTTATTATGAGCATGGCACAAACACGACAGGGTTCCATTTTGCAATAAAGCGTACTGCCTTCAAGTGAGGTGCCGTGTTTGGCTGCCTGGCATATTGCATTTTGTTCTGCATGTATAGTTCTCATGCAATGCTGGCGAGTGGTTCCATCTTCATCGGTAACCTGTTTCATAAGATGGCCTGCGTCATCGCAGTGTGGTAACCCTGACGGTGAACCTACATACCCGGTCGATATTATTTGCCTGTTTTTTACGATAATACAACCAGACCTGCCTCGGTCACAGGTGGCTCGGGTTGCAACTGTATCCATCATATCGATAAAATATTCGTCCCAGCCTGGTCTCATTATCGTGTATCCTATATAAAGTGTATTTTTAAGATTCTGTTATAAAAAAATAGTATAACAGCAAATTATTAAAACGGTGGTATTGAAGAGTGACAGATTAGAATGCTTTTGAACGGTAGTCATCAGGAACAAGAGGGGGTTATTAAATACCTCTTGGAATTTGACCGGCAAGCTATTCCTGACGATATTTCAATTGCTTTTTTAGATCAATGGCGTCATATGCTCTTCAATTTAGCCCTAATAGGCCAAGACCCTACCCGTTATGGTGGTCTGGGTTTTGGAAATATATCTTGTCGCATACAGGGCCAAGAGAGAGCTTTTTTAATTAGCGGAAGCCAGACCGGGCACCGGCCTTATTTAGACCGTGAGCATTATGCGGTAGTGACTGAATATTGCCCTGAAAATAATCATCTTAAGGCTTATGGTCAGTGTGCACCTTCTTCAGAGTCATTAACTCACGGTGTGCTTTACGGGGCTCAAAAAACAGGTGTTCAAAAAGCAGTAGGCGCGGTTGTTCATGTGCATTGCCCTTTAATTTGGCTGCACTCTGAACAACTTAATCTGCCTGCTACGCCTCAGAATATTCCTTATGGCACACCCGAGATGGCTAAAGCAGTAGATCGTTTGTGTCATAAAATAACTCAAAACGCGCATGCCCCTGTATTTGTAATGAAAGGCCATGTAGATGGTGTTGTTTCTTACGGGGCTGATCTTGAGTCTGCGGTTATGGCACTTTTGAATGTATATCATCGTGCGCTGTTAGGCTCTAAGTGTCATTCCCGCGTAGGCGGGAATCCATTGCTCTGATACCAAAATACTGGATCCCCGCCTTCGCGAGGATGACAGAAGGATTGAGCTTCGGTATTTTAGGGGTGTATTACTTATTGTGTTAAATACTTATTAGTAGGAGTTGATTTGAAACCTCATCAGTTACAGCGTCACTTAGCCCAGCTTAGAGGCTGGAGAGAAACCGCATTTATTATGGCGTTAGCGGAGCGGGCTTACCCTAATTTTGCCTTGTTTTCTCAGGTCACCGAATTTTCAGGAGAAGAGGCTGTTTCAAGCTGTTTAAAACGAAGCTGGACCGCACTTTTAGAAAAGGCACCGGAAGATCGCTATGTTGAATTATTAGACCTTCTTGAAGAAAACGTGCCTGATCAGGAAGAATACGACTCGTATGGTGCCGTGTCTGCGGTTAGTTTTTGTGAAACGCTTGAACAGGCATTACTGAGCCAGGTTAATATAGATAAACGTCGTGCGGTTGATGCTGGCCAGAACGCATTTGACGGGGTTATGGAATTTGTTGAGATGACCGAAGGCGAAGGTCTTTCAGATGATGACCTTGTTCGTGTATTCAATAAAAGTCCTCTTATTAAACGAGAAAGACGTTTTCAGGAAGAGCTAGTGGAAAGGTTACGCAAAGAAACGGCCCCTGATACACATTTTATAGCGGGGCTTAGGTCTCTGGCTTATGATGGCGGCGTGAGTAATATTGGTATTTCGTTGAATGATGAATAAGTAGCAAGTGACGAGTAATAAGTGAGGGTAGGGGATTAAATGAAGTTGTCATCGTTTGGAGAAAAATTTTCCAGTCATTCGGGTATTACCACGCTGATGGATGACCTGGGTGATGCACTTTCATCCGGTTCAGATATGATTATGATGGGTGGTGGCAACCCAGGACATATCCCCGAAGTGCAAGACTTGTTTCGCAAAAGATTAATAGATATCACCGCTGATGATGCTCAGTTTAAACGCTTAATTGGTGTTTATGATCCACCTCAGGGTGAAAAAGAGTTTATTTCTCACCTGTGTAAACTGCTTAATAATCTTTATGGTTGGAAGCTTACTGAGCGTAATATTGGCTTAACCAATGGCAGTCAGGCAGCGTTCTTTATGCTGTTTAATATGTTTGCCGGTGACTATGGTGATGGCTCTCAAAGGCAAATACAATTGCCTCTGGCTCCTGAGTATATTGGTTATGCTGATGCGGGCTTAACTCAGAATTTTTTTACAGCAGCTCGTCCTAGTTTTGAGTATTTTGATAAGCATACGTTTAAATATCATGTGGACTTTGACCAGCTTCATATCACCGAAAAAACCGGTGCAATTTGTGTTTCAAGGCCTACTAATCCTACAGGAAATGTACTCACCGACGATGAAGTTGCTCGCTTAGATAAACTAGCGAAAGCGCATGATGTGCCGCTTATTATTGATGGTGCTTATGGGACGCCATTTCCAAATCTTATTTTTACGGATGCGACCCCTATCTGGAATGAAAATATCATTCTGTGTTTAAGCCTTTCAAAATTAGGCTTACCTGCGGCAAGAACGGGTATTGTGATCGCCAATGAAGAGGTGATTAAATCTTTATCAGGTATTAATGCCATTCTGAACCTGGCTACCGGTAGTTTTGGAAGTATGCTGGCTAACGATATGGTGGCATCGGGTGAAATTATTTCACTCAGTCGAGATATTGTATGCCCGTTCTATGAGCGCAAGGCCGAAAAAGCAGTTAAGTTATTAGGCAAAGGTTTGGATGGTTACCCTTATTTGCTGCATAAAGCTGAAGGGGCAATGTTTTTATGGTTATGGCTGAAAGATTTACCTATCTCTAACCAGGAACTTTATGAGCGCTTAAAGGTACGAGGTGTATTGGTTGTTTCTGGTCATTATTTTTTCCCAGGTATTCATGATGATTGGCAGCATAAGCAGGAATGCATACGTATAACCTACTCTCAAGATGATGATGTGGTAAAAAAAGGCTTAGCGATTATTGCTGAGGAAGTTAAAAAAGCCTATGACGGTGGAAAGCTGAAAAGCTGAAAAGCTGAAACATTGTTTAAAGTCCATCGTACGCCATCATATTAGTGCATTGGTGATTAAGACCAATGCGTTTAATTTTTCTTTTTTCTTATTCTATTTTTCCCTTTCCAGTAATTGCTTGAATGAGCCTTTCACCCTCAATTGATCACTTTTACATTGGTGTAATAAAGCCGTTATCAGTAATAGTAAATGTTGTTAATATTCGAAACATGGTCTAAGACTAATACAGCAATTAAATTTACTGGTGGTAGACGGCTTTGGTCTATACACCACCCCTTCATCGTATAGATCTCGAAGCAACAAGTCTTATTTTATGTTTGTTTAACTCTAGTTAAATTGTAGTGCGTTCTATTTTATAAAAGCTTATGAATAGGTTGGTGGCGATGGAAGAGACTAATAAAATCTGGCACAAGATACCCGCAGGTATCGCAGGACTTATTGCACTTATTTTAGTGCTTTACAGTGATTCAACGATTTCCATAATAGTGGCGTTCGCCTTTCTCTTCGTTGAGTTCACATTAGGATTTGTCAAAAGCAAGTCTCAGTCACTGCTTAGTCAGAAACTTACCCAAACTGAAGTGCGTATTTCTGAGCTGGAAACTGAGGCACTGGAAAATCAGCATTTAGCCCATTCACTTAAAAAAATTGGCAGCAGCACTATGCCTATATGGGCTCACCAAGTGGGCGACTGTATTAATATTTCTACCTCAGAGATGAATGAACTCGCACAACGTTTTTCGGGCATTGTGAGTGACCTTCGTTCTATTGTTGATGAAAAAGTTGAGCATGACGAACTCTCTATTGCTGAGATAAAACAGAGGTTGGATAGTGTTTCATCTTCACTGGTGAAACTTGTGGGGATGCGGGAGGAATTACAGCAGGAGATTGCCGAGCTATCTACATTTACTGGACAGTTAGAGACGATGGCACGAGATGTTGGAAGTATTTCTGATCAGACGAATCTTCTGGCACTTAATGCTGCAATAGAAGCCGCGCGT
>ENA-ORXI01003243-ORXI01003243.1-sediment-metagenome-genome-assembly--contig:-NODE-3243-length-11102-cov-3.568163_pt1 | contig 11102 bp, 10 predicted proteins | sample MGYA00237861_ERZ511468 | MGnify/ENA primary metagenome ERZ511468 (study PRJEB26299, sample SAMN06266213) | sediment metagenome | isolation source: Hudson Canyon methane seep mesocosm | place...
ATTAGAAGAGCACGATCCAGTTTATAAGGTAACTATCATTCCAAGAGGAAGGGCGTTGGGTGTAACCGTTTTTCTTCCTGAAGAAGACAAGTATAGTCACAGCCGTCAATCTCTTCTTGACAGAATCTGTGGGCTATATGGCGGAAGAATAGCTGAAGAAATTGTATATGGTGAAAAAGGAATAACCACTGGAGCTTCCAATGATATTGAAAGGGCAACTGAATTAGCTCGCAATATGGTCACTAAATGGGGTCTCTCTCAAGAGTTGGGTCCTATGCGGTACGGAGATGAAACAGATGAACCTTTTTTAGGTAGATCCGCTGGTAGTGCTAAACAAGATATTTCCGATGAAACTGCTTCTAAAATTGATAAAGCAGTGAAATTAATTATTTCTGATTGTTATAAGCAAGCAACTCATATATTAAAAGAAAATATAGATAGTCTTCATTTAATGGCTCAATCACTAGTTGAGTACGAAACTTTAGATTTGGAACAGATAGATGACATTATGGCAGGTGCAAAGCCCAGGGCCCCTGGTTCAAAAGAAAATAAAACTGAAAGCAAAGAAAAGAATGATCCTTCAGTAGGGGATACAGCAGAACAAAGTTGAAAGGTTTTTACTAAGATAACCTTAAATTAATGCCTTCAAAAAAAATACCTGATTACTTTCCTTTAGACTGGCGTTTTGGTACAGACGGAATAAGAGGAGCTGTAGTATCCAAAATGAATCCATTGTTTATGGTAAAACTTGGATGGGCTGTAGGAAAGATTCTAAAAAAAGAAGGTGTTGAAAGTATTTTAATTGGCAAGGATACAAGAATATCAGGATATATGATTGAGTCCGCTTTGGAATCAGGATTTATTTCAGCCGGCTTGAATGTAACCTTGGTTGGGCCCATGCCTACTCCTGGAGTTGCTTATTTAGCAAAATCTACCAATCAGGCTGGATTAGTGATAACTGGCTCACATAATAGATTCAGTGACAATGGCATTAAATTTTTTACTAAAGACGGCTTTAAATTTGATTATGGATTGGAGAAAAAAATAGAAGATATTCTTTTAGAGAATAGCTCAGTTGTAAATTCTTTAGAGCTGGGAAAAGCTAGCAGATTAGAAGATGCTCAACAAATGTACATCGATTTTTGTATATCTGCGTCTTCAAACCTAGACTTATCTGGACTTACTTTAGTTATTGATTGTGCAAATGGAGCTAATTATTCAGTAGCGCCAGAGGTCTTTAAGGAATTAGGATGTAAAGTAATAGAAATATCTACTTCTCCTGATGGAATTAACATCAATGCAGAGTGTGGTTCAACAAACCCAGAAAAAATACAGAAAGAAGTTATTTCTAATGGGGCTGATCTTGGTATTGCTTTTGATGGTGATGGAGATAGATTAGTTTTAGTTGATAGAAATGGAAAAATATTAGACGGGGATGATCTTCTCTATATCTTAATTTCTACGAACGGCTCAGATTCTAATAAGGAGTCTTATCAAGGGGTTGTAGGTACTCTTATGACAAATAAATCTTTGGAATTGTTTCTAGAGAGGGAAGGAATAGAATTCTTGAGGACAGATGTAGGAGATAAATATGTTTTAAGGGCTTTAAGAGAAAGAAGTTGGATTTTAGGAGGGGAACCATCGGGCCATATTATCTGCTTAGATCACACTACTACAGGAGATGCTCTTATTGCCTCAGTAAAGGTTCTTAAATCATTAAAGAGCTTCAATTTTGACATATCAAAAGCTTTAGAAAATTTTACAAAATTACCACAAGAGTTAATAAGTTTTGAGGTTAACAATCCACATAAAATAATAATGAATTCTGAGGTCAGATCTGAAGTTTCTAAGTTAGAAAAAAAACTAGGCAATAAGGGAAGAGTGCTTATAAGGCCTTCTGGCACAGAAGATCTTTTAAGAGTCATGGTGGAGGCCTCCACAAAAGAACTTGCAGAAGACCTAGCTAAAGAATTATCTGATTTTATCCGCAGAGCCGCATAAGACCATATGTTTATAGCTAATTGGAAAATGAATGGCTCCCAGTCCATGCTTGTTCAATGGCTTGAAGGAATTAATAAAACTTTAGATAAATCTTTACAGACCAAGTGCATCCTTTGTCCTCCTGTATGTTTTCTTTCCGAAGCTTCAAAGATCATAAAAAGAGAAAAATTAAGTATTTCTTTAGGAGCTCAAAATATAGACCCAAGCAATATTTCTCCTTTAACAGGAGGCATAGATGGAGCAATGCTTAAAGAGTTAGGAGCTGAATATGTGGTAATTGGACATTCAGAGAGAAGAAAGGTTTTTAAAGAGGGAAATCAACTATTATCAGAAAAACTTGTATCTGCTTCAAAAGAAGACTTGAGAGTTATCTTTTGTATTGGAGAGTCTTTAAAAGAAAAAGAAGAAGGTAAAACAATAAGTGTTCTAAGAGAACAATTAGAAATACTGAACGATGCAGAATTAAATAAATTCATAGTAGCTTATGAACCGGTGTGGGCAATTGGATCAGGAGAAACAGCTAAACTAGATGATATTGAGGATATACATAGACAAATAGTTAATGAAGTTAGGTCTTTTGCAAAAGAAAGCTTTTTAGGGATGTTCTATGGAGGAAGTGTAGACTCTTCAAGTTCAAGACAGATTCTTTCATTAAAAGGAGTACAGGGGTTACTTATAGGTGGTGCTTCATTAGAATGTGAAGAATTTTGTAATATTGTCTTAACAAATAATCGAAACTAGGGAAAAAACTAATGCAGACTTTCTTGATCTTTTTTTATATTTTAACAGCACTACTTTTAATTGCTTTTATTCTTTTTCAACAAGGGAAGGGGTCAGATATTGGGAGTGCTTTTGGTGGTGGAACAAGCAATACAATGTTCGGTCCTAATAGCTCTTTAAGCCCATTGGCTAAGATTACAGCTGTTTTATCTCTTATTTTTCTTACTCTAAGCTTTTATTTAACTTTTCAAGCTAGATCTATAGATCAGGAAATTATCTTCAAAGAAGAAATAACTAAACCTAAAGAAGGTATAGTTCCTGACTCTTTACCAGAATAGATGTTGCCGAAGTGGTGGAACTGGCAGACACGCTACCTTGAGGGGGTAGTGGGCTTTGGCCCGTGGAGGTTCGAATCCTCTCTTCGGCACCAATTTTCTTGACCACCTTGATAGGTAGACCTATACTTCGCCAGCTTTGATGCGGGGTGGAGCAGTCCGGTAGCTCGTTGGGCTCATAACCCAAAGGTCGTAGGTTCAAATCCTACCCCCGCTACCAACTAAAAGCCCCTTGAGGGCTTTTTTGTTAGGTTAGTAAGAAATGGATAAAGAACATATTGAAACATTAATTAGAAGAGATATTAAGGCTTTAGGATGCGATATCTGGGGCTTGGAGCTTATAGGGAGTATTACAAACCCAACTCTTAGAGTATTTATTGATAATGACAAAGGAATAACGGTAAAAGATTGTGAGAAAGTAAGTAAGCATATTTCTAAAGTAATTGAAGCAGATGAGCTTTACTCTAATAGTTTGATTTTAGAAGTCTCTTCTCCAGGGATTGATAGAAAATTCTTTAATAAAGAGCAATATATAAATTATCTTGGGTGCATGATTAAGGTTAGATATAGGAATGAACAAATGGAATATAAAAGCGTTAAAGGTTTTCTACGTAGAGTATCTAAAGAGGCCATAGTGGTAGAGGTCAACAATGAAGAAAGCTTTATTAACTTTGAGGCAATTGAAAAGGCCAACTTAGAGTTTACAGAGGTATAAAATGCAAGATGAAATCTTATTAGTAGCTGAATCAGTTTCAAGTGAAAAAGGGCTCCCGCAGGAAGTTATTTTTGAAGCGATTGAGTCAGCTTTAGCTACTGCTACTAAGCGAAGATATACAGAGCCTTCTAATATCTTAGTCAATATAGATAAAAGTACTGGGGAATATCAAACTTTTAGATTCTGGGAAGTAGTTGAAGAAGAAGAATTTGAAGATTCCGGAATGCACATACTTTTAGAGGAAGCTAAGAAGAAAGACCCTAAACTAGAGCTTGGTTCAAGAATTGAAGAAAAAGTTGATAATGTAGAATTCGGGAGAATTGCTGCCCAGGCTGCTAAACAGGTCATAGTTCAGAAGGTTAGAGAAGCAGAAAGGGCTAAGATAGTTGATGAATATAGATCTTTACTTGGGGAGTTGGTTAATGGAACTGTTAAAAAGGTCACAAGGGAATTTTTAATAATCGATTTAGGAGACGCAGCAGAAGCGATCCTTCCAAGAGAGGAGTTAATACCAGGCGAAGTTTATAGAATTGGTGACAGATTAAGGGCTGTGTTACAAGAGGAAGAAAGAGAAAATAGAGGATCTCAGCTTTCGCTAAGTAGAAGATGTCCAGAGATGGTAGGAGAGTTATTTAAGTTAGAAGTTCCTGAAATTGCTGAGCAAGTAATAGAGATTAAAGCTATCGCCAGGGATGCAGGCTCTAGAACTAAGATAGCGGTTAAGACAAATGATAACAGAATTGACCCAGTAGGAGCTTGTGTAGGAATGAGGGGCTCCAGAGTCCAAGCGGTGTCTTCTGAACTTGGAAATGAAAGATTAGATATTGTCATTTGGGCCGATGATCCCGCGCAATTATTGATAAATGCAATTGGACCTGCCGAGATAGACTCAATTATTCTTGATGAAGAGAATCAAGTGATGGAAGTTGCAGTGAATAAGGATTCTTTAGCTCAGGCCATAGGCAGAAATGGCCAAAATGTAAGGTTGTGTAGCTCAATAACTGGCTGGAGATTGAATGTCGTAGATAAGGACGCTGTTAGGGAGGAAAGTGAAAAAGGATCAGCTTCTTTGCAAACCCTTATAAAGTACTTGGATGTTGATGAGGATCTTGCAAGTGTCTTAGTTAATGAAGGGTATTCATCTTTAGAGCTAATTGCTGGAGCTAAAGAATCTGATTTAAGTAAGATAGAAGATTTCGATAAAGAGATATCAGAAGCTTTAATTAATCGTTCAAAAGAAGCTCTACTTACTTTAACAATGGAAATTTCTTCAGAGAATGAAGGTGAGGAGAATGATTTAATGGCTGTTAGCTTAGTGGATATGTCTTTGGCCATTGAATTAAATCAAAAGGGAATCAAAACAAGAGACGATTTGGCAGAATTATCTGTAGAGGAATTAACTGACATAATTGAGATAGAAGAAAATGCAGCAGGTGAGTTAATCATGGAAGCGAGAGAGCATTGGTTTAAAGAAGATAAGTAAAAAACAAATGAAAGATATTTCAGTAGAACAACTAGCAAATATTGTAGGTACTCCAATAGATAAAATACTTCTGCAAATGAAGGAAGCCGGTTTAGGCCAATCTTCATCCAGTGATTTAGTAACTGATGATGATAAAAAAATACTTCTAGGATTTTTAAAGAGTCAACAGAATAAAGTTTCCAAAACAATAAGTTTAAAACGGAAAAAACCAACAGAAACTACTAATAAATCAACGACAATTGAAATAAAAAGGAAAAAAGCTAAGCCTTCGGAGTCCGGTGAAGATTTAGAAGGCACTTCTCAAAGAATTGATTTCAATGAAATAGAAAAGAAAAGGATTGAAGGAGAGGAATTTAAAAAGTCTGAAGAAGAAAGAAAAAGGAAGGAAGTAGAGAATAAGGTATCTGTTAAAAGGAAAACTAACACTTCTCATCCTGTAGTAAAGAGAACTAAGCCTTCTACTGGAGAACCCAAAGTAGTAGTAAGGGGGAAACAGTTACAAAAAGAGAAGAGTGTAATCTCTAAGAAAGAGCAAAAAGAGCTGGAGGGAGAAGAATTTTTAAGTCAACAAGCCGGTAAGATTGTAGAACATAGGTTTGAAAAACCCTCTGAATTAGTTACTAAGCTAGTTAAAATTCCTGTTGCCATCACAGTTAGTGACCTTGCTAAAGAACTTTCAATTAAATCAGTAGAAGTAGTAAAAAAATTAATGGATATGGGTGTAATGGCTACGGTTAACCAAACTTTAGATCAAGATACAGCTATTTTACTTACTGAGGAGATGGGACATCAGGCCGAACCTGCCCAAGAAGAGTTAGCAGAAGATAAACTGGATGAGCTGATTACTTACGAAGGTACCGAAGAAGTTAGAAATCCAGTCATTTCAGTTTTAGGTCATGTAGATCATGGAAAAACTACTCTGCTAGATTCTATAAGGAACACCAATGTAACTAAACAAGAAGAAGGTGGGATCACACAGAAAATAGGTGCTTATCAGGCAGACACTAAACAAGGAACAATGACTTTTATTGATACTCCTGGGCATGCAGCTTTTAGTGAAGTAAGGGCTAGAGGGGCAAATTCTACTGATATTGTCATATTGGTAGTAGCTGCAGACGATGGTCTTCAACCCCAAACAGAAGAAGCGATAAGTCATGCAAATGCAGCTGAAGTTCCTATCATTGTTGCAGTTAATAAAATAGATCTTGAAGGAGCAGATTTAGAGAGGGTAAAAAATGAGCTCTCTTCAAAGGAGCTTGTCCCAGAGGACTGGGGTGGTAATACCCAATTTATTAGCGTTTCCGCTTTAAAAGGTGAAGGAATAGATGCTTTATTGGAAGCGGTTTCTTTGGAAGCAGAAGTACTGGAATTAAAGGCTCATCATAATGGCCCTGCCCACGGGGTTGTTCTAGACTCTAGCACCGAAAAAGGAAAGGGAGCTGTTGCAACAGTTCTTGTACAAGAAGGAACTTTAAAAGCAGGGGATATGATTTTGGTTGGCGAACAAACTAAAAAGATAAGAAGTTTAGTTGATGAAAACTCTAAATCATTAAAATCAGCAGGTCCTTCAATGCCTGTATTAATAAGTGGCCTAGACTCTCCACCAAAAGCTGGCGAAGATTTTGTTGTTGTAACCAGTGAAAAAATGGCTAAAGAAATCTCCACTGAGAGGTCTAAAAGGGCAAGAGAGAGTAGATTGGCCCGACAGCAAATTACTAACTTAGAATCCTTATTTGATTCTGAACTTTCAAAGGTTATAAAACTTAATCTTGTAATAAAAGCTGATACCCATGGTTCCCTTGAAGCAATATTGGGTTCTTTAAAGAATTTTGCATCTGAAGAAGTAAGATTAAATATTGTTCATGATTCTGTTGGCGGAATAAATAATAATGATGTTAATTTAGCTATAACGACTCATGCTTCAATTATTGGCTTCAATGTAAGGGCTGACAGCTCCTCTAAGAAATTAGCTGAAGCTGAATCTATTGATATTTCCTATTACGGAATAATTTACGATCTTTTGGATGGTATTAAAGAAACTATAGAAGGCCATCTGGAACCAGATATTAAGGAAGAAGTTCTAGGCACAGCTGAGGTAAAGGACACCTTCAAATCTCCTAAGTTTGGTTTTATAGCTGGTTCAATAGTGATAGATGGAACTATAAAAATAAATAAATTTGCACGAGTAATAAGGGATGACATTGTAGTGTTTGAAGGACGTTTAGATTCTTTAAGGAGACACAAAGATGAAGCTTCTGAGGTTTCTACAGGAACTGAATGTGGAATAGGAATTGAAAATTACTCAGATGTAAAAGTTGGCGATAAGATAGAAGTGTTTGATAAAAAGGAAATAAGAAGAACATTAGATTAATGAGATCTTCCGATTTTACACGCTCGGATCGACTTTCAGATCAAATAAGAACAGAGATATCTACAATCCTAAGAGATGATGTAAAGGATCCTAGATTGAAGGGTATTACCATAATAAAAGTTGAACTTTCAAAAGATATTAGTAAAGCATATATATTCTTTTCACCTTTAAATAGTTTCAGTGAAATAAATTTCCAGGAAGTTGATGAGGCCTTAAAAAAAGCAAAGGGTTTTATTAGAAGTACCTTAGGAAAAAAATTAAACGTTAAACGCTTACCAGAGCTTGCCTTTCAAAAGGACGAGTTCATCACAACTCTATGAATGGTTTCTTATTAATAGATAAGCCTTCAGGAATTACTTCAGCAGAATGCGTATCTCGTATTAAGAAAATTTTAAATGAAAAAAAAGTTGGCCATTGCGGCACTTTAGATCCTTTAGCTACTGGAATGCTTCCGATATGCGTTGGCGAAGCTACTAAATTTAGTAGTTACGTTTCTAATCAATCTAAGGGTTATTTAGTAAAAGTCCTTTTTGGAGTTGAGACTGATACCGGAGATATTACAGGTAAAGAATTATCTACTAGTAAAATTAACTTCTCTTTAGAAGAATTGAAAGCAGTATTAGAGGGCCTTTCGGGGGAGCTAGAGCAAATACCCCCTATGTATTCAGCACTCAAGCAAAAAGGGAAACCTCTTTACTATTGGGCTAGAAAGGGTGTTTCTTTAAAAAGAGAACCTAGATTTATTCAAATTGAAAAAATTAAATTAAAGTCTTTGAAGGTAAGTGAAAAGATAGAATTAGAAATATTTTGTTCTAAAGGAACTTACATAAGAAGTCTAATTCAATCAATCGGGAAACAATTGAACACTCCTGCAACCGTGCTGGAACTCAGAAGGACTCATATAGGTTGTCTAAATGAAGAGCACTTAACTCAAGTAACTACTTGCGATAAAGATAAATGTTTAGAACGAATTCTAGATATTGGTAAAGTTTTAAGAAACCTTCCTAAGGTTGTCTTAAATAAAAATGAAACAAAAAAAATTATAAATGGACAACAAGTGGACTATAATGCGCGACGAGAAAAAGAAGGAATAGTAAGATTATACGAAAAAGAAGGTTCGTTTATAGGAATCGGAAGTGTTGATTCTTCCATGAAGGTATCGCCTAAAAGGCTCATAAATACACAAAAATATTCTGCTTCACCTTCAATATAAAAGGAAAAAATTTGGTTTTAGATAATTCTAACAAAAAGGAAATAGTTTCAAGATTTGGAAGATCAAGTAGTGATACTGGGTCACCGGAGGTACAAATAGCTCTTTTGTCAGCTAATATAGACTCTCTTCAATCTCATTTCGCGGAAAATTCTAAAGATCATCATTCGAGAACAGGTCTGATAAGAATGGTGAACCAAAGAAGAAAACTCCTTGATTATTTGAAAAAGAAGAAGCCTGAAACTTATTCTAAGCTTTTAAGTGAGCTTGGATTAAGAAGATAAAACTAATTACTCCTCATTAATAACTACCTTTAAAGTAGTTCAAATATAAATAAAAAAAACTTAGTTAAGAGTCTTGATATTTTGATTGTTTCTGTTTCGGAAGAATTAATTGACAAACTTTTAATGGAATTAACTAAGTTTGCATTTATATGTGAATTTTCTTTAACCTTTAGCGATGCGGAGCATAAGTTAAAAAACAATATATATGATTATGTCATTTTAGATTTAAATCTTCCTGATATGCAAGGTGTTGAGTTGTTTGACAGTGTTAAAAATATTACAGGCTCTAAAATTATCACTTTATTTGATGAAAATGATGTACATATGAAAGAGTATGTCTACTCTAAAGGAGTTGTTGATTATATTAATAAAAATAATACTTTTGAGTATTTATTTCATTTGATTTATAAAACAATTATAACCATAGAGTCCAACAAGATAGACAATAAAGTTTTAATTATAGATTCCTCTTTCTTAGTATGTCAACAATGTACTACTTATTTAACTATGAGAAATTATGAGGTTGCAACAACAAGTATACTTGATATTGGTATAAAAAATCTTAAAAAAATGAAATATAATTTACTTCTTCTTGACTTGGATGTATTGGGTATGAAACAATATCAATACTTGAATGAAATAAAAAAAATAGACAAAAATTTACCTATCGTTCTTCTTTCTTCAACGATGCACTCATCTTTATTGCCAGATGTTTATAAAAATGAAGCATCTGATTTTTTGTTTAAACCTTTAAATGTGGAAGCGTTAATATCTAAAGTTGACTTTTGGATTATCCATAATAGAAAAATAAATCAATTAGAACGTAATCATAAACTTTTAATAGAGTATAAATCCATTGTAGATAGCTTCGCTATTGTTTCAAAAATTGATGTTAAAGGTACCTTAACCTATGTAAATGATGTCTGTTGTGATACTTCTGGTTATTCTAAATCTGATTTAATTGGAAAACCTTTTAGTATTGTAAATCATGAAGATTTGCCCAAAAAAACATATGAAGAAATGTGGACTACTCTTAAACTAAAAAAAACTATTTGGCATGGAAAAGTTAAAAGTAAAAGAAAAGATGGAACACCTTATTATGTAGACAGTTATATAATGCCAATTTTAGATAGTAATGGTGAAATTATTGAGTTTATTGCGTTACGTAATAAGATTAATGAATTTGATTATAAAACAAAAACTAACAAGGAACTTGACATTCATAAATAGATATCTAAATGCTAACAGTTTTTAATGAGTAAATAATGAGTTTTTATAAGTAGTTAACTCGTTGTTAACTTGTAATTAAAATGTGACTTAATGTATAATATAAATAATAGTTAATCAATATAAGGAAATATTTATTTTTTTCATATTTTTTAGTTATCATTTCATATGAAAAAACAACATTAAAGTTGATAAATAGGGGAGAAAGTACTTGAGTTATAATATTTTATTAGTAGAAGATGATGTAACACTTCAAAAACTTATTTGTGAATATTTAAGTGACTTTAATTATACATGTACTTCTTTTTCACATCCAAAAAATGCTCTTTTAGAATATCAAGATAATTTTTTAAAATATTCGCTTATAATTTTAGATTTAGAATTACCTGAAATGGATGGTTTTGATTTATTCAAAAAATTAAAAAAAATCAATGATATTCCAATTATTATTTCATCAGGAAGGAGTGATATTGGAAATAAAATTCATGGATTTGAATTGGGTGCTGATGATTATCTTTCAAAACCATATGACCCAAGAGAATTAGCGCTAAGAATTGAACTTATTTTAAAAAGAAATACAAAAGATGTTAAGATAAAAATTTCAGATTTTACTATCAACAGAAAAAGTAAACAAGTATTTGTTGATGATTATTCAATTGACTTAACAAAGGTTGAATTTGAAATTTTTATGTTTTTAACAGACAATGCAAATATAGTTATTTCCAGAGAACAGATTATTTACAATACTTCTTTAAA
>ENA-ORXI01003244-ORXI01003244.1-sediment-metagenome-genome-assembly--contig:-NODE-3244-length-11101-cov-21.819757_pt1 | contig 11101 bp, 4 predicted proteins | sample MGYA00237861_ERZ511468 | MGnify/ENA primary metagenome ERZ511468 (study PRJEB26299, sample SAMN06266213) | sediment metagenome | isolation source: Hudson Canyon methane seep mesocosm | place...
TCGAAACCCCGTATTACGCAAGCTTCATACGGGCTACAGATTCTTTTGAACCTCCACTTACCTAGTAATCGGAGAAGACTGGATGAGGAAAAATAGATAAGTGCCTGATTTTATTCTCCTCACCCCTGCCCTCTCCAACAAGAGAGGGAGTAACCGACTGCTATAACGCATTGTATTTTAATTGTAAAAAGTTGTGTAGATAGCTATGGCAAAAGGGAGGGCTTTAGGAGCTCATTTATTTTCTACACTTCACGGTGCCATAGCCATATTTTTTAACCAGAATTTGACATAACATCCGTAAAAACTAACGAAATCAAACCTGATATTGAAAGACGGCTATCTCCCTCTAAGCAATTTCTCTTATTCACATTGCCCCAAAATATTAAGCATATTATCTGCTACTTCTTGAAAGACTCTCAACTCATCTCTAGCCGCCACAACTTGACCTTCTTGATATTTATTAAATAAAGCATCTGCACTATCATGCATTGCCTCATGAGCCAGGTCTAATTTTTCTATCCACTTTTCCTCGAATAGTTTTTCATTTTTTGCACGTTTAATCCATATTCCACAATGACATTTAGTCCTTGTTAATATAGGCCAGTGTTTTATATTACCAGGTGAGGAGTGTATATTTCTTTCAAAATGTTTCTGCCATTGAGCAACGGTTAACCTAAATAATTTGATCGCACGTTCTTTATCTGAGCGCTTTTTATTCGCACAGCTTTTCCACTCAGCATTTGGAATGTAGTTATCTAACCAGTTAGACAATTCATGGCTAGGCATAGGTTTAGCAATCCCATAACCTTGTGCCTGATTACATCCCATGATTAGCAATATCAATCCATGCTCCGTTGTTTCTACACCTTCAGCAATAATATCTCGGCCAAAGGATTCAGCTAAGCCTATTACTCCATCAATAATGCTATAGTCGCTGGGGTCGTCAAGTACGTCTCTGACAAATGTTTGATCGATTTTTATAGTGTGTACCGGTAAGTTTCTTAAATGGGTTAATGAGGAGTAACCCGTACCAAAGTCATCTAAAGCAATATTAACGCCTAGCGTATAAATGCATGCACTGAGTACGCCGGCAATGGTATTTAAATCACCTAATGCACTACTTTCCAGTATCTCCAGTTGCAATGATTTTGAAAAAACATCAGGGTATAAGTTTAAGGCTACTTCAAGATCAGCGACAAAGGAAGGCGTCTGTAGGTGATAAGAAGATATATTGACACTCACTTCAAGTTGGATACCTTGTTCCTGCCATTCATTTAACTGTTTTAATGCCTGTCTAATAACCCAGTCACCGATTTCAATTTCTAATTGAGTATCTTCAATCACCGGTAAGAATTTAAGCGGGGGAATAATGCCTTTTTCTGGATGGACCCAGCGAATTAAGGCTTCAACACCAAACACTTTTCCTGTCGCCATATCTACTTTAGGTTGGTAATACAGGCAAAACTCATTATTTTCTAAGGCCTGTTGTATTTCTTCAATATCAGTAAATTTTTGTGTTTCTAGCTGGCTTTGTTCTGTGTTAAATAGTTGATAACGGTTACGGCCTGATGTTTTTGCCTGATACATGGCATGATCGGCATGGCGCATTAGTGTATCACTGTCTGAATCATCTATAGGGTATAGCGTTACACCGATAGAGGCGCTAATACTGATTGACTGTCTGTCAATAATATAAGGTTGAGCAAGTGACTGGGTGATTCTTTTTAGCATTTTCTCACAATGAGAAAATGATTCGATATCACCTAAAAGTAAGACGAACTCATCACCACCCTGACGTGAAAGGGTATCTTCATCTCTAATAATAGCTTTAATTCTATGCGCCACATCTATGAGTAATTGGTCACCCGAGTCGTGCCCATACAGATCATTAACAGGTTTAAAATTATCTAAATCAAGAAAGCAAACAGCCAATAATTTGTTTTGTCGCTTACAATGCGCTAAAGCTTGAATAAAGCGGTCATTAAGAAGCACTCGGTTGGGTAGCTGTGTTAAGGCATCATAATGCGCCATCTGTTCCAGTATTTCTTGCTGATTTTTGCTGTTAGTTATATCGCTGAAGATACCTACATAATGTAAAATATTTCCAGCGTCATCAGTAAGGGATGAAATTGACAAGAGCTCCGCATAAAACTCCCCTGTTTTTTTACGATTCCATATTTCACCCTGCCAATGACCTAGCGTATTTAGTGAGTGCCACATGGCTTTATAAAATTCAGGACTTTGTTTTCCTGAGCTTAGTATTCTCGGCGTTTGACCGATAGCTTCCTCACGCTTATAGCCTGTAATCCCACTAAATGCAGGGTTAATATCAACGATCATTGTATTTTTATCGGTAATAATAATGCCTTCTTCTGTGTCTTCAAAGACTTTAGCCGCAAGCTGCTGCTTTTCTTCAACTTGTTTCTTTTCGGTAATATCTTCCGCCATACACAAATGACGCGGCTTACTTTTGTCTTCAACCTGCATCGGTGCAATAGTCATGTTAACCCAGCGGACTGTTCCATCAGGCTGGATAAAACGTTTATGCATGACGAACCCATTCGCTTTCCCAGCATTCATTTGTGACATGTTGTCGAGGTCTTCTTGAATTTCATCTGGATGCGTTATTTGTGTCCAATCTAACAATCTTAGTTCTTCAACAGATCTTCCAGCAATTTTTGCATAGGCGGGATTAGCATCATAAATACGAGCCGTTAGTGAATCAATGACAGCTACGCCTAGAGGCGCTTCAGTAAAAATAGTATGAAAACGCTTTTCACTGGATTTTAGTGAATGTTCACTCCTTTTTCGCTCGGTAATATCACGGATAAAGGCATTAAATTCATATCCTGCTTTTGTTTGTACAGGAGCGATACTTATTTCAATGGGGAATTCGTGCCCATCATGATGTCGTGCAGTTTCTTCACGTATTCCGTTCGTCCAAGCTTTATCCTTATTATCTAGAAATTTCTCGAGCCCAAGGATATGAGCCTGCTGACTTCTCACTGGTATCAGGGTTTCTAGTAATGTTTGACCTAGGATATCTTTATCCTTCCAGCCAAAAATATGCTCTGCTTGTCGGCTCCACCCAGTAATGACACTCTTCTCATCAATTTGTACTAATGCATCATGAGCGGAGTCAATAATTGAACTGATGCGAGCCTTATCCTCTCTTTCTGTATTCATGGAAAGTAGCAACTCATCCGCCATATGATTAAAACTTTCACCTAGTGCTCTAAACTCACTTTTTCGGTAAATTGCTATACGAGATGTTAAATCTCCTTTAGAAAGTCTCAGAGCGGCATTAGAGATAGAATCGATACTTTTGATAGTCGCGATATAAATTCCAATGGAAAAATAAATCATAATGAAAAAGGCAAAAAGTAAAATGGCAGTCATTATAATAAGCAACTGTTTTACTTCTGATTCCCTTTGATTAATCAGTTCAGCTGTTGTTGGCAATAAAACTTGATACATCATAAGATAACTTTTATCGATAGCATCAGTCATTATTTGAAAAAAAGCTTCTGGCTCTGTTACGTACTTTTCGTGAAGAATATCGCTATTTAATAATTCAAAAATTTTACCTGATATTTTCAAAGTATTTTCTGACGACTGAATCAATTTTGATTTTATTGACGGATTATATCGTGCTGTCTTTTCAAGGTTATATTTAAGAGAACGAACGGCTTTACCCGTTTGTGCAATTAACGTACTTATCTGTACTTTTTGTAATTCTGTAGATTGTTTTTCTGCCAATATGCCTGTTCCAAAAGCACGAGTTTGACCTAAGAACTCTAATGCCGCTGATAATTGCTGTATGGTTGTATTGAGGAGGTAGTAAATAGCAAGATCAGGGTGGTTAGTTAATGCATAGTCATCGGCAATTTTTTGCGCAAGCAACAGCAACTCATCGACAATAACGGTTTGTTGTGAAAAGTTTTCTTCACGACTCAGTGACATTCCCTTCTCTTTGGTCAAGCTCCATTTAGCCTTTATTTTTTTCCATTCATCTAATTCCAAGATATAAATAGGCAGACTATCCATTAGCTGATTGAATGCCTCATCCGTTTGTTTTTGTTTAGCTGAGCGTATTTCAGTAAGCGTTGTCGTCCCCCCCAAAACACCCGCAGAAAGCCCTCTATGTTCCTGTGTCATTTGTACAACATTAAGCAATGGGTTCAGCATTGTTAAGCCCTCAAGGCCTTTCTCAGAAGTCTCTACCACTTCTTGGAGTCTGAGATAGAAATTGTAGCTAATAAATGAAAAAGTAAGTGTGGCAATAATGGCAAGAACAAGCGCTTGCTTTGCAAAATTAAACCGCATCATTAAAAATGTAGCAGGCTGAAATACCTTGCTAAAACGATTATAGACCCATGATTTAGATTTTTTATTCATTGTTTCTCATGAAATACTTAATACATTTAAAATTTACTAAAAGTAAAAACTCGGGGTGTGGGCAAGATTATTTTTTAACCCTGCCATGGTAATGTTTCTAAAGGGAAGGCTTTAAGAGTCCATTTGTTTTTCCAAATTTAACAACAATATCGCCTAACTCTATAGATCCTTATTGCTTCCCAAAGGAGTTGTAGACATTTTATTGAGTGTTGAAAGGGCCGCTAAAAAATCAAAAGCTTCGATTTGTTGGCCAAGTTCAGCCGCTATTGGGCCAAAGTAACTATCCAATTGGGTTTTAGACTCCAAAAACAATGTAATCGCTTCGGAATTGCTTGCTTCCAACAACGCTCTCATTTGCTTTAAAACTACCTGTATTGTCGCTATATCTACTTTTACTATGGGCTCTTGTCCTTCCTGACTATTAATGTTGGTCAATGCTTGGTGAAGATTATTCTGCTGTTGATTGACTGCATCAATGAGCAGACGTAGTTCATCATCATTTACTGTATTAATATCATTTCTTAGATAGGTTTCCAGTATTTTAGAAGCCTCTTGTAATTTTTTTACCCCTAACGTACCTGCCGCACCACTCAGAGTGTGAGCAATGATCATTGCTTTGTCATTATCCTTTTCTACAAGATGTTTCTCCAGTTTCCCCATGTCATCACGATGGACACTATCAATTTGGCGTAAAAGGCGCAGATAGCCTAATACATCATCACGCATATTGCTTAGCCCAATTTTCGAATCAACCTCGTTTATAGCAGCAAGCTGTTCCCGTAAAGCCGTGTTATCCGATAAAGGTAATACGGAAGTATCAGCCGGTGACTCCTCCAAAATCTCATGTTTTGGCAGCCATTGAGTAAGCATTAAGTAGAGGTTATCAGGATTGACTGGCTTTGCGATAAATCCATTCATACCCGAATCACGACAGGCTTGACGATCATTTTCAAAAATATTGGCAGTCATTGCTAAAATAGGCAGCTCCTCCGTGCCTGTTAATGAGCGAATCATACGAGTTGCCGCCAAACCATCCAATACAGGCATCTGAACATCCATTAGAATCAAATCATAAGTGTTTTTGCTAACCTTATCGACCGCCTCCTGACCATTTTCAGCTGTCTCTACCACTAACTTTACAAATTTTAATAGTTCAGTGGCTACTTCTCGGTTAATGGCATTATCCTCGACCAGCAGAATACGTGACCCTGCGTAATGCGTGCTAAGTGCAATCTCAGCATCTTTTGCTTTTGCAGAGGATTTGACAGACCGAATCCCCTTTCCTAGTCCCAACCTTACCGTAAACCAAAAGGTACTCCCTTTACCTAGTTTGCTATCTACTCCCACCTCACCGCCCATTAATTGAGCCAGATGACGAGTGATAACCAAGCCCAGCCCAGTCCCCCCGTATTTACGTGTGGTTGAAGTGTCAGCTTGCTCAAAAGCCTGAAACAGATCAGGCAATTTATTTGCTTTGATGCCTATACCCGTGTCTTCTACTTCAAAGCGTACCAGAATTTCATTATCCTTTTCTTCCAATTTCTTTGATCTCAGGAAGATAGTTCCTTGATCGGTGAATTTGATCGCGTTACTGGTAAAATTGAGCAAAGCCTGGCGTAGTCGTGTCGGGTCACCTATAAGCCAGGTGGGTACATCACCTTTGTCCACTTCAAAAACTAACCCTTTATCATCGGTCTGCTGTTTCAACAGGGAAACAATATGATCGAAGATTTCATCAAGATGGAAATTCGATTGTTCCAGAGTGAGTTTTCCTGCCTCAATCTTGGAAAGATCCAAAATATCATTAATGATGGTTAGCAGGTGAGAAGCAGATAAATCAATCTTTTCGAGTCGATCAACCTGTTCTGGCAATGGCTGAGCTCGCTGAAGCAAATGGGTTAATCCAATGATAGCGTTCATCGGTGTGCGAATTTCATGACTCATGTTAGCTAGAAATTCAGACTTATAATGATTCACCTTTTCCAACTCTGCTGCTTTAATTTCTATTTGCTTATGCGTTTCTTGCAGCTTAAGGCTGTTTTCTTCAATCTCTAGTTTTTGTCTTTCTAGCTCATTTGCCTGCTCTTGGGTCTGTTTTAATAAAACTTGCGTGTGCGTTCGGCTAGTTGCAGTCAGCAAACTAAGAGCAATGGAGGATGAAATAGTCCGTAAATAGCTCAGTTCAATCTCTGTAAAATCAGTAAATGTCCCAACTTCGATCACTGCAATGACTTTATCATCATATATTAATGGAACAACAACGAGCGTTATGGGTGACTGCTTTACCAAACCAGAGCTTATTTGAGTCGTGTCCTCTGGCGACTGAGTATAACGAATCATTCTCTTGTCTGAAGCCACTTGCCCAACAATTCCTTCACCCACTTTAAATGAATTGACTATTTGATTATTGTTATTAAAGGCATAACTGGCTTTTAGGTATAAGGTTTCATCCTGAGCTAAAATATAGACGGTACCCAATTGAGCATTAATATATTTACAAATAAATCGTATGGCATTGCCTGCAATGACATCTACCGTCAAATCACCCTGTAAACAATCACTCAATTCTGCTTGTCCCTTTTGGAACCAGTTTTGATTACTAGCCTTTTCTGTTGCAATACGCAATGATAAGGTCATTTTTTCAATGGCTTCTCCCAGGCGTGTTTCCCTCATTGATTCAGGAAAATTAGAGTCAGAAAAATCACTGTCAGCAATTTTAAACGCTTTATCTATCACTAATTTTTTCGTGATTTCTGCCATACGTAATGCATTTGTCATCTCATTAATTGCAAAACTCAGCTGATCATCCTTTGAATGTACTTTAATATCTTGGGAGTAATCACCCATAGCAATTAATTTTGAATGCCTTATGGTCAACTGCATATTATTTTGTAAACCTTCAGCTGAATCGACAATTTCAGAGATCTCATCATTTGAGCTATACCTGATTTTTCCTTCTGGCGTTATTCCATCAGAGAGTTTCTTAAGGCGACTTGAAATATTTTTCAGTGCAAAAGTAATACGATTATAAAATTCCCTAGTAATAACCCAAACGATTAATAAAGCAAAAAATATGGATTGCAAAAAAATAGTCGTAAAACGTGACAATGGAGCCAAAGTTGCCTCTTTATCACGAAAAATAAATAACTTCCAACGCCGCTGCTCATTACCTGGTAGGACAGTAATTTCTTGAAAAGCAACAATATTCTTATCGCTACTGTAAACACCTCTAAATTTTTTCTTGGCTATCTCATATAATTCACTATTATCAAGCGCCAATGAGAAGTTATGATTTAACAACCAGCCAAAGGTTTTCTCATTCTTTGGTTGAAACAAATACTGTCCTTTCTCATTAGTTAATATGACTTTATCCTGGACACTATCAATTTTAGTTTCACGGAGAACATTCAATAAAGAGTCCCCGTACATATTTAATATTAAAATGCCTCGGTTAACCCCGCTTTGATCAATAATTGGAGTTGCTATCCTAATAACAGGCGTTAAAGGCCTGATAACCCTTCCTCTTTCCTGATTTAAATCCATGACCGAAAAGAAGATCTGCCCTTTGTTTAGTCGCATAGTCTTTTTAAAATAATCACTAGACGCTTTATCTTGCAACTGTAGGGGGGATTTTACCGTCGTTAAACCCGTTCTATTATCATAATCGACACGTATTTCTTCCATGCCTCTTGAGTTAATCAAGCGCAATTGCATATAGCTTTGTTTTGATTCTAAAAATGAAACAAAGGCATCAGACACCCCATTTTTCCATAAAGCTATTTTCTTGGATTCATTCACTTTTCTCCATTGTAAATAACGTCTCATGACATAAAAATCAGATAAAAATTGTAAGTCCTTAGGGACTTCTTGCAGCTTAAATCTAATATTTTCCGACAAACGGCTCAATTCATCTTTCTGTTTTTCCAGGGCATTATCGTAAAGACTTTGTGCAGCCGTGGTATAGCCGAAGTAGCCCACAACCAGCAGAGGGATCAATATGGAAAAAACCAGAATAAAATTAAATTTAAACTTGAGGGAATATTTTCGGGATTTTAGTCTTTTTTTCATTGTTTATTAATAGCAAGTGTTGTAACCGCTGACCTTAAATAAGAATAAAATCACTTTTAGTAATTCAAATTTCTTATCAGTTTAATCTTTCGTAAGGCCCAACCCAATGTTTGGGATACATCCGCAGGTCGTTTGTCTTTATAAATGGTAGCAGGAGGCGTTACTTGATGATTTAAGGTTAAATAGGCTTTGATTGGTTGTAGACCAGAAATAATCATGCCCGTCACGGTAAACATATCACCCGCTGTAATGTTTGTCTTTTTCAATGCTGAATACTCGATAGTTTCAATCCCTGCCATGGTTTGCAATCGTTGAACTTCAACCATCACCTCTAAAGCTATCTTAAAACTGCCGGTAGGGGTAGCGTCATTAATTCTGCTGGGTGGCTCGACGCGGTCATTTATATTTAATTTAGCAATGATGGTATTCAAGTCATCCAGGATTCGCATATTTTGTGCAAATACAAATGAAGGGGTAAAGCTTTTGCCATTGATACTATCCAATTGCGAGGAAATGGTATCAAGTAAATGATAAACATCACTGGGCGTTTTGTCATGCTGTTGAGCCACTGCTTTTATCTGCTTTCTGATTTCCACTCGGGTTTTAAATATATCTAACTCAGTCAAAATACGCTTAACCTGTTCATGCACCAAACCTGGGTCCATACTTTTAACAGGGGCTAAGTTTGTTTCTTCAATTCTGGGGAGTCCATTCTTCTCACGTAGAATATTAATTTTTACAAATATTTCGTAAGTTTTCTGCCAAGCATTACGAGGTTTTAACTGAACATCTAGTCGTTCCGGAATTCTAGTTTTAGGTGCCTTTAAATGTTGCCTTATAATCTCGATTTCCTGCTCAATTTTTAAAGCCTCAGTGTAAACATCAGAGGGGGTATATTGGTAAAGAGCGTGAGAAAGCGAACTGTATGAAAATAACAGGCAGAAAGTAACAGTGAGAAATTGATTTGTTCTATTTAACATCTTGGAAACTTCCCAAATTCATATTAGAAATACATGAATAAATTATAGACCAAATACATTATATTTGATGCGTTTTTACGCAGTTACTACATTATTTATGTATCCCCTGAGAGAATAACCTTGTATCCTTATTAGCCTTCGTAATAAAGGCCGTTGTTTAAATTTAAATGGATATCCCTAAAAGCAGATGAAAGCAATATTATTACTGATCACTATATTTTTAAGCGCCTTACCAACTATTGAGGCAAAATCTCTAGCCCCGCTGTTTTTCGGCGTTCCTCCACTATACAACCACGAAGATATAGAGTCCGGCTTTACGCCTGTCATTAATTATCTATCCCAGTCATTAAAACGACCTATCGTTTTGGTTACCAGTAATAGCTATGAAGAACTTATCAATGATTTAAAAAATGGCCAAACCGATTTTGCAATATTTGGCCCCGCTATGTACGTTAAAGCAAAGGATTCAACGTATCCAGAAATTGTATACATTGCAACAGCAAAAACAGAATCTTTAAATGGTAATATTTCCTTTTATTACAGCTATATTATTAGCCATAAAGACAGTCGGTATAACTCTATACAAGATGCAAAGGGTAAGGTCTTTAGTTTTGTGTCAAAAAACTCAACCTCTGGGTACAAATACCCACTCTCTTTTCTATACAAGCACCATATATATCCTGAGTTATTTTTTGATAAGCTTAGCTTTTCTGGAACCCATGAAAAACTAACTAATATGATTGCTAACAAAGAAATTGCAATCGGTGCAACTTATGATGAAAACTTAAAAAAAGCGCTGAAAAAACATGGCAACGTTTTTAATATTATTGAAAAATTAGGACCCATTGCTAATTTGGCCGTAGTGATGAATCACAAGGTTGATAATATCACTAAACTCCAAATTACAAATGCGCTAGTCAATATTCCAGCTAATGTAATCAACTCAAAAATGCCTTTTAAAGGCTATGAAGTATTATCTGATAAATTTTACGACCCTATTAGGGAAGTAACTGCTCAACTAACCCTCCAAAAAGAGCACGAAAGGAAAGCCATTAAGGCATCTTTGGTTAAAGAAGACCTAAATGAAATACTGGACCTTTTTATTACACAGAAAAAAAGTGCTAATGAAATGTCTGAAATCATTAAAAACTCGATGCTAAATACAGTGTATAAGGTGAAGGGACGTATCGGTTATTTTCAAAATGAAATTTATTACAACTATGGCTGGCTACATGGAGCCAATGCTTTGGAAGTTTTATTAGATAATGGAATGGTAGTCGTAATTCTTAATCAAACTAAATTAGATCATGGGAAAGATGTAAGCTTCACTATTAAGGTAGTTGGCATGATGGGGAGTTCTATTGTTGCTAAAATAGCTGACTGAATAGTTTTAGTAAGATATTTTAGTATTTTTGAATGGCTACTCATGGCAGTAAGTGACCATATAGTTTTGTAAAGACTAGAGTAAAAGTAAGTATTATAAATGGTCCCTAGCGAGCCATAGCTGCTCGGTACCCCCTTGTGTCGTGTTTGACTTTCCTTCGCACTCCAATTCCACCAGATTAGAGTCTCCTCTGAGCATAGGTATCTACACAACTTGGGCATAAAAAAGCCCTCCCTTGCTGGGGAGGGTTGGGTCACTGCCATTAAGTTAA
>ENA-ORXI01003246-ORXI01003246.1-sediment-metagenome-genome-assembly--contig:-NODE-3246-length-11098-cov-49.756556_pt1 | contig 11098 bp, 8 predicted proteins | sample MGYA00237861_ERZ511468 | MGnify/ENA primary metagenome ERZ511468 (study PRJEB26299, sample SAMN06266213) | sediment metagenome | isolation source: Hudson Canyon methane seep mesocosm | place...
AGAATTGATCAAGGCTATGCGTCGGACATGGATAAACTTTGGACGCTAGGGGAAAAGATCAATACTGAGGATGCTTTAGTCGCAAAAAATACCCTGCAATCACAAACGCAGCGGCACCGATTAGCGCGTTATGCCGGTGATAAATGGAAAGTATTGTTAGCTTATTTGAGTGGTGATGAAACAGCTTTAGGTGAATTGAATGGATAGAATCGTTGGGTTAATCGGGCGTGATGAAGTTGTTGAAGAGTTGATTGCTGAAATTCGTAAAGGTAAAAATGTAATCCTTACTGGCGGCATTGGTATGGGAAAATCAGTGGTGCTTAAAACAGCATTAGAGCAACTTGGCGATAAAGTTGAGTTGGTTATTAAACTGCATGATCATCAAGCTAAAGGGCAGTTTGTAGAGATGGCTAGGCAGATGCTTATGCTAGGATTATTAACCGCTAAAGATTTAGATTTACCGGTCCAATTTCAAGATATACCTGCAGCGCAAATAGAATGGTCTGATATTCGTAATCGAGTTAATCGCATGAGTATGCGAGATTTAACGCAAACAATTATTCCAGCATTGGCTAGTTCAGAAGTTAAGCCGGTGATCGCTGTTGATGATTTAACAACCCTTACTCCTATGCAAATGGCATTTTGGTTGGCTATTTTTGAACATGCTCAAGTCTTAGGGTGTGCTTCTGAGAAGAAAGCGAGAATTAAAAAGCTGTGGTGGAAGATGAAGGAAATACAGATTAAGCCATTGCCTGCGCCAGTAGTTAAGCAAATGGTTAAAGATTACATTACAGCGAAAGGCATGTTAATTGAATCACCCGATCAATATATTTCGCACGTAGTAAAACAGTCTGCAGGAATACCTCAAGCCATATTTGATATGTTAGAGGAATCGAGCAAAGAAAGGATTATTGATAAGCGAACTGTTCGAGCAATGCGACATGATGCGGGTGTTCAGTATTTGGATTTTACGCCTATGGTTATGCTGTTAGGAGCTATGATTGTTTCGATGCGTTATATCGGAATGGGAACCGGTGATAAGACTTTATATATTATGGGTGGCATGGGTGCTGCACTATTTCTGACGTTCAAATTCTTTATTTTTAAAGGGGTAGGGCGTTAATATTTTTTAAGGTGATGCAAATGAATGATGAATTTGATTTATGGGCTTATGGCTGGGCTTTTTATAAAGGCGATGGATCTAAGTCTTTAATGCCAACTGTTGAAGATTGTACTGAGTGGATGCAAGGATTTTGTATTGCAATGGCTGATTACGATATTGAGAAAGTAGATGCGAGTATTCAAGAAGCCTTAGTAAATAAAGGTGTTGAGGGAGAGTTACTTGAATCGTGCTTAGCATCGGCTGAATTAATTTTTCAATCTGAAGAGTGGCAGCGTGTCCCTGATGTTCCAATTCGAGTATGTTAGCAGGAACTCATATTGCCTTTTCTACCGCGCTTTATTTAGGTGGTGCTGCAGTTTTTGAGTATGAAACCAACTTAGTAATGTGGGCGATAGCCGCGTTATTTTCTTTAATGCCTGATGTTGATTTACCGACCTCTAAGGTTGGGCGACCGTTGTTTTTTATTTCGGTACCGTTAGAAAAACGCTTCGGTCATCGAACCATTACCCACTCGGTTATTGGTGTAAGTATTTTGTGTTTTCTAGCTTCACCGTTGTACTTTTACTACCCTTTAGCATTCTGGGCGATAGTTGGTGGCTATTGGTCTCATTTACAGATTGATATGGCAAATATCCGAGGTGTGGATTTGTTTTGGCCTTCGGCTATTCGCGTAGTTATGCCAGGGAAAATTAGGTATAGATTAGAGGTAGGAAGCAAAGCCGAGATGATAGTGTTTGTTTCGCTAATTGTCTTTTCTGTTGGGCTGTATCCTATGAGTAACTTAGGGCTACGCGGGGGATTACATCAATTACTAAGAAACTTTGATATTGCCCGTGATGAATATGTGAAAGTTCAGGGGACTAATTTCTATTCACTGGAACTAAAGGCGATTGATAATTTAACGCTAGAGCATATTGATTGCTTATGCCCTATTTTAGGAGCATGGCAGGGTGGGTTGATTGTTGAGCATGATGGTAAATCGCGTGCGGTTGGCGCTAGTGAGATTAATCACAATTTGTTCCCCACTGAAGCAGTTTTAATAAAAGGTAACCCGTTAAAAGTTATTACCAAGCGCATAAAAATGAATGGGCGGTCATTAAGGTGGTTGATTGAGCAGTTGCCTGCAGATAGGAATTATTATTTGTTGGGGGAGTTGTTCGTTGATTCTGGGGTGCTGGCTAATGTGAGTAATATTGATCTTTACCATCCTGTAATGCTGAATGGTAGTACGGTTAGATTGCATTATGCTAAGGCTGATGACTTGGGAGATTATTTGAATATGGTGGCTATTCGGGGGGAGGTTGTTGTGCAGTTTTGGGTTGAGTCTAGGGATGAGAGTGTGGAGTTGAGGTTTTCGGGTGGGGAAAGTGGCTCAACTCCAACGTCATTAGAAAATCTAATACATTAGCTCAAGGCAAAAGTGGTAGCCCTAGTTCTTTGAGGAACTGATTGTGAATGTTGGTAGCATTTTTAGCTTTGTTGTCCAATTTTATCAAATCCGAGTTTACCACTTGTATGTCAATAACCTGTTCTGGCTTTGCGGTACTAATATATCTAGAAATATTCAAATTGTAATCATTCTTCTCAATTTCATCCATTGATACCTGACGGGCATAGCGTTCTTCTTTTTTGCGATATTGATAGGTAGAAACAATTTTATCTATATGCTTAGGCAACAGGCGGTTTTGCCGTTTTCCTTTTTCAAAGTGTTCACTGGCGTTAATAAAAAGTACATCATCGAATTTTTTACATTTTTTCAATATCAGAATACAAACAGGAATGCCAGTGGAAAAAAATAGGTTTGCGGGCAAGCCAATTACGGTATCAATATTATTATCTTTTAGTAGCTTGGTACGAATATTCGCTTCAGAACCACCACGGAACAGAACCCCATGGGGTAAGATAATCGCCATAGTTCCTTCATCGCTTAAGAAATGAAAACCGTGTAATAAAAAGGCAAAGTCGGCGGCGGATTTTGGTGCAAGACCATAACTTTTAAAACGGAAGTCTTCACCTAATGATTTTGAAGGCTCCCATCTGTAGCTAAAAGGAGGGTTCGCTACAACGGCGTCACATTCCAATTTTTTGGCAGGATTCATTTCATTTAACAACCCCCAGTCATTAAGCAGAGAATCACCGTGATGAATCTCAAATTCAGAATCCTTTACTCCATGTAGCAACATATTCATACGGGCAAGGTTATAAGTTGTAATGTTTTTTTCTTGCCCGTAGATTTTACCAATGCCATGAGGGCCTAACTGATTACGCACATTTAGCAATAACGAGCCAGAGCCACAGGCAAAATCCAGTACCTTATGTAATTTTTTCTTTTTACCTGTGGCGGGATCTTGGCTATCAAGAGTAACAATTTCAGAAAGTATCGTAGATAACTGTTGCGGTGTATAAAACTCACCTGCTTTTTTACCTGACCCAGCAGCAAATTGACCAATTAGATATTCATAGGCGTCGCCTAATACATCTGTATCACTGGAAAAATCAGCAATACCCTCAGCAATTTTAGTAATAATAGTACAAAGTTTAGCATTGCGAGCGCTGTAGTCTTTGCCTAGTTTTTCAGAATTTAGATTAATTTCAGAGAATAAACCCTGAAAATTATTATCAAAAGATTCATTTTCAATATATTTAAAGCCTTTTTGCAAGGTCAGCAGCAAGTCATCGTGTTGGGTTCTTGCCAGCTCCGATATACTGCTCCATAAATGCGCCGGTTCAATTACGTAATGAACTTTACGGCGCATTTGTTTTTCAAATTCTTTAACATCATCAGTATTGTCTTCATACCATATTGTTAAAGGGGCATATTTATTGTCATCTTCAAGGCTGGGGTAGTCTGATCCCAATTCTTTTTTAGCGGATAATTCATAATTATCCGATAGATAACGTAAAAATAGAAACGACAGCATGTAATCGCGAAAATCGTCCGCATTCATGGCACCGCGTAGTTGGTCGGCGATTGCCCAAAGGGTATTTCCTAGTTGATTTAATTGTTCTTGGGTCATAGTTTAAAAACTCTTTTATACAAAAAATTATGGCAGTTTAAATTCAAATCGTTCTAAAAAATGAGCAAGTATGTCTCTAAACAGTTTTTTATTGTCTTCGAGCATTGGTTGCGGTTGAAAAAGTGAATATCCGCCCCCGTGACTAAGAACATTTAATGCTCGAGCATGTAACGATTCATTATTACTATCTAAACAATATGAAAAATCATCCTTTCCAATAAAACTAGCTGTTTTTTCAAAAATACTACGTAAGGCATTAAAGTGATAAGTGTATAGTTCGCCAGTTTCAGCTGCTTTTTTTAACTCGCTTAATGTTGCAATATGATGAAAAAAAGGTGTATCAGTAGTGGTCTGCAAAGAATATTTAGTTTCATTATGTTTACGGTTGAGGTAATAGCTTTTGTGTTTTACCTTTTTGAGCTCATTACACATAATATTAAAAAACAAACCGTGATGAGAGGATATTACAGTTTTAATTCTGTTAGGCCCACCGTTTAATAATTTAGCCAAGTCTGTTGCTACGGATATCGTATTGTTATCATCTAAAGATGAAATAGGGTCGTCTATATAGAAATATTTTACCCAGTTATATGACACGTCTCCATCCATTGTAATTTCACAAATAGCAAGAAAAAGGCACCAAATAAAGATATTTTCCTCACCGCGTGAAATTTTAATATTGTTCTGTATAATTTTTTCCGGCTCTGTTGACCCTTCTCGGTGCCTGGGATTTTGAACTTCTTGGCTGAATATGATTTTCCAGTTGTCGTAATCAATATCAAAAGTAAATGTCATATAACGAGTAAGGTAAGATTCTATTCGAGCTTCTAAAGCTAGGCTTTTTAATCCTTCAAAGAATTTAGAATCTTTGTTTATTTTTAGCGCTCGTTCAGTGTCATTTTCTAAATCGTTATCCCAAGTAAATAGATCTTCAGTAAAAGCGTTAAAGTAAAGTGTATCTCGCTGAACTCCTCTTTTTCGTTTCCCTGCTTCTTTGAACTCCATGGATAATCGTGTTTTTCCTGTACCGTTGTATGCATATATCAAAATAAAGTCATTGCCACCATTATCAGAATCACGTAAATCATCGCGTAAACGGGTAACAATATTGCGAATTGATTTGTATTTATACACTTTTGGTTTTTCACTCATGCTCCTACCTCACCTACGGTGGGAAAAATCTGTTGCATCAGACCTTTCTTATGGACGTTGAGAGCCTCTATTTTTTTTGTTTGTGCTGTAATTAGTTCGTCAATGGAAGCTAGACAATCGGCTATTTTTTGTTGTTCAGGAAGGGCAGGGGTGCTGATATCAAGTTTTTTTAATTGGCTTGTATACAAGTGTACAACCGAAATACCTTGAGATAATTGAGCTATGGAATTCTTTTTAGCACTATTTAAATAATATGATAAGAAAACACCATTCATTGTTGAGCGAATAATATTCAAATCCCCACCAAGTGCAATGCCTCCATTTATCACGCATGAGGCTGTAGCAATATCTTCTTGAGTTTCACCTGAAGCTGGGATAATTACGTCATTTGCTTTGCTCATCACTAAATTGTTAGTGGGAATATTTGTATAAGAACTTATATTTTCTATTGTTTCGTTGTAGAGCGTATAAAGTTCACCATATCTTATGCAAGGCTGCTTTCCATCGGTTGTTACATCCGATTTAGAAATACTTCTTCCTTTTAAAAATGTAGCAACTTTTTCAAGCTTTTGTTTTTTCCATTTTTTGGTATCGCGAAACTCAGGAAAGCGCAGTTTCGGGATGGATTTTCCTTCGGCTGGGAATAGCTTCTGCATCAGGCCTTTTTTATGGACTTTGAGAACCTCGATTTTTTTGGCTTGTGCTGTGATTAGGTCGTCGATAGAAGCCAAGAAATCAGCGATTTTTTGTTGCTCTGAAGGCGGTGGAATAATTATATTTAATGTTGTAAATTTTGAAATCCAATGCCTTTGGTGAGCCCCAACCTCATATTTAATCGCCTGCATTGCTTCGTAAATAAATTTTATATTAGTATTTTCTCTTGCCAATAAAATTTTCATTGCGGATGATTTGGCCTTAAATGGAAAATCTACAAATTTTGTTGCTGTTGTGAAATCATCAAAAATAATTGCTGGTAATTTTTTTTTAAATATACCACTAGACTCATCGGTATAACCTAAAATAAATGTTTTTCCCGCCGTTAAAACAGGAGTTTTATAACTATCATCATACGCAGTGCTTTTTACTAAATATTTAGTTGGTTGGAGATAATCTAAGCAATTACCCAATAAAGTATTGTTCCACTCCTCGGTATCTTGAAACTCAGGAAAGCGTAGTTTAGGTACAAGCATTTCTTTCGTTGACTCACTCATACGCTGCTAATCCCGAGATATCACGACCTTGGGCAGTTTTTTTAAGAAATGGAACTAGGTCTTCCATTAATACCAATTCTGCTTTGCTACGAGCTTTCCAACCCAGCTCCAGAGGTTTGAGTAAATCGCCAAGTTGTTCGCCATCAAATATCATTCTGTCCATAATTCCATCCACAAAGTGTTGCAAGGATTCATTGTTAAGCCCATGTTTTTCAGCCATAACTACAAGTTCCTTGGTAGATTTTTTAGTTTTAAATTTTGTATAGCCTTCACGAATATTTTTTTCGTTCAGGATTTTTCCTATTTGTAAGGTGGTGATATATTCCAATATATCGCTCCGTTCATCCATCAGATTTGCGCTGGAGCTGATTAAATCAATGAGCTGTTGGCGGGTCATTTCCTGTTTGCTGGGTTTGTCGTCGGTGGATCTGGCAATCAAGCTCATAATGTAATCATAATCAATCACTGCTGAGGAAAACAAAACCAGTTCAAAATCCAATTGCTGTATAGAGTCATTGGTATTTTCACCTCCTTTTCCTTGCTGGATTTTAAGGCGTTGTGCAGTTTCGAGGTACACGCCACGAAAACCGCGCAGTTGGTCTTCAGTAAGAAGCGTGTTTAAGCTCTCTACCTGCTCATCACTTAGATCAGTATACTGGTCAAGCTGGGTTTTTAAACGCTGCACTTGTTTGAAGTGATTAATAAACTCGCCTCGTGCCGCATCGCCTTTAAGGTTATTCACGGCTTCGGGTGTGCAGGCAAGGCCTTGAGAATCCATAAATTTTTTCAGATCGCTAACGGTATCATCTAGTTGCTTAATGACTTCTGGCGCTGGATCAACCAGCCAGATTTCTTTTGCTTGGCCTTTGTTAGCACCTGAGAATAATGCAATAGCATCGTCAACTGATTTTTCTTGATAACGAAAATCTAGAATTTTACCGTGGGGTTTGGTGTCATTTAATACGCGATTAGTGCGCGAAAATGCTTGTATCAAACCGTGGTGTTTAAGGTTTTTATCCACATATAGTGTATTGAGATATTTAGAATCAAACCCCGTGAGTAGCATATCTACTACGATAACAATGTCGATTTTATTTTTTCGTGGGTAATCGGAATTGCTATATTTTTGGTCTTTAATACGCTGCTGTACATCTTGATAATACAAATCGAATTCGTTAATGCTGTGATTGGTACTGTATTGCTCATTGTAGTCAGCAATAATGATTTTAAGCGCCGATTTTTTTTCGTCGGGTGCTTGCTTATTGTCGGCCTTTTCTTGCGGCAGATCTTCTTGTAGTTGTTGCACATCTTTATTGCCTTCAGCGGGAGGAGAAAACACACAGGCAATGCTCAAAGGCTGGTAGCTGTCGTCTTCATCCTGTTTTTGTGCTTGATGTTCTTTAAATAGAGAGTAGTATTCAATGGCGTTATTGATGGAGGACGTTGCTAATACTGCATTAAAACGGCAATCCCTGGTGGTAACATTATGGTTATTGAGTATATTATCAACAACGGCTTCGAGTGCAGGGGCTTTGGTTTTTACTTTACTCTTGTCAGTATCTTTAGGCTTTTCACCAAAGTAATCAATTTTAAAGCGCAGTACGTTACGGTCTTCTATAGCATGGGTAATAGTGTAAGCATGCAGTTGTTTCTGAAATATATTTTCGGTGGTTTTGTATGAGGCTTGAGTACCATTAATTTTTTTGTAGCTAGCGTTATCTTCAAAAATAGGTGTGCCAGTAAAACCGAATAATTGCGCATTAGGAAAAAAGTCTTTAATGGATTGGTGATTATCGCCAAATTGGGAACGATGGCATTCGTCAAAAATAAACACGATACGCTGGTTGCGTAGAGGGTCTAATCGTTCTTTGTAAGTTTGCTTGCCTTTTTGTTTATTGGCTTGGTTGCGTTTACTTCTTTCGTCCAGCGCGAGGCCGAGCTTTTGGATAGTGGTGACGATGACTTTATCTGCGTAGTCTTTCGAGATCATCCGCCTTACCAATGTTTCGGTGTTAGTGTTTTCTTCTACACAGCCTTCCTGGAATTTGTTAAATTCTTCGCGGGTTTGACGGTCAAGGTCTTTTCGGTCAACTACGAATAGACATTTATCAATATCTGGGTTGTCTTTAAGTAGTGTAGAGGCTTTAAATGAGGTTAGCGTCTTACCACTGCCGGTGGTGTGCCAGATATATCCATTACCTCGATTTTGATGAATGCAATCGACAATCGCCTTAACCGCATAGATTTGGTACGGGCGCATAATCATCATCTTTTGCTCACTGGCGATTAAGATCATGTAACGGCTAATCATTTGGCCTAATGTGCATTTTGTAAGAAAGTTCTCGGCAAAGTCATGTAGGTGGTGTATTTTCTTATTATCTTCCGTTGCGAGTTCATAAACTGGCAAAAATTGCTCGTCAGCATTAAAGCTAAAGTGCTGATTATGGTTGTTGGCAAAGTAGCGAGTAATATTTTCATTACTAACAATAAATAGTTGCATAAAACATAGTAGTGTATTGGTGTATCCATTGCCTAGGTCGTTTTTATAATCGACAATTTGCTCCATAGCACGGCGAGGGGTAACGTCTAATGCTTTCAATTCTATTTGAACTACGGGTACTCCATTAATAAGTAAAATAACATCGTAACGGTGATGGCTATTGTCAGTGTTGATACGAAGCTGATTAATGACTTCAAATTCATTTTTACACCAGTCTTTAATATTGACCAGTGTGTATTGCAACGGTGTGCCGTCTTCGCGCTGGAAGGTGTTGCGTTCGCGTAAGGTTTTGGAAGCAGTAAAGACATCGGCGTTGACGATTTCATCGTGTAGGCGGGAAAATTCTGAATCGGTTAGGTTTACGTAGTTGAGAGACTCGAACTTATCGCGGAAATTTTTCTCAAGTGCTTCACGATCTCGAATATCCTCGCGATAAGTGTATTTAAGGTCTTTTAACTTAGTAATTAAGGATTTTTCTATGTGCTGTTCTTTTATCATTTCTTCTCTCAAAAAATATCTTCTTTCTGACTCTATATATCCGCCACCAACTTACTCAACCTCTCATGCCCCAACAAAGCCTGTATATCAATTAACTGCACGCCATTTTCTAAAAGGCGTGTAGCGTAGGTATGGCGCAACTTATGAGGAGTTACCTTTTTATTAATACCTGCTTTTTCCACGAGCTTCTTTAAATAAGCCCGGGGCGCATGCTGGTCTATTGGTTTTTCACCAGGTTATCGCTCTGAACTGTTAAGTTTTCTGCTTTTATAGCTTGGTCTTTATTGAGCCAATTTAGAATAGGCAAGTTAGCTTCCTTTGTTTAATTCCGTTATTTTTGAATGATAGTTTTAACTAATTTTACAGTTCTTTAATTTTCATTATCAGCATAAGCAATCGTCCAAATACTTTTTAATGGCAACTCGGCACGAATACTGGCATCAAGATTTTCATAATTATCTAACAGCTGTTCAATTAAATCATCCCTATCCCATAATCGAACACGAAAGAATTGCGTGGCTTTTTCTTTATCTACGCTTGTTTTGAATCCCCCCCAAGAAACAAACAGCCCATGCTTTGCTTGTACATTCTGCATTGTTCCTATGAGTTGATTTAATGTGGGGGTATCAAGAGGAGAGTCTCCTGATTTTACTTGGACGCAAATTCTAGGTTCACCAAATCCCATTGGCCCAGGAGCAGCAAGAATATCTATTCCTTTATCCGGACCTTCAGGGCTAATATGCGTTGTATATCCTTGTGCTTCAAGTATGGCATTAACAAGTCGAGCCATGCCGTGCCCCTTGAACTTGGCTAAAATAAGTTTGGCTATCTGGTCACGCGCAATTTGGGTTAAGTCGTTTAGTCCTTCTTCTGTACTTTCATCTTCATTGGCTTGAATAATTGATTGTGAAGTAACATGCCAATTATTATTTTTCATTGCATGAATACGTTTTTCAGCATCATTTCTTGTGATTTGGCAAATAGTCAGAAAAGCTCCGAATGAATATAAAATGTCTTGATCGAAGTTAGTTCGTGGTATGTCAGTGGCAAACCAATTCACTTGATAACTATGGCGGTAAATATCCTCTGTCTTTTCGTCATAATTGAGATTAGTTATCACCTCTGCTATATGGATTGCAGATTTATGTTTACTTGGTAAGACAATCCAATCACCAGGTTTTATTTTACCAATGAAAGCTCCTATTTGACTGGTATGATTTGTGATTTTACCTTTACTAGAATCTGGATATATTTTTTCTAGGTAATCACGTATGTTCTCTTTAGTTGAGAGCTTACCTAAATCTGTATCAATTCCTTCCCAAGTTAAATAAATTTTATTGTCTTCTAGAAATTTTTTTTCATATTCGCCATGACTTCCTGCGCGAACTAACCATAGAGCCATTGTTTTTATTCCTTAAAATTATAGTTATATATCCGCAACCAACTTACTCAACCTCTCATGCCCCGCATGCGTATAAATCTGCGTAGTAGCAATGCTTTCATGCCCAAGCAAAGCCTGAATATCAATTAACTGCACTTCGTTCTCTAAAAGGCGTGTGGCGTAGGTGTGTCTTAATTTGTGTGGAGTTATCTTTTT
>ENA-ORXI01003254-ORXI01003254.1-sediment-metagenome-genome-assembly--contig:-NODE-3254-length-11080-cov-3.020903_pt1 | contig 11080 bp, 11 predicted proteins | sample MGYA00237861_ERZ511468 | MGnify/ENA primary metagenome ERZ511468 (study PRJEB26299, sample SAMN06266213) | sediment metagenome | isolation source: Hudson Canyon methane seep mesocosm | place...
TGATAAGCAACATACTTCTGCCGTTACTGCGGTAATGCCGTTGATGAAGCAAGGCGCTACGCTTTCTTACTCACATGGTTTCAACATTGTTGAAGAAGGCATGCAAATTCGTCCAGATATCACGGTTGTAATGGTTGCACCTAAGTGTCCTGGTACTGAAGTACGTGAAGAATACAAGCGTGGTTTTGGTGTACCAACACTAATCGCGGTACATCCTGAAAACGACCCACAAGGTGATGGTTTAGCTATTGCAAAAGCATATGCCTCAGCTACTGGTGGCGACAGAGCAGGTGTTTTACAGTCTTCTTTCATTGCTGAAGTTAAGTCTGACTTAATGGGCGAACAAACTATTTTATGTGGTATGTTACAAACCGCTGCGGTACTTGGCCATGAGCAATTAATCGCTCAAGGCATGGACGCTGCCTACGCTCGTAAATTATTACAATACGGTTTAGCAACTACCACTGAAGGTCTGAAACATGGTGGCATCACTAACATGATGGACCGTTTATCAAATCCATCAAAAATTAAAGCTTTTGATATGTCAGAAGAATTAAAAGTTATTTTACGCCCATTATTCGAAAAGCACATGGATGACATTATAGAAGGCCGCTTCTCTGAAACTATGATGGCTGATTGGGCAAATGATGATATTAACTTATTAACTTGGCGAGCTGAAACGGCTGAAACAAGCTTTGAATTAGCAGCAGATTGTGAAGTAGAAATTACTGAACAAGAATACTACGACAAAGGTATCTTTATTGTTGCTATGATCAAAGCAGGTGTTGAACTTGCCTTTGAAGCTATGGTTGCAGCAGGCATTATTGAAGAGTCGGCGTATTATGAGTCTCTTCATGAAACACCATTAATTGCTAACTGTATTGCTCGTAACAAATTATACGAAATGAACGTAGTTATTTCAGATACTGCTGAATATGGTAACTACTTGTTTACTCATGCTGCAGTTCCTTTGCTTAAAGAATTCAGTACTAAGTTAACGCTTGAAGAGTTAGGTGAAGGCATCAAAGATACATCCAACGGTGTTGATAATGCCCGCTTAATTGAAGTAAATGAAGCTATTCGCAGTCATGGTGTAGAAACCATAGGTAAAGAGTTGCGCGGTTACATGACTGACATGAAAAAAATTGTTGAAACTGGCGAGTAACCGCTAATCACAGTTTTTATAATTAAAGCCACAACATTAACTTTGTGGCTTTTTTAATTTAAAAATGTACGCGTTTATTTATGCAACACTTAAAGCAACAAAACATACGAGAAAGCCATGTCTGAATTTAACAACGTTACTGTAACCAAAGCAGCAAGTGTTTATTTTGATGGTAAAGTCACAAGTCGAAAAGTCTCCTTTGCTGATGGCTCCATAAAAACATTGGGTATTATGATGGTTGGTGAATATGAATTTGCCACCGCCGAAAAAGAGTTAATGGAAATTCTAGCTGGTGAAGTTGAAATTTTAATGGCTGGCACAAATGATTGGCAATCGATTAATACTGGCCAGTCTTTTGAAGTAGCAGCTAATTCATCCTTTAAAATCCGAGCTAAAACATTAACTGACTATTGTTGCTCTTATTTAGCCTAGTTGCTCTGAGACAATACCCATTTTATTCAAACTTGTTTAAAGTAAAATACTTTCGAATTTGTCAGATGCCATCACCGGAATAAACTCGGTAATGCTATAGCTTGCAGCGCCATGTTTTATAAATGGGTCTGAATCGAGTAGCTTTACCACTTCTGCTCTTGTTGATTGCCTTGAGAGTATTATCCCACCTGTTCTTGGTACTTTTCTACCGCCGAACATTAAATTATTATTTAAATATTCCTTCGCTATGTATTGTCGATGTTGTTCTGTAAGTTTTTCCGTTAATTTAGTTAAATCAATAAATTCCATATTAATTAAAAACATAAACACCTCGTTTTTGGTTACTTTTAAAAGATAATAAGTTAAAGTATCGCTACTTATTTAGTAGCATACCGCTATCAATTTAGAAGCGCAAGAAAAAAATGAACTCACCTTTACCTAATAAAGAAGTAAGAGGCTCAAACTCTGGCATTGCCATTATGGCGTTGTTTGATTTACTGGGTCGAAAGTGGAACATGAAAATTATGTGGGAGTTACGCACTAACGCTCTCAGTTTCAGAGCAATACAAAAGCAATGTGAAGATATGTCACCTTCAGTTTTAAATAGTCGTTTAAAACAATTATCTGAGGCTAAATTATTATTATCTACTAATGAAGGTTATCAATTAACCCCCTCGGGCATTTCATTAATGGAAACACTTGATCCATTAAGAGCATGGGCAAAAGACTGGCAACAGGAGTTTGATGATGAAACTGAATAAAACTACCAAAAAAATTGATGATAATATCTGTAAAGCACTGACTATCGTCTGTGAAGATGCCAAAGATCACATTGACGGCTTTGTTTGGTTAACGCACAGAGCTAATTATACTAATTTTCCCGCGAGTTTAATTGTTACTTGTATTTTTGATATTGATAACGAAGTAAAAGCATTAATAGACAACAAACAAGATGAGTTACTTATAAACAACATTCAAAAGCAGTTATTAAAAGTAGGTGTAGTAATTAAAACTATTCGTCAAAATGTTCACTTTGATAGTGAAGAGTCTTGTTTAAGAGAGCACCAAGGAAAATGGGAGAACAGGCTAAAGCTTGTAGTAACTAAACAAAAACCTAACGCAAGAAGCACTAAATTCCCTTCACGAAGGTAAATAAGTAATCCCCGAGTTTTACCATCGGGGAAAACTATAATCGAAATAATTTTAGCTAAAGGAAGGTTAACTCCTTACTTGTCCATCCCCCAAGACAATGAATTTTTCAGTGGTTAAGGCGGATAATCCCATTGGACCATAAGCGTGCAGTTTACTGGTCGATATGCCAATTTCAGAGCCTAACCCTAATTGACCACCATCAGAAAAACGCGATGACGCATTAACCATGACAACGGATGAATTTACTTGGCGAATGAAGTTTTGAGTGCGACTTGTATCTTGACTAACAATTACCTCGGTATGATCAGAGGTATACTCATTAATATGCACGATAGCTTCTTGATAATTATCAACTATCTTAATCGCAATTTCTTGAGCAAGATATTCAGCATGGTAATCATCATCTGTTGCCAATTGTCCTCGATCAAAATAAGATAAACTACGCTGACATGCATGGACTACAACATCAAAACTTGATAACGCTTTAGCCGCTAATGGCAAAAACTCTTCGGCTATATCTTGATGAACCAATAAGGTTTCAAAAGCATTACAAGCACTAGGCTTTTGAGTTTTTCCGTTCACCAAAATCGCTATTGCTTTTTCAAGGTCGGCAAATTTATCGATATATAAATGACATACCCCTTTAAAATGTTGAATTACTGGTATTTGACTATTTTCTGTCACATAACGAATAAGACCTTCACCTCCACGAGGGATCACTAAATCAATGGTTTCTCGTTGTTTTAATAACTGCTCAATAACGTCACGACTGGTGTCAGGTATAACCGCGATTATATTTTCATCGATATTATTTTCTTTTAAGACCTGATGTAAACAGGCGGCTAACGCTAAATTACTATGAATTGCTTCTGAACCACCTCGTAAAATAACCCCATTACCTGATTTAATACAAAGTGCCGCAGCTTCAGCCGTAACATTGGGGCGAGCTTCATAAATCATGGCGATAACACCTAAAGGGATACGCATTTTTCCAACTTGTAAACCATTAGGACGTAACATTAGATTACTAACATCACCAACAGGATCTGTCAGAGTTGCTATTTCTCTGATCGCATTACTAATATCACTAATACGTTGTTTAGTTAACAATAACCTATCTAACATAGCATCAGACAAACCTTTAGCTTTACCTGTGGCGATATCTTTATCATTTTCAATGAGAATATCTTCACTGTTACTTTCAATAGCCGCCGCCATTGTAGTTAACAAAGTATTTTTCTGTACCGTTGTTAACTGTGCAACAACTCGACTAGCAATTTTTACTTGTTGGGCTTTATTAGCCATATCAAATTTATTTGTTTTTTCCATCATGTCCTACTTACTTTTACTATGACCATTAAGAATAACCATATCATCACGGTGAATTATAACTTTACTTGGACAAAAGCCTAATACACCTTCAATTTCATCACTTTTTAAACCCATAATTTTGTGCAAATCTCGGTCGCTATACTGACATATTCCTTTAGCCACAGCCGAGCCAGTTTCACTATCAATAATATCTATTGATGCGCCTGCAGAGAAGTTACCCACAATACTGTTAATACCAGAAGGTAGTAACGAGGCGCCTTTATTAATTACAGCTTTAACAGCACCTTTGTCTAACAATACTTGCCCACAACTTTTAAGAGTATGTTTTAACCAGTGTTTTTTAGCCTTCGTTGCCGCTTGACTAGCAATAAAACGTGTTCCTGGGTTTTCTCCCTTTAACAATAAATCAAAAACGTCACTTCGATGACCGTTAACTATGTAGGTATCAATACCGTTTTCTACTGCTTTTTCCGCCGCTTGTATTTTTGTCTTCATCCCACCAGTAGCAATAACGTTAGTTGTACAACCTGCCATGGCATAAACATCGTCAGTTATCTCTGAAATTTCAGGCAATAATTTTGCATCAGGATTGACTCGTGGGTCTGTATCAAAAAGCCCGTCAATATCACTGAGGATTATCAAACAATCAGCCTCACAAACTAGTGCAACTAACGCAGCCAGATTATCATTATCGCCAACTTTAAGTTCATCCGTGGCCACCGTATCATTTTCATTAACAATAGGCAGTACTTGATTTTCTAACAAGATTCTTAGAGTGTTTTTGATATTTATATATCGTTGACGGTCCCTTAAATCGCCATGGGTAATCAATAGCTGGCTGCAAGGTGCATCAAAAAAACGTTGCCAATTTGCCATCATTTGCATTTGACCAACACTAGCCATCGCTTGTTTAGTGACAATAGAGGGATTAGGTGAACCGTGTTGAATTAATTGGCGACCCGCAGCAACACTGCCAGAAGAAACTAAAATAACTTCTTTGCCTGCTTGATGGCATTCTGTGATAAATCGAGCAATTGCTAACAAGTATTTACCACTGCAACCTTTACCTTCTGGCGCTACTAAGGCACTACCAACCTTGATAACCACACGATTAAAATTCATTTTTCCCCCAAAGCCCTAATGTACTTTTGTATTTATTAATTCCCCTTAAGAATGCCTTGAAACAAGGGGTATTTGCAACCAAGAATTTAAAATTGCATAGACTAGAATGCTATTTTCAATGCTTTTATTCGATATAGATTAAAAACTGCATATTTATAGCCATAAAAGATTGTATAAAATCAAATATAAGCCTAGTTATACTTTTAATTGTTGGCTTTTCATCCAAGATGCTAATAATTCCTGAACACCATATATATACTCAGTTTTGTTACGATTAAATAACATATACTCGAAATGTGATTATTGAAAATACCTCTTTTGATCATAAACCGTCAATTTCGTCCGTTTTTCATGGTTTTTATCCCAATAACACGCCAAATTTAACAGGCAAATAAAATTAATTACTGAAAGATAAAGTAAATAGCTTTAAGATTAACAGTTGAACCAGTTTAATTACTATTTTTGAGCAAGAAATGTTTAGCTTTTTACCTGCGACAATTATTGGAAAAATTTCTTTTATATTTTATGTAGTCAATACTATTATTTGGCTAATTCCCATTGTGATATTTTCATTGCTAAAAGCTTTAAGCCCATTCCGTGTGTGGCGCAAACTTTTTAGTATGCTCTTAGATCAAATGGCCAGTAATTGGGTTGCTGTAAATACTCAATTACAGAAGACATTCACAAAAACTAAAATTAACGTCACCGGTTTAGAAAAACTAAGTATGAAAGAGTGGTACTTAGTTATTAGTAATCACCAAACCTGGGTTGATATTCTGATTTTACAGCGGGTATTACATAATAAAATACCTTTTTTGAAATTCTTCCTTAAAAAAGAATTAATCTATGTACCTTTATTAGGCCTTGCTTGGTGGGCGTTAGACTTTCCCTTCATGAAACGATACAGCCAAGCATTTTTGAGAAAAAACCCACATTTAAAAGGTGAAGACTTAAAAACTACCCGTAAGGCTTGTGCAAAATTTAAATATAAACCAGTGAGTGTAATGAACTTTATAGAAGGTACACGTTTCACTGAGGAAAAACATCAGCAGCAACAATCTCCATATCCACATTTATTAAAACCGAAAGCCGGTGGTATTGCCTTCGTACTTGATGCGATGGGTGAACATTTAAATAAAATTGTCAATGTCACTATTTATTACCCTGAGGGAGTCCCTAGTTTTAATGATTATATTTCAGGTAAAGTAAATAAAGTTGACGTTATTATTGAAACTATGGCTATTGATAAAAACCTTAAGGGCGATTACTTTAATGACAGAGCAACAAAAATTCATTTTCAAAAGTGGGTTAATCAACTCTGGCAAGAAAAACAGAACACACTTATTCAGCTTGAAGAAACAAATAACTGATCGATAAATAACAGGGATTTTGATGAACGAACTACTTTCAACTTGGTTAACTCAGCAGGGAATTGATGCCCAGTACTTACCTTTAGCAACTAAGTTATTAGGTACATTTATCATAGCTTTAATTGCTGCATTGAGTTACTACCTTGCTAAATACCAAGTATTAAAGATCGTTAAAAAAGTGATTATTCGCACTAAAAATACGTGGGATGACTTGCTACTTGAACACAAAGTTTTTACAAACTTAGTTTTATTAATACCATTTATTGTAATTCTTTTTTTAACACCTCTTGCTCTTCCTGCTGAAGAACCTCTTGCATATCTACTAAGTGTTATCGCAAGAGTTGCAATTTGTTTTCAAGTGGCTAACTCAATCAGTGCAATATTAAATGTAGTTAAAAGCATTTATCAGCAATCAGCCAAGCAACGCTATATTCCTTTAAATTCAGCCATTCAAGTGATCAAACTCGTGATTTATTTAGTTGCCACCATTTTGGCACTGTCTTACATTTTAGATCGGTCACCAATATATTTACTCAGTGGCCTAGGTGCATTAACCGCTGTTTTATTGTTAGTATTTCAAGACACTATTAAAGGGTTGGTTGCAAGTATTCAAATTTCTGCAAATCGCATGGTAGCTCCAGGTGATTGGGTAGAAATACCTCAATACGGTGCTGATGGTGATGTCCTAGAAATAGGTTTAAACACGGTGAAAATTCAGAATTTCGATAAAACTGTAACCACAGTACCAACCTATGCATTGATCAGTGGTTCATTTAAAAATTGGCGAGATATGTTTAGCTCAGGTGGTCGACGTATTAAGCGCACGATTACTGTCGATATTGCAAGTATTGAATTTTATAGCCAAGATCAAATTGATCGGTTAAGTAAAATCAGCTTAATTCATGATTACCTTAAAACCAAGCAACATGAAATTTCTGAAAACAATAATATAAATAATGCAGTTGACGATGAACTTAATGCTCGTCAACTGACTAATATCGGCACTTTTCGCGCTTATATTGAAGCATATTTACAGCAACACGATAAAGTTCATCACCAATTAACTTGCATGGTACGACAATTAGCAGCAACTGATACTGGCTTACCTTTAGAACTTTACTTTTTTAGTAACGATCAAAATTGGGTTAATTATGAAGTGATTCAAGCTGACATATTTGACCATCTATTTGCCATGGCACCTCATTTTGGAGTCAGAATATTCCAACATCCTACAGGCTACGATTGGCATAAAAATAATCAAGGATAAAACGTTGGTAAAAAGAGAATTCAAATATCAAAATGAGTCTGGAAATAAACAAGGTAATTGGTACGTTAACCGTCTAGATTATTTTGAGTTTCATCGATTTGAGAAATTCAATCGATACCGTATCTATTGCATAATATCGATTTTATTTTCTATTATTCTTTTTCAATTCTTCAATTTGTTTTTTATTTGGTTGCTGTTCTACTTCATTTATATTGCTGTTCAGACATTATCAATATTTCATTCACAAACTTGCCGTCATCAAGGATACTTTCTTTATCCAAAAAGGTTTGTCACAGCTCTAAAGTGTTATGAAAAAGAAGTGGATATTCTTGATTTTGATAGCATAGCTACCATGGGAAATTCTGGGGCGAAATTTGATATTAGCAATGCTATAGCTAGGAATAAGCAACATTAGGACCTGTAGGCCCAATGCTGCTATAAAAACGATTACCGTTGGCGAATAACACCTTCTTGCATAGTTGATGCAACCAATTGCCCTTGACGGTTAAATATTTTTCCTCGCACTAAACCACGTCCGCTGCTAGCAGAAGGACTTTCAGTTGAATAAAGCAGCCAATCATCGAAGCGGAATGGTCGATGGAACCACATAGCATGATCAATTGTCGCTATTTGAAAATTTCTTTGCCAATGGCTAACACCATGGGGCATTAAAGAGGTTGGCAAAAAATGAAAATCTGAAGTATATGCCAGCATATAAGTATGAATACGAAGATCATCAGGCAAGCTACCATTAGCTTTAATCCACATATTACAATTGGCTGGCATTTCTTCTGGGTTTAACCAGTTGTATTGCTCTACAGGCCTAATTTCAATAGGTTTTTCAGACAGATATATCTCTTTAACACTCTCTGGTAAATACGCTTGATTGGCTTTGATGAAATCAGCATAAGAAGGAATATTATCTGGGCCAGCAATGTTAGGCATTGCATCTTGATGATCAAAACCTTCTTCAGGGGTTTGAAACGAAGCTGTCATATAAAAAATAGCTTTACCATTTTGAATGGCTTGTATACGTCGTGTACTAAAACTTTTACCATCTCTAATATTCTCTACTTCATACACTACAGGTTTTTTAGCATCCCCTGGACGTAAAAAATATGAATGAAGAGAGTGGACATTTCGACTTTTATCGATAGTTTCTTGCGCAGCAGATAAAGCTTGTCCCATAACCTGACCGCCAAACAATGCAGGTAGTCCAAGATCTTGACTTTGTCCTCGATAAATCCCCTGCTCAATAACTTCTAGTTTTAATAATGCAGAAAGGTCATCTAGTACTTTGCTCATTTTGTCATCTCTTTAGTGAGGGGCAGTTCAATATATTATATTAGAAAAACATCTGCTATTGCTGTTGCCTTTAATTATTTTTAACAACGGTAACCTTCTAATGTTGTTGAAATTATAGTCAACATAATATAAATTAATGCCAAATAATAAAAATATATATTCTTATAGGTATGTTAATGGATGCATTATCAACAAGAGAATTGCTGTTAGAAAGACGTTCGGCATTAACCAGCTCTTCAAATTTATGGAATCAATTAACTTTGGCACAAAAATTTGCAACTAGCAGTTTAACTCAGTTTGGTTATGAGCTTGCATTTATTAGAGAGGCTAATAGCCCTCAAAATATAGCAGTACTGCTTTGTGGCCAAACTAGTGCAACTATAACGAATGATGGTGAAATAGATACCGCACCACAAATTATCATTCGCCCATAATATCTACTATTTTTAAGCTACTTCTTATCTTGTGGCTGCTCTAAATTGATCAGTAAAGCTTCAACTAGCGAAACAAAACCATTTAAATTATTACTGGACCACATTCGCTTTATTTGTGCATCTCTCTTGCCAATATATTGATTAAATTCTTTAAAAGCATTGCTATCAATAAGTTGGTAACACTTTTGAGTAATTGGCTTTAACCTTTCTTTACCCTTTAAACATTCAGCAAAAATAGTTGAATAGTTATTAATAAGTGGGGCTAATTGATTAATATTCTCTTCATCGGCTTGAGGTCGACTTTTCAGCTCTTGAAAACGATTTCTTGAAAACTCTTCGTAACGACTAGACAATAATGCCATCGAATCAACTAAAGCTTTATTTTCTTTTCTAGCGATTTTTCCTTCACGTTTAGCTAAAATAACCTCACGCTGTAACTTCTCTGCTCGAAAGAAAAAGTAAATACTAATAGCGACAAATATCGCCATAATTGATAAAACAAAAATCATTACTACAACCCATTATTTTTTTTGCTGGTATATTCAATGCCTGAACCTGCTGGAGCAGCAGTTTCACTTAACCTTGATAAAAATATATAAGGATCGATATCCTGCACGATCGGCGTATCCAATGTAAAATGAATAGTAACTGAAAAATCACCTAAATTGGCAAAAAATCTAACATTTAATGCCTCTTTTAATTGCTCAAATTCCTTTTCGACATCTTGACTAGATTGATGTGAGTATAATAATAAATATTCACCTTCATTTATCAAACCAGCAGAATCAAATTCTCCAATATGTTCGTTGATAAGTGTCGCAATTGTTTTACTCACCTCTTTCAGTGTTTTTTTATTAAACCTAAAAGTGAGTTCTTTCCAATTATCAATTGATATATAACCTATGGAAATAGGGTAACCATACTTCCTTGCTTTTTTATATGCGCGTTGATAAATCTGCTTCGTCGCAATTGGACTTTCCAAAAAATATGAAGGTTTTTCTATTTCATCGTAAGCAATATTAATCCGCTTTGATCTTTCTTTAAAAGCATAAAGAAGAATAAATATAATTAAAACAATAACTAAAATAGCTAATATAAAAATTATATAAGCTTGCTTATTAAACTTTTTTGAATAGATTGCTGACAATTCACTTTTCTCAGCCAGTTTTATTACTAATTGCCTACTTTTATCTTGCTCAGGCATACTATTATTTCGTAATAAAATATTCGATAGCTTATTTTCAGAAAACTGCTGTTCAGCAACAATATACTGATTAAGTAAATCCAACGCTTTTTCATATTCACCTTTTGACTCATACATAGCAGATAATAATAAATATAATTCGAGCTGTTCATTAATTAACTCCATATTTACCATTGTTTTTTCTGCTTGATGAAGAAATTGGTGAGCAGAGTCAAGTTGGTCTCTAGCATAGCTCGACTTGGCTAATGCAATAACTGCATTTAAATAGGGCTTATCAAGACTTTGTAACTTAAATAT
>ENA-ORXI01003255-ORXI01003255.1-sediment-metagenome-genome-assembly--contig:-NODE-3255-length-11078-cov-3.803654_pt1 | contig 11078 bp, 10 predicted proteins | sample MGYA00237861_ERZ511468 | MGnify/ENA primary metagenome ERZ511468 (study PRJEB26299, sample SAMN06266213) | sediment metagenome | isolation source: Hudson Canyon methane seep mesocosm | place...
CGGCCGTCGCCAGCACGCGGAACACCTCGAACTTGGCGAACCATCCGCCCAGCGGCGGAATGCCGGCCAGGGAGAACAGGAATACGGACATGGCCACGGTCAGGCCGGGTGCGAACTGGAAGGCTCCGTTGAACGAGGTCAGCTCGGCCGACCCGGAACGCCGGGCCAACGCAATGACCACGGTGAAGGCACCTAGGTTCATTGCCGCGTAGATCACCAGGTAGGTGACCACGGCCGAAAGGGCCTGGTCGCCGTTGACCACGCCGTGACCGGCGACGGCCAGTGGGGCGATCATGAAGCCGGTCTGGGCGATGCCCGAATAGGCCATGAGCCTCACCACGTTGGTCTGGCGCAGCGCCACCAGGTTGCCAACGGTCATGGAAAGAGCGGCCAAGATCCAGAACAAAGGCTCCCAGACCTCGCTGCGGGCGTAGAAGCCCACAAACACGAACACCAGAAGAGCCACGAAGCCCGCCGCCTTGGAAGCTACGGAGAGGAAGGCGGTCACGGGGGTGGGGGCGCCCTCGTACACGTCGGGAGCCCAGGTGTGAAAAGGCGCTGCCGAGACCTTGAAGGCGAAGCCGGCCACCACGAAGACGATGCCCATCGTGACCACCGCAGGGGAGGTGCCCATCGCCGCCAGCGAGGCGCCGATGTCGGACAGCATGGTCGAACCGGCCACGCCGTAGAGCAGCGACATCCCGTAGAGCATCACCGCCGATGCGAAGACGCCCATCAGGTAGTACTTCAGGCCGGCCTCGGTGGAATGCAGGTCCCGCTTGCGCCATGCCACCAGCAGGTACGCCGGGATGGACAGGAGCTCGAGGGCCACGAAGATGGAGACAAGGTCTCTCGCCGAGGCCATCATGACCATGCCCATCAGCGACGCCAGCAGCAGGCCGTAGTACTCGTTCTCCCAGTAGTCGCCTTCGGCCACGTAGTTGGTCGACAGCAGGACGACCACGTAGCCGGCCAGGAGGAACAGTGCCTTCATGACCAGCGAGAACTCGTCGACCACGTACGCGCCGTCGAACATGACCCTGTCCGTGCCTTCCACCGCCAGCGTGAGCAGCGGCACTGCGGTCGCCAGGAGGCCGATGCCAGCCAGCGCCGCTGTGTACGGACGGGCCTTTTCCAGGAAGACGATGTCAACCAGCGTGATCAGGCACCCGGCTGTCAGCAGCACCAGCTCGGGCGCGATGGCGTGCCAGTCGATTGCCGGTCGCTCGAAGGCGAGTGTGAGGAGGTCGAGGCCCACTGGCTAGTTCCCGGCTGCGTGCTCTACGGGAGCGTCCGAGCCACCACCCAGGCCGTAAACGTCGCCGCACCCCAGCGCCGCCACCTCGTCGGCCGTCAGCACCTGCTCGTCCACGCGCAGGCACTCGTTCAACGATGCGTCGACCGCACCGTCGGTGATCCGGAAGACCAGGTTCGGGTAGATGCCGATCGCCACTATGAGAGCCAGCAGCGGCGCCCATGCGATCCACTCGTGCTTCGTGGTGTCGGTGATGTTCGGGTCCTCGGCGAACTCCTCGGTCGGGTTGCCGAACGCCACGCGCTGCAGCAGCCAGAGCAGATAGCCGGCTGCCAGGACCGTGCCCAGGGCGGCGATCACCATGTACGTCCGGAAGACCTCCACGGGTACGCCGTTGGCCGGCTGGTAGGCCGACAGGATCGCCGGGAACTCGCCCCAGAAGCCGGCCAGACCGGGAAGGCCCAACGACGCCATGACGCAGAAGCCGAATATCCAGCCCATTCGGGGCGACTGCACGAGCAGGCCACCGAGGCGGTTGATCTCCAGCGTGTGGAACCGCTCCTTCACCGAACCGGCGACGAAGAAGAGCATCCCGGTGATCAGGCCGTGGGCGACCATCCCCATGATCGCGGCGTTAATGCCGAAGTCGGTGAGCGTGGCGATGCCCAGCATCACGAAGCCCATGTGGGCGACGGACGAAAAGGCGATGAGCCGCTTCATGTCGGTCTGGGCAAGGCAACCAAGCGCCCCGTAGATGATGCCGACCACCGCCAGGAGGCCTATCCAGGGCGCCCATGCCACCGCCGCCTCAGGCAGGATCGGGATGGCGATGCGTACGAATCCGTAGGTGCCCAGCTTCAGGAGCACGGCAGCCAGGATGACCGACCCGACGGTGGGAGCCTGGGTGTGGGCGTCGGGCAGCCACGTGTGGAACGGGAACATCGGCACCTTGATGGCAAAGCCCAGGAACATGCCGCCGAAGATCCAAAGCTGGGCGGTGCGCGACACCCCGCCGGCGGCCACCGCATCGGAGAGGCCTGCGAAGGAGAACGTGTCCGCGCCCGTCAGGAAGAACAGGGCGAGGAAGCTGACCAGCATGAGTGCCGAGCCGAACAGGGTGTACAGGAAGAACTTCAGGGATGCGTAGCGCCGGTCCTCGCCGCCCCACACGGCGATCATGAAGAACATCGGGAGCAGCACGACCTCGAAGAACACGAAGAAGAGCACCAGGTCCTGGGCCACGAAGGTGCCGATCATCCCCGTCTCGAGGATCAGGATCAGGATCAGGAAGGCCTTCGGGTTGACCGGATCCGGGAAGTGGTCCCAGCTGTAGACGATGCACAACGGCACGATCAGCATGGTCAGCAGGATCAGCGGCAGGGACATGCCGTCTATGCCCACCAGGTACCTGCTGGAGATCACGTCGATCCACGGCTTGTCGACGACGAACTGCAACTGGCCTGTCTGGCCCATGTCGAACCAGATGAGGAGCAGCACGCCCAAGAACGCCACCCACAGGGAGGTCACGAGCGCGACCATCTTGTGCTGGTGCTCACGCTCCCTGGGGATGAGCATCATGATCGCCACACCGACCAGCGGTGAGAAGGTGGCGAGGGTGGTACCCCAGCCGTCAAGCAGATTTTCCATGTCGGCGTCTCCTAGACGATGACTATGAGTAGTCCGGCCAGGATCGTCGCTGCCGCGAACAGGATCGCCGCGTAGCTCTGGACCTTGCCGGAATTGACCCTTCGAAGTTCCTCGCCCATCACGGAGGATGCGCTGCCCGAGGCGTTGACCGCCCCGTCGACCACCAGCTGGTCGATCCTGTCGTAGACGACCGTGCCAGCCTTCACCGCGGTCTCACCCACGACGTCGACCGACCTGTCGATCACCTGCTGGTCGATCCGGTATGCCAGGCGGGCCAGCGGGCCCTTTGTGCCATCGGCGATCACCCCGTTGTAGAGGTGGTCGAGGTAGTACCTGTTGTCCAGCAGCTTGTATCCCATGGCAGCCAGTGAATACCTGGTGGTCGGGCCATCGGCCAGTTCGGTGAGGCTGGTGCCGGCCGCCTTCGAGGCCGCCTCCACCTTCACGAAGTAGTAGTAGCCGGAAACCGAGATACCGACGATCACCACCAGCGTGGAGACGATGGCAAGCGACCAACTGGGCGTGGCATGGGAGATGGCGGGGAAGTAGCCGGCCACGGGTTCCACGTAGTGGCCGAACCGTTCCTGGAGCGACCCGGGGGCCAGCTGGAAGCCGGTGGGCAGGTTCAGGAAGCCGGCGACGATGGCCAGGCCCGCCAGGATCCAGAGCGGCACGATGATGCGGGGACCCGACTCGTGGGGTTCGCCGTGGCCCCGGAACTCGCCGAAGAAGGTCAGGTACACGCAACGGGTCATGTAGGCGGCGGTCAGCGCCGCCGTCAACACGCCCATGCCTAGCATCAGCGTGTAGGCACCGTTGCCTCCGGTGCCGCCCAGCAGCCCCCATCCGCCGGTCCCGACCAGGATCTCGTCCTTCGACCAGAACCCCGCCAGGGGCGGCAGGCCGGCGAGGGCGATCGTGCCGATCATGAACGTCCGGTAGGTGTGCGGCATGTGCTTTCGCAGCCCGCCCATGTCCGACTTCATGTCGAAGCTGTGCACGGCGTGGGCGACCGAGCCGGAGCCCAGGAACAGACAGGCCTTGAAGAATGCGTGAGTGAACAGGTGGAAGACGGCCGCCGTCCACGCACCCACGCCGAGCGCCATGACCATGTAGCCCAGTTGCGAGATCGTCGAGTAGGCCAGCACCTTCTTGATGTCGCGCTGCACGAATGCGAGGCAAGCTCCGACAATGGTGGTGAGGCCACCGATGAAGGCCATCAGGTTGATGGAACTGCCGCCGATCTGGAAGCCCTCGAAGAAGACGCCGTACATGCGGGCGATCATGAAGACGCCTGCCACGACCATGGTGGCTGCGTGGATCAGCGCAGACACGGGCGTCGGGCCGGCCATGGCGTCCGGCAGCCAGGTATGGAGGAAGAACTGTCCGGACTTGGACATCACAGCCGCCATCAGGCCGCAGGAGGCCACCAACAGCGCCGTGTGCGACAGCATGCCGCTGGACGCCAGGGCGTTCGTCTCGGCAATGGAGAACGAACCGAAGCGGCCCGGGAGGGCCGAGCCGGCTGCGAAGAACAGCACCGTCACGCCGACCAGGAGGCCCATGTCGCCCACCCTGTTGGTGAGGAATGCCTTCAACGCCGCATCGCTGTTGGGCTTCTCCTCCCACCAGTGCCCGATAAGGACGAAGGAGCAGACGCCGACGAGCTCCCATGCGCAGAGCAGCTGCAGGGTGTTCTCGGAGACCACGAGGAGGAGCATCGAGGCGCTGAACAGCGAGAGGAAGGCGAAGAAGTGGGTGTACCTGCGATCACCGTGGACGTAGTCGGTGGAATACACGTGTACCAGCAGCGACACCAGGGTCACCACGACGAGCATCATCACCGCCAGCCCGTCTACCAGCGTCCCGACCGAGAACTCCATGCCCCCCGCCTGGAACCAGGTGGCCGTGCGCTGGACCGCCAAGGATGGATGGGCCGCGGCGTGGCCATCGTCGGACCCGTCGCCATGCCCGACGCCGTGGTCGTCGAACTGGACGACCGCCACGTGGACCTCCTGGTCATGCGAGTTGTCGCGGTGGTCCACCCAGGTAACACCAGTGAGGAGGGCCAGCACGAAGGCGATGCCCACCGCTGCGATGCCCAGTTCGGAGCCGCCACGCGGCATGCGCTTTCCGAAAGCGAGGATCCCGACGAACGAGAGCGCCGGCAGGAGGGGAATGAGCCAGACGTTGCGGAGCAGCCAACTGCCGCCCTCGGTGATCCCGATCGGGAGCCCGGCATCGACGGATAGGCCGGCAAGGAGGAGGTTGTTCATCATCTCAGCCCCTCAACCTGTCGACGGTGGTCAGGTCGATCGTCCGACTGCTGCGGTAGAGCAACAGCACCATGGCCAGCCCCACGCCGACCTCGGCTGCGGCAACGGCGATCACGAAGAGGGCGAACACCTCGCCACCCACTGTGGCTCGGAACGCCGCGAAGGCCACGAGGTTGATGTTCACAGCGTTCAGGATCAGTTCGATCGACATGAGCACCAGCACGCCGTTGCGGCGGGCCAGGACCCCGTAGACACCGATCGAGAAGAGGACGGCGGACAGCAGCAGGAACTGGTTCAGCAGCATGTCAGTCCTTCCTGGCCACGACGATGGCGCCGATCAGGGCAGCAAGCAGCAGGACCGAGACGGCCTCGAAGGGAACGATGTAGGCGCTGAAGATGCTGTCGGCGATATCGGCTGTGGTGGACGGGCCGGACCGGGAGATCTCGGCGTCGGCGAATGACTCGACGAGGGCGGCGGCCATCACGGCGAACACCAGCAGCCCGACGAGGCCGGCCATGAGGCGCCTCTCGCCGGTGACGCCGTCGTCCTCACCGAAGGACCCCTTCGTGAGCATGATGCCGAACAGGAAGAGAACGACGATGGCGCCGATATAGACCATCACCTGGGTCACGCCCAGGAACTCGGCGCCCAGAAGGATGAACAGACCAGCCACGCCGGCCAGCACGATCACGAGGTACAGGGCGGCGTGGACCACGTTGCGGGTGGTCACCATGCGCAGCGCAGCGGCCACCATGGTGATCGCCATGATGGCGAAGGCCACGTTTTGCGCCACGAGAACGTCGCCGCTCGACAGGCGGTCCATTCCCTCGAGGGCGGCCAGGGTGGTCACTGGGGCACCGTCGGCTTCTTGGCCTCACTGCCCGACTCGTACTCCTGGAAGTCAGGGACGGTCTCCATCCACTGGCCGAGCTTCGTCTTGTCGTGGAGCAGGTCGGCGATCTTCGGCTCGGAGTACTCGAACTCCGGGGACCAGAACAGCGCCTCGAACGGGCACACATCGACGCAGATTCCGCAGTACATGCACAGGGCGAAGTCGATGTCAAAGCGGTCCAGGGCGTTCTTCAGGCGGGGCTTGCCTCCGGGGCGACGGGGTGGCGCCTTGTACTTGTGGCCCTCGATGTAGATGCACCAGTCCGGGCACTCACGGGCGCACAGCATGCACGAGGTGCAGTTCTCCTCGTGGAGCGTGATCACGCCGCGGGCCCGGGGGGAGGGGGCCTCCTTGACCTTCGGGTACTGGACGGTGTGCGAACCCTTGGTGAGGGTGCGCACCATCGTCCTGAATGTGACGCCGAGGCCCTTCACCAGGCCTGGGATCTTCGGGATTCCTGGCATCAGAAGACCACCTTCAGCACGCCTGTTACGACGATGTTGGCAAGGGACAGTGGGATCAGGACCTTCCAGGCCAGCTGCTGCAGCTGATCCTCGCGGAACCGGGGGTAGGTGAACCGGAACCAGAAGATGAGGAAGGACACCAGGATCACCTTGCTGAGCAGGATCACCGGGCCGATGATGTTGAACAGGTCGCTGGTCGGGTCGATGCCCGGCACGTACCAGCCGCCCAGGAAGAGCGTCGAGGCCAGGGCGGCGAAGATGGCTGCCGTAGCGAACTCGCCTATGAAGAACAGAAGGAAGCGCAGGCCTGAGTACTCGGTGAGGTATCCGGTGACGAGCTCCGACTCGGCCACCGGCATGTCGAAGGGCGGCTGCGTGAGCTCAGCCTGGACGGCGATGAGGAAGATGGCGAAGCCCAGGAACTGGGTGAGTATGAAGGGGTTGCCGATGCCTCCCCAGCCGAAGATCTCACCGGTGGCCTGGGCCATGACGATGCCCTGGACGTTCAGCGTGCCGGCCTGGATGACCACGCCGATCACAGCTAGGACCAGTGGCAACTCGTAGGCGACCAGCTGGCCGGCTGCCCTCAGGGCACCCAGCAGTGAGTACTTGGAGGACGATGCCCAGCCGGCCATCAGGATCCCGATAACCGAGATCGAGGAGACGGCCAGCGCCAGGAAGATCCCGGTGTCCACGTCGATGAACCAGGCGTCCGGTCCCGCCGGTATGACGATCACCAGGAGGAAGGTGGAGATGAGCACCACGAACGGCGCCGCCTTGAAGACGATGCGATCGGCCTTTTCGGGGATGATGTCCTCCTTCTGGAGGAACTTCCCGACCTCAGCCAGCAGCTGCAGCGAGCCGTACGGTCCGGCCTCCATGGGGCCCAACCGGCTCTGCATGAAGCTCATCATCTTGAACAGGAAGAGGTAGACGAGCGTGCCGGCGGGTAGAAGCACTGCCACCAGGCCCAAGACCGCGCGGATGCCGGTCTGCTGCCACCAGGCCAACTCGACGGCAAGGGTCAGGACGCCGCTCACCGGTCGATGTCCCCGAGGATGAAGTAGAGGCTCGCAAGGATCGAGACGACGTCCGGTACGTAGGTGCCCTCGAGCAGCCATGGCGTGATCGAGATGTTGTTGAACGACGCCGAGCGGATCTTCACCCGGTACGGGACCAGGTCGCCCTTGGAGACCACGTAGTAGCCCATGACGCCGAGCGGGTTCTCGGTCTCCACGTAGGCCTCACCGGGTGGGACCTTGATGATGCGCGGCACCTTGGCCATGATCGGGCCCGAGGGGATCCCGTCGAGCAGCTGCTCGACCATGTTGCAGGCCTCGCGGACCTCCTGGAGGCGCACCCAGTAGCGGGCGAACGAATCGCCGTCCGGATGCGTCCAGACCTTCCAGTCCAACTTGTCGTGGACGAGGCCGATGCCACCGTCACGACGCAGGTCCCAGTCAACGCCGCTGGCGCGGATGTTGGCGCCGGACAGGCCATAGGCCAGGCCCACGTCTGCCGGGATGACGCCGATCCCACGGGTCCGGGCCTGGAAGATCTCGTTGCCCGTGACGAGGTCCTCCATCTCGTCGCAGAACTTCCGGATCCGTCCCAGCACGCCCTTCGTCTCTTCTGTCCATCCCTTGGGGATGTCGTCCTTGAGGCCACCGATGCGGTCGAAGTTGGGGTGGAACCGACCGCCGGTTACGGCCTCAATCTGGTTCAGCACGAACTCGCGGTCCCGGAATGCGAAGAACACAGGGGTGACAGCGCCGAGCTGCACTCCCATGTCGCCGAGGAACAAGACGACGTTGGCGATCCGGGAGAGCTCGAAGAGGAGGGTGCGGATCCACTGGGCACGCGGCGGCGCCTCTACGCCCATGATCTGCTCAGCCGCCAGTATGAACGGCACCTCGTTGGCGAAGCTGCCCAGCCAGTCGATGCGGTTCACGAGGGAGGTGACCTGCGGGTAGGTGCGAACCTCGGCCAGCTTTTCGTAGCCGCGGTGCATGTAGCCCATGATCGGCTCGGCGCGCATCACCCGCTCGCCGTCCAACTTCACGACAATGCGTAGCGTGCCGTGCGTGGCCGGGTGCTGCGGTCCGATGTTGAGGGTCATGCCCTCGGTCTCGATCTCCAGGTTCACCCGGGCGTCACTGGCCTGGCCTGCGATGTAGGCGAGCTGGCGGGGATCGTCTACCGCTGTCACGAGTCCTCCACCTCGTCGCCGTCGTCTCCGCCAGGCATGAGCTCGACGTCCACGATGCCGGGCCACGGCTTCACGCGTCGGGCCAGGAGCGGGTAGTCCTTGCGGAGCGGGTTCCCCTCGAAGTGTGAGGGGAGGTAAATGTGCACCTGGTTGGGGTGGCCCCGGAACGAGATGCCGAACATCTCCCAGGCCTCCCGCTCGTGCCAGTTGGCACCCGGGTACACGCCGATCCAGGAATTAGCCTCGGGTCGGTCCCCGACCAGGTCGGCCTTGACCGTCACACCCAGGTGGCCGATCGGGTCATGCACCCGGGCCAGGAGCTGGAACCGGGTGGCACCACCGGCGAGGCCCCACTCCATTGCAGCCGGCTCGGCGTCGAACACCGGCTCCAGGTCGACCTGGGCATCCATGTCACGCCCGTAGGGAGACGGCATCCAGTCGATGGCCGAGAGGAAGCCGAAATACGACATGGCGCAGCGGTCCCGCAGCGCCCGGGCGGCATCCACCCATGCATCGGCGGTGACCCTCACGCACACCTCGATGCCAGCCTCGATATGCGATCCGACGAGGCCCTCGCCGAGCGCGTCGGCCAGGGTTGCGACCACCGCATCGCGACGTTCGTCGACCGGCGGTACCTCCGTTGCTGAGTCCACGTCGTCAGTTGCCTCAGGTGACGACAATTGGACCACCTGTCCATCGTTCGGCCATGTCCTCGGTGGCGATGCGCTCCTGGAGCAGCACGATGCCCTCCAGGAGGGCCTCGGGGCGGGGCGGGCAACCGGGCACGTAGACGTCCACCGGGATGATCTGGTCGACGCCCTTTGTGACCGAGTAGCTGTCCCAGTAGGGGCCGCCGCAGTTCGCACATGAACCCATAGAAATCACGTATTTGGGCTCTGGCATCTGCTCATAAAGGCGACGAATCACTGGAGCCATTTTGTCGGTAACGGTTCCTGAAATTACGACCAGGTCAGCTTGTCTGGGACTAGCTGGGAACGGGATTACACCTAGACGCATCACGTCGTAGCGAGGTGATCCAAAAGCCGCTCCCATTTCGATCGCGCAGCAGGCCAAGCCCCACTGGTACACCCATAATGAACGCGCGCGCCCAAAGTTGAGCAACCAACTGAGGGGTTTTGGCATTTTGCCTTTTTCGATGAGTAATCCCATCGTGGACGACAATCTAGCCCAATCTTCATCGTCAAGTTGGCCGGTTCTAATTTTTGTCTGGTCAATACGGCCAAGAGAGGCCAACATCCGCATCATGATTTGGTCTGATGGCATTTCCAGGCTGAATATTAGCGCGGGTTTGTCTTGCATCATGGCGGCGTTTTCAGCCAAGTTCATGGCAAACGTAGTTTTACCCATTGACGGTCTGGCGGCAACAATGATCAAGTCAGAAGGCTGCAGTCCAGCGGTCATTTTATCAAGGTCAACAAAGCCTGTTGAAACGCCAGTAACACCATCATGTGGCTGCTGATAGAGTTTTTCTATTTTATCGACAGTTTGTTCCAAGATAGTATGTAAATTCTCAGGCCCTTCAGATTTATTGGCTCTTTGTTCTGCTATCTTGAATACACGACTTTCGGCAAAGTCGAGTAATTCATGGCTGGTACGCCCTTGCGGGTCAAATCCAGCGTCGGCAATTTCGTTGGCAACCGCGATCATTTCTCGCGTAACAGCACGTTCTCTAACGATTTCGGCATAAGCAATAATGTTGGCGGCGCTTGGCGTATTTTTCATCATCTCAGCGAGATAAACGAAACCGCCTGCGTCTTCTAGCAATTGCTCATTTTCCAACCCTTCAGACAAGGTAATTAGATCTACCGGATCGCCAGATTCAACCAGCCGACCAAAGCACTCAAAAATAACGCGGTGAGCACGGCTGTAGAAGTCTTGGCTAACCACTCGTTCCGATACGCGGTCCCAAGTTTCGTTATCCAGCAGTAGGCCACCTAAAACAGATTGTTCTGCTTCAATGGAATGCGGTGGAATTCTTAATTGTTCGACTTGTTTGTCGTTTGATTTTTTAGAAAATTGCTTAGTCGCCATTAACGAATACTCAGACATGTTAAAATAAATTGCGCTATCTACCCATGATTATTCGAAATGCAGGTATTTGCGACAGAGACAAGACTTTAACAAAATATTGCCTGTCAGAGAAGGAACTCCGACAGGAGAAGACAATTCAAAGGTCAACAGACTCTAAAATAAACTCAGTTTTTTACAACAATTCGGCCATTTATAGTAGACGCACTGACTTCAGCACTGCCGCTGCCAGTGACGAAATTTAGTTTTGTGGCATTGCTATAACGCGCTTTTGTTGCTTTTTCG
>ENA-ORXI01003256-ORXI01003256.1-sediment-metagenome-genome-assembly--contig:-NODE-3256-length-11076-cov-16.875443_pt1 | contig 11076 bp, 8 predicted proteins | sample MGYA00237861_ERZ511468 | MGnify/ENA primary metagenome ERZ511468 (study PRJEB26299, sample SAMN06266213) | sediment metagenome | isolation source: Hudson Canyon methane seep mesocosm | place...
TTATCACAAACATTCTGAATGATACGTAAATGGTCTGTTAAGCTGTAGCCCTTGTATATATTTCCAGCAATTTAGGTGTTTTAATGTTAGCTTCCTGAGCATATGCCAAAATTCTTTCTAATCGAGACATTGCACTTCGACCTAGGCAATGTCTATGCGGACAGTCATTAATGCCTTCGGCCATTCCATTGATCAACCTTTCATAGGGCAATTGTTTTCCTGTCATTTTTTCCTGAACCAAAATAACTTCTCCAGCAATTTCTTTAGCCAAGGACTGGTTTTTATTCCATAAATCACCCACAGTACAGTTATCTACTAGCCCAGCAATATTAACCGTTAAAATATAAAGCGCCTTTCGAAGCAGCTCATAAAGTAACTGCTCCTCATTCTCCAAAATGGGGGCTGGAATTTCAACAGCCTGTAAAGCTTGTGAAATAATTTCAGCTTTAGGCCCAAAGCTTGGCGAATAAAGGATATTACTTAATAGCTGTTGTTTTTTCTTTTCAAACCAGACTATGGTTACAGTGGGCTCTTTAATACGGTGAGACAGCCAGTCTCGAGGAAGTAACTCGTTTTGAACCAGGCCCACTTTTTGACGCCAGTCTTCAGGTAATTTTCTTAATAATGCATGCAACTCACTTTCCTGCACCATGATTAAAACCAGCTCAGGTGATGGAATTTGTTTATATTCTTCAGCCAAATCCATACTACGAATAATTGGATAAACGGGGTAACCACAACGCAGCAATCCCTGTGAAAACACAGCTGCTAATTCTCCAATTCCAATAATAACAATAGGTTTTTTCATCTGATCCTCTAGTTTAGGAACGTGCACGAAATAACTTTAGCAACTTGAAAGTAAGACTTCAGCCTCGCCCGACCCAATGCGGGACTATAGTCCCACTTCAAGATTGATAGCTGTTAATTTTATTTCATGCACATTCCATAGTCAAAATTAACTTGATTACCCACGAGCTTCCACTAGATTAGTGAGGTTATAATAGACTAAACACAGCTGCGTCAATCATAATACAAAAGAGCCTATTTAGTGGCATAATCGGGGTGAGGAAGATTATGTCAAAAACCGACCCATAAAATAACCATCCTGCCAGCTCTTTCAGATTAAGGTTGAACAGACGATTGTCAGTCAAAACCATCTCTAAAAGATCAATAGCCCCTAAGTTATTATGCTACATAAGCTAACTAAATTGTTTAAAATAACATATCATATAAAAAACATTCAAAACAGCAACTGAATGATACAAAAGACGTTTTTTCTATTACTATTAATTTTGTCACTGGGGCTTAATTCAACATTAGCCAATAATAAATTACAAAGTTTTTCTCTGGCATTCTTACACGACAAAAATAGTAATTTATCAATAGATGAAGTTATCAATAAAAAATTTACGCTAATACCTGGTCAGAATAGCCTAAGCATTCATCACGATACAGTCTGGTACAAAGTTACATTACCAAGTTCAGTTAAACATTCCCAACTTAACCTGCATAACGAACTCGCCTATTTAAGTGATCATATAGAGATCTATGAGTTAATAGAAAAAACAATCGTTAAAAACAGCTTTTATTTATTGGATGGCAATGTTGCTAATAAAATGACTGGGAGCACACTTGTTTATCCTTTTTCTACCTCTCCCAATAAAACAAAAACAATTTTTATAAAAAATAAAGCACTTATTCATCAGCTTATAGATATAGAAATATATGATAAGAAAAATAGTACCCAGGCATTAATTAATAAAAATTATTTCTCAAACTTTATTATCAGCTGTCTATTTGCACTGGCTTTATACAATGCAATGATATTTTTCTACAATAAACGAAAAGAGTTTTTAATTTATGCAATTTATTTATTGAATGCCGCAATTGGACTGTCTTATCTATATGGGACTATTTTTCATAACTTTAATATCTACGGTAGTGCTGTTTATTGGCTGAATATAACGGCAATTTTAGTTCCTTTATTTTTAGCTATGTTTGTTCAGCTGGTTTTTGAAACCCATAAAACTTCTAGAAAAATACACCTGGTTTTTAATAGTGTCATCGTTCTGGCTGCTATCTATGTCGCTATTGCAATTTTTATAAGCCTGCCATTAGCCATGGACCTTTTAGATATTTTATATGTTGCTTCTTTCTCTGCGATCTGTTTTTTAGCCATCCATTTTTTTAAGGAAAAACACAATTTAATAAGAGTCTTTGCTATTGCCTATTTTATCTATATTTTGGGGATGAGTATTACTTTATGTACCCTTATGGGATATATACCATACAACCTCTTTACATTTTATGCTTCGGGGCTAAGTATTTTGATTGAAGCGGTACTGTTTTCATATTTGCTTTATTTTCGTATGATTCTGTTAGAAAAGGAAGTCGTAATACAGGCAAGTATACAAGATAAACTTAAATACTTGGCGAGCCATGATCATTTGACTAATATACTTAATAGGCGTGCTTTTATGGAACAAGCTGAAGCAGCAATTAGTTTAGCCAAAAGACATAATGAACCTTTGTCAGTCATTATGATTGACCTTGATTTTTTTAAAAAAGTTAACGATGTTTATGGTCACCATACAGGGGATGCGGTGTTATCCGTTTTTGCAAAAACAGTGAGTAGTATTATCCGAAATGAAGATATCTTTGGTCGAATCGGTGGAGAGGAATTTAGTATCATTTTTCCAAAAGTAACAAAAGAAAAAGCGCTTCTGGTTTCTGAAAAAATCAGAAAAAACGTTGCTAATAAAGAGAATTACTCAGAACACTATAAATTTCAGCAGACTATAAGTATTGGTTTATCTATTCTGACGGAAAATGATGGAAATTATATTGAAATACAAAATAGAGCTGATGAAGCTCTTTACGAAGCAAAAGAAAAAGGGAGGAATCAAGTTGTATACAAATAAAGACTTGAGAACCCCTGGTTTAGTTTTTTTAAAACCTGACTTTTTTGTTTAATGACTGGCAAACGAATGGCGAAGGGTATGAGCAGTTGCACGTTTAGTGATTTAAGAGGGAGAAACCATTGCCAAATAAATTATTTTTCCGCATTTTTTTCTTGCTCATTTTGGACGCCCTAAATAGTATAGTTACATCAACAATCAGAAGTGAGGTTTGTCGCAGCTGTAGATTTCACCATAAGATCAGTCAATTAATTAATTTCAAGAGTAACTCGGTTTAAAGCAAGTGGTGGAGATAGGAAGAGTACAATATGCTCAGTCTAAACAGAACTTTTGTTATTAATGGAGTTTAAAATGATAATGCACACCACCCACTTATTGTTGCGTTTATATTTAGCATTAACTTCATAAAGTGTATAGCTTCACCAGGTTATAGCTGACAATAAAGAACTTTAATTAGAAAAAATATGTTTAACGATAAATTTCAAGAGTTAGGTCGATATCTATCTATAACGATAACAAGCTTAATGCTTACCTGGCCTCTACTGGTTCATTCTGAACGTATAAAAGAACATGGCATGGTGATGCTTACTCTCGCAGAGCAAGAATTTATAAAAGAACATCCAGAAATAACTTTGGCAGGAGGTCTCTCTTTTGAACCCTATCTTATTAACAACCTAAAAAATAATATTACTGGTCACGATGTGGATATAGCTAAGCTGATTTCACAGCGTACTGGATTAAAAATAAACTTTGAATTGGGTATTTGGAGTGAAATTCAAGAAAAAGCAAAACGAAGGGAATTAGATGGCTTAAGCACAGCCGTTCTAGATGAAAAAAGAGCTAGTTACTACAATGCTTCCATTCCTTATATACGCCTTAAAAAACTGATTATAGTAGAACATAATAATCCAAAAGGCATTTATAGCTTAGCTGACCTGAATGGTAAAATAGTTGCCCTACAAAAAGGTAATACGCTCTTTTATGGCGTTATAGACTCCACGGATTTAAGTGTTGATATTATCTATTTTGGCTCGATTCATGAGGTACTTAGTGCTGTTGCTTCTGGACAAGCAGATCTAACAGTTTTGGATGAAAGTACCGCTTATATTGCACAAAAATTAGGTTTGAGTGATCTGCTAGAGGTAGGGTTCTCACTGGACTCCCCATTTGATCTTGTATTTTTACTTAGAAATGACTTTCCTTTATTAACGAGTATTATTAATAAAGGCTTAGCAACTATCACTGAGCAAGAAAAAATAGATCTTAAGGATCGATGGTTCAAACCGATGGAGCACCAAATTGATTACAGCCTGTTTTTAAAGTTATTAGCCGGCATGTTATCACTTCTATCTATAATCTTATATTGGAATTACACACTGCAACGAGCAAGAAAAGAGACTCAAGCAGCATTAATCAGTCTTGAGGAAAAAGATAAGGAATTAAAGAGTCAAAACAAGTTGCTTGAACAATTATCCATCACAGACAACTTAACAGCGATTTATAATCGAGTTAAACTGGATCAAGCACTAGAACAGGAAATTACGAGAGCCAAACGTTACCCCAGCACTTTCGGAGTTATTATGCTTGATATAGATTTATTTAAGCAGGTTAATGATACGCATGGTCATCAGGTGGGGGATGACGTTCTTATCGAGCTGGCTAATATTCTAAAAAGTTATTCACGTGAAGTGGATATTGTTGGACGATGGGGTGGAGAAGAGTTTTTAGTGATTAGTCCACGTGCGGATAAAGATGGATTAATGCAACTAGCAGAGAAATTCCGACTTTCTATAGAAAGTCATGAGTTTTCTACTATTAAATCTAAAACTGCCAGCTTTGGGCTTACTGCTTATCATGAAGGTGACTCAAGTCATGCGATTATAGCTAGAGCTGATAAAGCTTTATATATGGCAAAAGACAATGGACGGAATCGAGTCGAAGCTATTTGGCTATAACAAATATGTAATTTAACAATAATTTAGTAGTCTGTCGACTGGCTGAGGGACTTACGCTGTCCAGTTTAATTGCTTATAGATTTTGAAGGAATTAGCTCAAGCTTGTGTATCTACAAGCAGTATTTGCTCTAAAAAAAGCTAATTTCAGCAAGCAACTGTTAATCATGATCCAGACAAAAGCATTAAACAGGCTAGCATAAGATGATCGTTAATATAACCGATCCAATGAAATAGTAAAGTTTGAATCATCATCATTAAGATAGATTTCTCCATCCTGAATATTGCACTGTAACTGCATAGATCGCTTTGCCATTGATTCTACACCTTTAGCATTAATACTAAACACGCTAAGGTTACTAAAGCGTTGTAATTTTGACTGTTGTTGTTCCCACCAAACTTTGGCTTTACGGTCATCATAGGTGTAAATAATCACCTCCTTGGCTCGCCCACATGCTTTACGAATTCTTTTTTCATCCACTTGTCCTAAATCAATCCATAATTCAATATCATCTGTCAGTGACTTTTGCCATAGTTCAGGTTCATCATCCGTACTCAGTCCCTTAGTAAAACACAGTTGTTCACTGGCATTTTTCATAAATGCAATTAGCCGTATCATAAAACGGAAGTCTGTTTCTGATGGGTGCTGAGCGATCGTTAATTCATGACTTTCATAATAATGCCTATCCATATCTGCAATATTTAGAGAGACTTTATTAATTGTTGAGCTAATAGCCATAAGTTAAATTTTGTTCTTTTAGTCAGTCATTTGTAGTGAAGTTATTATACGGCATGGTTTACAAGGGACAATAAATTTAAAATTCACTCTGACCTTGTAAGGCATGCTTAAGAAATTTTAACCTGTCGATATAAGGAAACAATTAATTCACACAATTGAACAAATAAATATTTTAAGCAGCCTTCTAAACAGCTACTTTTTAATCGCTAAAGCTGAAGCTTTTCGCTAAGTACCTATTGAATAAAGGAATATTATTTTATACACAATAGCTGTGGATAACTCTGTTAGTAAGTTATCAATATCCCCCCAGACCCCTTTAGTTGTTTGCTGTTGAATCAATTTGACCATTTTTTACACACAAGGGCTTTATCAATTAAATTCAATGACTTATATTTGTCAAGACAGAAACAAAGCACCTGCCCTATTCAAAAGTATGATAAATATAGAACAGTAAAAATAATGTGTATAAGTCGTTGATTATTTATTTCATACTCTACCTAAGGGAGCGAAGACCGCATAAGTTGCAAGATAGAATTATGTCAGCTTTTTATTAAGTTCATCTTTAAATAACCGAACAGTATTTTGCTACACCCAGATAAGGTGTTATCGACCGAACAGGTAGTTGTAAATCGAATTTAGCTTAATGTGTGTTAAGCAAGTTCTGACCAGCGCTAAAAATTTTCAGGCTCTCCCCGCTCATAAACACTGATGTACTCCACCGATTTTGAAAGCTGGGGCGTTAAAATAGATGTTTTAATCCATAACTCATCGGAAACGCTATTGAGTCTAAATTGCTGGATAAACCGACCTGAACTTAAGGTACTTTCAACCACTAGGGTGTGTTGTTCCCATCCGGCAATCATTACTTTTTGATTTTGATTATTACTGCTAGAAACACTACTCCGAAAATCTGTGTACACTTTATCTAAGCCACTTTTACTTAAAATAGAGAGCAATGCATCCCCATGCTTAAGCTCCAGGGTTTCTGATGCCGTTAATAGAGTATGTAATTCCTGGGGCAAAGCCTTAAATCCACGGCTGTTTTTTGTACTTCCTGAATAATTTTTACCTTGTTTATCAGCATTTCCTTTACCCCTGCCACTGTGTGAACCATCTCCTCCTCCATTCTTGCCTCTGCCCCCTTTGGCATTATCTGGTTTACGCATATTTTGTGTTAATTCTTCATGCGGGTTTTGACTCCTTTCATTATTTAAAAGCCATAAGCCTGTAAAATTTGGTTTTTTTGATGTCAGAATATTGATATCAGCATCTATGTCATCCCAAATAATATTATTTGCCTCTTTAGTAGAGTTGCTACTACAGCCAGAAATGATAAAGACAGCACAAGCAAGCAGGAATAATCGATAGATAGTTTTTAACATAAATTTTAATTGGGGTTAGGAGCATCACGCCCGAATAGTGCGTACCTTACATCCATTCTAAAACAACATATTCGTCAATATACCATTGAACCAATGTTAGAAATTAAACTAAATTCTTTCTTTGGCTATTAATTCAAATCTATTATAGCGACTGCCACGATGCATTCTGTTAAGTGCCTTACTTAGGTTTTTGACAACACCGCAATACAAAAAGTGACTAAAGCACACCATAATAGAGAAATGCCCCCAATAAAAAAATAATCAAAATAAATTGTGTAATCCGTACATACTTATTGCCAGCCAAAATTGCTTGCATCTCAATCCGATCAACTTGCTTACCTTGTTTAATAGCTGGATATAAAAAACTTTCAATATCGTTAGCAGCATATAACTTGTATAAATGAGGTATCTGAAAAATAGATTTCCCAACTAGAATATGGACATCATTAGAAATGATTTCATTTTTAAGGCATACAACTTTTGATCCCAGTAAAGGATATATCATCACTAAATTTTGGGTAATCGCAATTTTTCGGCGAAATTGCAATAGCAACGATACAGTAAGAATTATCAAAATAACTTGTAATCTCCATGTTACAACAAAAAACTCATAAAGACTCATACCTGATAACCAGGGAATCAAACTTAATAATAGATAACAAATAACACAAAATGTAAGCAATAAAATATTAAATACCTTTGCTCGAGTTGATAGTTTAATCCAATGTAAAACAGGTTCTTCAATCAAGTTCTGTAGCGCCTGGTTTGTTAGATCAGGTTCCGCTAGCACTGCCTTTTTTACTTGGTTTTGTTGATACAATGCCAGCAAAAAACCCGCGGCTAGACTCACTGCAAACAAAATAGAAAACATATCATTTAGCCATTGATAATAAACGCGTTTCTCAGTGAGCTGTTTTTGTATTTTTTGTAATTCAAGCGACTTAAAGTCAGCCAACTGCTCACCTTCCAGACTAAAACGATAAATACGATCCAGACTAAAATCAGAAATCAAAACCTGATCACCCAGTTGAATCAAGGCAAAAGGATCGGCTTCTGCAGGTAATTTTAACTTTTTAAGAAATTCACCTAAATTATCAAATATATAAATTCCACCATAACTCATGCCATTTTTACTATTAATTATCCAACGTTGATTTTCAATCAGTAAAAAAGCAGATGGCCAGGTTTCCATTAATTTTCTTGAAGCAGTGGTACGCGTGTCAAAACTCTGTTTAATTTCACCAATTTCATTTTTAGATATATCAAAAGACGCCAAGCGGTGATGATTTGTATCTGCAACATATAACTGATTATTAGCGACTTCAATTTGATTGGGAAATTTAAAGTTTTTTGCCGTATCCAGCTCTAAACCATCACTAGAATACATATAAACTTGGTGGCGACTGCTATCGGCAATAAAAACCCTATCAGTTTTTATATCTATGGCTAAAGAAAAAGCGCCATTAATATTAAGCGCTTGTTGGGTAAAAGAAGTACACGTATAGCTAAGGAGATTACAACGAAATAAACCTTCTTGATCATCGGGACTAATTTTATTAGTCGGGTTGGTAAATCTAAAATAACGTTGCAGGTTTTCAATGAAATTTTTCTGTTGTGCTTTTTTCCTAAGCAACAAATCACCATTGCTAAAAAAAGCAAAATCAGAGCTGTTATTTTCTTGCACATTGAACTTCGCGAGATCTATTGTCGCTATGAGCTCACTTTTAGGATTAAACCCCATTAGCTTATTATTTAACTTGATATAACTTCCGCCATCAGGGTGCTGGTGTATATATGAATACACATTAATCGACTTAGCCTCAGACGAAGCCCAAAACTTTGCATACAATAGACTGCCGAAAATTAGCACGACTATTATTAATGTACTGGCTTTAATATCCTGGTTCATACGCTTATCCACTCAGAGTAAAAATTATTATGGCTATTAACAAATCACAGGTAAGGATTGATTTAAGTGGTTTGTATTTAGCCATGAAAATCATTAAAAGTTGGGGTCTAGACTTTGTGCCATAATGTTAGATAACACAAATGCATAGTCGCTAATAGTAAAAAAGAAGCACAATAAGGCCATTAACCCTAAGGCATTAGATAAGCAACAAAATCGTTTTGAAACGGGATATCGCTGTTTTTTATAGACAGTTTGATAAATTTTGCAAAACTGATTAAGAAACATTTTGTCCAAGGGCCGAGTGACACTAAAGCATATTTGTCTAGTGGATAATGTTATCTTTACCGCAACATCTCTATCAACAACTTCAAAACCAGATAATGTTTTATCATAATTTATCTTCATTTCGGCTAAAGTGTCATATACAGCTAACATGGCATATTCTGAAGATATTGCGAGTAAGCAAGTGCCATGCTTTAAACTATCGCTATCAATTTCTTTTTGATAAAAGAACCACAGAATAAGCAAACTTGATAAAAATAAAAGAATGTAAAAAGGCCCGTTTGCTATTGTAAGGCCTGCATAAGTATAGCCATATAGAGCAACAAAAATCAGAAATAGTGCAAATAAAACAATAACAAGCTCAATGATAAGTAGGCTGACAACCAGTTTGCGAATATTATTAGCCTTAATACAAGGTTTAGCCGTTAACAACGGATATATTCCATGCCAGAAATAATAACTGCTGATCAGTAATAAAATAATTTTAATTAACAAAATAGCACCTATTAGCCGTTAAAAATGTCTCTGGTTTGACAAATCAATCTCATATTTCCAGCTTTATCTTTCGATCTTCCAGCATAAAATGCATCATGCCGTTCTACCTCTTCAACAATTAATATAGCTTGTAAGTAAATTACACTTGTATTTACCGATTTTTTATCTCGCTACATAGCTATCTACACAACTTTTTGTACTGCAACAAAATAAGTTGCCCGATTCTTTTGCTCCTGCTTCTGATGAAGCCTATACGGAACATGTAAGTAGAGAAATGCAGGAAATTTAACAGCTTATATCAGCAATATAACGGTGAAAGAGTATGGTTTATCCAAGAATTAAAGTCATAGAATTATAAACGTCCTTTCTTATTCATTATGTGAAGCACTTTGCAAACCTATTAATCTAACAAAAAAGTTATACCGACATAAGGTTAGCTATCAATTTAAAACCTAATAAGACTATTAACAAAGTGCCGCTGACTTGATAAATGGCACAGGGTCAGGCCTTACAAATCACATTCTTAATAGTTTTTTTTCATATAATTTAACAGCTTTATTTACTTTAGTACTCTAGCATTTTTAATACCATAACTCTAAGCTACTTCGGGTAATGTCAAATGTAAGCCCCCTATACTTTTGCACCCCATGTTTTATCAGGAAGCGTCCAGCACCTTCCTGATTAGCTTGGCAATATCCTTCTTTATAAGAGGTTTTAATGCAAACTCCTTGATACCGATAACCTTGGTTTTTTCTTCAGAAATAATAGAACTATATCCAGTGCAAAGGATAATAGGAGTGTCGGGGCGAATTTGCAGCATCTGCCTGGCAAGCTCTGCACCTGTCATTCCGGGCATAGTCTGATCAGTGATTACAAGATCAAACTTTTCGGGCTGGTTTTGAAATACTTCCAGTGCTTCAAGACTGCTATTCCTGACGCTAACTGTGTAGCCCATTCTTTCAATCATATCTTGTCCCATTTCTGCCAACAGTTTATCGTCGTCGATAAAGAGAATATGCTCTTTTCCTCCTATTGTTTCTTTATCTGTTTCTTCTACTGCTGCAACCTCATTTTCAGCTACCGGCAGATAGATATGAAATGCTGTTCCTTTCCCTAAATCACTTTCTACTTTGATCATCCCTCCATAGCTTATGACTATTCCATGAATAATAGCCAGCCCCATTCCAGTCCCTCTGCCAATTCCTTTTGTCGTAAAATACGGTTCAAATATTTTATCTTTAACTTCAGGATTAATGCCTGACCCACTATCCTTTACGGTCAATTCAACATAATGACCTGCCTCACATTGAAATTCAAAAAGGATATCATCCTTAGTCAGTTCCACATTATTAAGGATAATTTCTAATCTCCCTCCCGTTTCTTCCATTGCGTGAAAAGC
>ENA-ORXI01003258-ORXI01003258.1-sediment-metagenome-genome-assembly--contig:-NODE-3258-length-11076-cov-7.023639_pt1 | contig 11076 bp, 8 predicted proteins | sample MGYA00237861_ERZ511468 | MGnify/ENA primary metagenome ERZ511468 (study PRJEB26299, sample SAMN06266213) | sediment metagenome | isolation source: Hudson Canyon methane seep mesocosm | place: USA:Hudson...
AGTCCATTTCGTCTGGATTACTAATCAGCTCATTCCAATCATCAGGGCTAATATGCTTACCTCGACTTATTACAGGGTCAAAATCTCCCTCTAGAGGTAGAAGCTTATCTTTTAGTTTTACTTTAAACCTTTTAAAAGGATTTTTTTTAGCCGCTGACCAGGCAGGGGTTACATTAAGGGCATATGAATTTTGCAATAAGTGCACTATTTGATTTAATCCTTCAAGTGATCCAGACAAGGTTGCGTTAACTCCTTGAGGTGTTGAAAAAAAAGTTCCTGTCAGCCCTTCTTTAGTTGAAATCCTTTCCACATCTCTCGAGAGTTTCATGGGGTCTTTCACATAAGCTATCTGATAGAACGTGACAACATGAAAAGTCATAAAGACACTTAAGAATCTTCTTTCTTCATACCGCCAAGGCAATCAGGTGAGTCTTGTGCAGTTTCATTCTTGTCTTTCCATTCAGAATCCGTGAACGTATGGAGAGAGATCGCATGTATTGGACCCTCTAATTCTTCATTTATTTGTTGATAAATTAATGTGTATTGTTCTATTTCTCTGTCAGATGCTTTTTTTCTACAGGATAAATAGCCTGATTCTCCATTTGAGCTAGTAAAGGGATATATATTAGTAAAGGTCCAGAAGTAGTTACCATTTTTTGTACTATTTTTCACGTAGCCAACCCATGTCTCACCTCTACCTATAGTACTCCAAAGTTCATCTAATATCTTTTTTGGCATATCATCATGGTAAATTACTTTAAGAGATTGTCCGGACAATTCATCCAGAGAATACTCCGATAGTTTACAAAAGTCATCACTGGCAAAACGAATAATACCCTCATGGGAACTTTCACTGACTAAAAATGCATATTCATCTAATTTAATCTCAGTATTCATGGTAATCCTTTATCTGTTACTTGAATTGTTTTCTTTTTGCATCTGAAACCAAGTCCATAGACATGGCTTCAACTTCTTGTGCAATATCAAGTACACTTGAAGTAATTGTGGCATTATTTTGTGTTGTTTGATCAAGAACATTAATTGTTCCATTAATCTGTTCAATACCATTCATTTGTTGACTGGACGAGGAAGATACTTTATTTATTAAGTTTAATGTGTCAGAAATATGTTTATCTAAGTCGGTATATCCTTCTACCATATGATCTGATATTTTGGCCCCTTCATCTGATTTTAAATTGGCATCTTCTACTAGGTTTTGAATTTCTCGTGCAGCTTCAGCAGACCTGCTGGCTAAGTTTCTAACTTCTTGAGCAACAACTGCAAAACCTTTTCCTGCTTCACCTGCAGTTGCAGCTTCTACTGCTGCATTTAAAGAAAGAATATTTGTTTGAAATGCAATTTGATCAATTACTGTAATTGCTTCGCTTATTGCATTAACTTCTGTATCTATTTCATTCATAGCTTTTGTTGTTTGATTTGCCAAAGATTCACCTTGATCTGCAGATTTACTTAAAGCATTTGCAAAACCTGACATTTTTACAACATTTTCTGTATTATTTGAAATATTACTAGTTATCTCTTCAATTGCAGCAGCTGTTTCTTCTAATGCTGCTGCAGATTCATTTGAGTTTTTATTTAATATATCTACATTTGTAAGTAAAATATCACTACTGCTATCTAACGATAATCCATTTTGTTTATTTTGTACTAGCATTTTTGTGATTGCATCACCTAATGTATTTACCCCAGATGCTAATCTTAGCTGATGTTCTTTTATCCCATTTGTATTAACTTTATTCATGTAGTTATTCTGCGAATATTCTTCTAAAATTACTAAAACATTATTTGTATTAGTTTCTATTTTAACACCCATTTGATTTAAGAGTCTTGTTAACTCTTTAAGCACTGGATTATTTGTAGTGGCATTTACTCTTTGTGATAAATCTCCTTGTTCAAATTCTGATAAAACAGAAATACTTTCTTCAATAAGTCTATTATCAACCTCAATATTTTCTTCAATATGTTCAATATTTTTATTAATTAATTTACTCATTACACCTATCTCATCTTCTGAATCAATAGCAATCTTATTTGTATGCTTTTGTTCTTTATTTAAATATGCAAAAAACTGGATTAATCCATCTTGTAATTTATTTAAAGGCGAAATAATTATTTTATTAGAAACTATAAATATAATTATAGATAAAATTATTAATATAACAATACTAATTGCAAAAAGCATTTTTTGCATAAAGTAACTTTCTATTAAAAATTCGTCAATATGTGAGTTTAAAATTAACTTCCAATTTCTATCTTTATAATCTAAATAAACAATATTTTTATCATCACCATTTTCTATATAATGTACATTTCCATAACTGTTTTTGAATAACTCTTGTATAAAAAGAACATTATTATCATCTTTTAAATTATAAATATTTTGACCTTCTAATGTAGGATGTAACACTACATTACCTAAAGATTTACTTTTTGTACTAAGTATAGATAAATAACCAGTATCGCCTATTTGTATATTTTTTAAATTATTCATAAGTTTTGACATACTTGTAGTTGAGTTGTAACCTACGTATAAAATACCGATTAATTCTCCATTTTTTATAATAGGGTCATAAACAGCCATATAATCATTACCAAAAAGTTTAGCAGTACCAAAATATCTTTTTTTATTCATCAGTACTTTATATGCCGGAGATTTTTTACCTAAAAATGTACCAAGAGTTCTACTTCCATCTAGTCTTTTTAAAGAGGTAGTTACACGTACAAAATCATCACCCATTTTGGCAAAAACAGTCGCTGTAGAACCTTTTATTTTTGTATAGTTATCGACTAAATCAAAATTTAAATTTAATTGCACACCATTATTTGTAATAAGAGGAGTATTTACATTATTTACTTTAATTGTTTGAGTATAGTCAATTTCTATATTTAAAAATTGAGATTCAAAAACATCAAAAAGACTATTTGCTACATCTTTTAAAGATTCATCATACACTTCGAGAGTATTTTTAATAGAATAAGCTCTTTTCTCTAATTGTGAATGTACTTTATCTGTTATTATTGATTGTGAATAATATGTTGATAATAAAGCTAATCCTATTAGCCCAATAGAAAAGACAAATATAAGTGTAATATTTATCTTTTTGATTAAAGAATTCATTTGAAACATGCCAAACCTTTTATTATTATGAAATTTTCAGAAGTATAAAGAAATTAATATTAATTTTAGGTAAACTTATATTTACCTTTTAATAAAATAATAAGTATTTATTATACTATGTTTTAAGACCAATAAAAATAGATACTTTAAATACTATGATAATGAACTATTATTAAATTAAAAAATTAATATAAATTATTAATAAAAAAATTAATAATTATATAAAATTGGCAATAATATTTTACTTTTAATACAACAAATGTTATATATTGTATTTATTTTTTGTGTAATTAGATAGAAAAGATAGAATGATGAACTAATTAAGAGATAGATTATTTGTAAAGGAACAACATAATTTTAGTGTTCCTTTATATTATTCATTTCGTAACACATCCAATACATCGATTTGTGTTGCTTTTTTTGCAGGGTAATATGAAGATAAAAGAACTATTATCATAGAACCAATGATAATAGATACAAGGTCTACAGTATCAAGTAATAAAGGTAATTTTGTTGTACCATATACATCTGCAGGTAAAGAGATAATATCAAAGTTTTCAAGGATATACATGCCCAAAAATCCAAAAATTATTCCAAAAACTATTCCAGTATAACCTATGATTAAACCTAATCTTAAAAAGATATGTTTAACCTCTTGAGTACTAGCTCCTAATGACAACAGTAAAGCAATCTCTTTACGTCTACTCATAACTGTCATAAGTAGCGAGCTAATGATATTTAAAGACGCTATTAGGATAATAAGCATCAATACAATAAATAATGCTTTTTTCTCCATCTCCATTGCCGCAAAAAAGTTTCCGTTTTGTTGCCACCAACCTACTACGCCTACACCAAAAGAAGGTAAGGCTTTTTCAATAAGTTCTTTATCTTTAAATGGGTCTTTACTATAGATATGAATTCCATCATAATAGGTTTTATCTTTCTTTAAAATTGTTCGTAATGATTCAATTGATGTGTACATATATGCTTTATCATATGCTGTTAATCCTGACTTGAAATCTCCGCTATATACAAAACGTTTCATTTTAGGCATCAAAGAAAAACCACTAGGATTTATTGTAGTAAAGTATAAAGTCACTTTTTGGCTATTATAAAGATACAGTTCATCTTTAATCCCTTGACCAACGATTAAATCATATTTTCCAAATGTATCTATATTTTTAACGGCATCTGCATATATACTATTTATAGCTGATTCTTTCTCTTTATCAACACCAAAAATAACACCACCACTCATTGAATCATCACTTTGAATCATTACTTGAGATGTTAAATATGGAGAGAATGTCATATCAGGGAATTTTTTTTCTAAGTCTTTTAATAAAGTCTCATTTACCATCCCGTCTATTTTAGGATAAATACTTAAAGGATAGTTCATTGTAAAAAGTTTTTTTTCAAACTCTTTTGCAGTACCGTTCATAATTGCCATTGCAATAATAAGTACCATAACACCAATCCCTACACCTAGAAATGCCAAAATTGCACTTACAGATATAAAAGGATTTTTTTTATCAAATGTTAAATACTTTCGTATTATAAAGTTTACTAATTTTGTATTCAAATTATTGAGCCAAAAGACCTTTTTTTGGACCACTTTGACCACAACATTGCTTATACTTTTTTCCACTTCCACAAGGACAAGGAGAATTTCTAGCAATCTTTTTTTCTAAAGAAGGTTTCTTTGATTCTTCTGAACTTAAAGAGATCTCTTCTACTGAAGCTTCCATATCTTTTTTTAATCTCTCTAATGCTTCTTGTTCTCTTTTTGCTTCTTCTTCATCTCGAAGTTGAATTGAAAATAATATTCTAATAATTTCATGTTTAATAGAAGCAATAAGTTCAATAAACATATTGTAACTTTCTTTTTTATACTCAACTAGTGGATCTTTTTGATTATAACCACGTAGTCCAATTCCTGTTTTTAATGTATCCATAGAATATAAATGTTCTCTATATGCTTTATCTAAAACTTGTAAGTATAAAATTCTTTGGATTTCACTTCTTTGTTCAGGTGCTGGCATAGACATTTTTTCTTCATATTTTTCTTTTAGACATTTGATAAGATTCTCTTCAATTGTATCAAAATCATTAGATTCAAACTCTTCTTTTGTTACATCTATGTTAAGTTCTTCTTTTAATTTTAAGATAACATTATCATAAGAAAAGTCTTCAGCCATAACACTTTCACTTACCTCTTTTGCGTTATCAATTGTAACTGATGCAAACTCTTGAATATTTTCATCTATTTTAGAATCAATTTCATAGTCTTCATTCAATAAATCATTTCTAAATGTATAGATTACTTTTCTTTGGTCATTTGCAACATCATCGTATTCTAAAAGATGTTTTCTACTTTCAAAGTGCATGTTTTCTACTTTTTTCTGAGCATTTTCAACTGCACGTGTAACCATACCTGATTCAATATGTTCACCCTCTTCAAGTCCAAGTCTACTCATAACACCAGCAATTTTATCACTTCCAAAAATTCTTAATAAATTATCTTCTAGTGATAAATAAAATTGAGAAACACCAGCATCTCCTTGACGTCCAGCTCTACCTCTTAACTGATTATCAATTCTTCTTGATTCATGTCTTTCAGTTCCTAAAATCATCAATCCACCAAGTTCTAAACACTCAAGTGGAAGTTTAATATCAACACCACGACCAGCCATATTTGTAGCAATAGTAACAGCACCTTTTTGTCCTGCATCTTCAACAATTTTACCCTCTTGCTCATGTTGTTTTGCATTTAACACTGTATGAGGAATTTTTTCTGCTTTTAAAAGTGCATGTAAGTGTTCAGATTTTTCAATAGAAGCAGTACCTACTAAGATAGGTTGTCCAGTTTTAGAAACCTCTTTAATCTTATTACAAACAGCTATAAATTTTTCTCTTTCTGTTTTATAAATAAGGTCATTTTTATCATCTCTTTGAACAGGAACATTTGTCGGGATACTTACAACATCAAGGTTATAAATTTCAGCGAACTCAGTAGCTTCAGTTTGTGCTGTTCCTGTCATACCTGCTAGTTTACCATACATTCTAAAGTAGTTTTGAAATGTAATGTCTGCTAACGTTTGAGATTCATCTTGGATCGTTACACCCTCTTTTGCTTCTAAAGCTTGATGTAATCCATCAGAAAATCTTCTACCTTCACTTAAACGTCCAGTAAACTCATCAACAATAACAATTTCATTTTCTTGAACAACATAATCAACATCTTTTTCAAAAATATTATTTGCTTTTAAAGCTTGATCCAAATGATGTGATAAAGATGCATTTTCAAGTGAATACATATTCTCAACTTCAAAATATTTTTGAGCACTTAAAATACCCTCTTCAGTTAAAAGAACACCTTTATTTTTTTCATCAACTATGTAATCACCTGTTACTGTATCTGTTTCATCAGCTTTTTGAGCTTCTGTTTTTTCACCTTTAATAAGTTTTAAAGCAATTTCATTTGATCGTAAATAATCAGTACTTTTATGACTAGTTGGACCTGAAATAATAAGTGGTGTTCTTGCTTCATCAATTAAAATTGAATCTACTTCATCAACAATTACAAAGTTGTATTTTCTTTGTACTTTTTCATCAAGAGAATAGTGCATATTATCTCGTAAGAAATCAAAGCCATATTCATTGTTTGTTCCATAAGTAATGTCTGCAGCATACTGTGCTTTTCTAAAACCATCTTCATGAATATCACCAGTTAAAATACCTATGCTAAACCCCAAAAAGTTATATAAAGGTTCTAACTCTTTTGCATCTCTTGAAGCTAGATAATCATTTACTGTAACAACATGTACACCCTCACCTGACATTGCATTTAAACAAACAGCTAAACTACCAACAAGTGTTTTACCCTCACCTGTTTTCATCTCTGCTATTCTTCCTTCATGTAGAACCATTCCACCTACAAGTTGAACATCATAAGGTCTCATACCTAAAACTCTTTTACTAGCTTCTCTAGTAATGGCAAAACTTTCATTTAATACTTCATCTAAAGTTTTAGTTTTGTCTTGAACTTCTTGTTTTAATTTATTGAAATTTTCTTGTAGTTCTTCATCTGTTAAACTACTAAACGAATCTTCAAGTGCAGAAATTATAGCTGCTCTTTTGTTATATTTTTTTACTTCTTTATCGTTTTGAGTTCCAAATATTTTTGAAAATATATTTATCATTTTTGATTTTTCCTTAGTTAATTATTAATTAAATTTAATATTAATCAATGATTTTATCCAAAAGTAGCTGAAAACGATTTAATAATATTTTTTTTTCTTCTTAATTTAAGTTTTAATTTCTGACTTCGGAATAAAATACATAACTGTCTCAAAAATACCTTCCATATAATGGCGTAAGTAGATTTTATAATCTGAATTTATCTCAAGGATTTTTTGAGGTATTTTGTACCAATCTTCTGCTTTATGGTAAATACAAATTGCTAAAATAGGAGTATATTTTTCTATCGTATTTTTTGCACCTATTATTGCATCTTGTTCTGCACCTTCAATATCCATTTTTATAAAATCTACTTTTTCATCAATCAAATTATCTATAGTATCAATATCTAATGCCTGATAATCATGAGAACAGTTATTTTGTCTAGATTCCTCTATATTAGAAAATTCTCTTGTTTTACCAAGTCCACAATTAATAAATTCTATATTTTCATATTGTTCAAAATTTCTTTTGGCTATTCCTATATGTAAATTGTTTGGTTCAACACAATATATCTTTTTAAAATCTGGGAATTGTTTTATAATTGTAGGTAAAGTATCGCCAACATAACCACCACCGTCAAGAAAACTTACTTTTTCTATACTAGGTATAAGTTCTTTATCAAAATATTGTTCTTCATAATTATTTGTAAATCCATCCATAAAATTATAATCAAATGATATTTTAAAATTAATCACTTTTTCAAATACCTTTTTAGATTTTTCATCACAAAGTAAAGAATATGTTTTTTCATATTGATCTCTATTATTTATAAAATCATCTTGAAAGTCCATAATAAAAGGGGGATGTACTAAATCTAAAGTTGAATATTTACATAATGCCAAATAACTAATATGGGTATAACCCATCTCATCTAATCTATTTTTCACTTCAAGAGGACTTCCTGTAGCTGTATATAAGATGATGGAATCTTTAGGTATATCTTCTATTTTTAAAACACTTTTTTTTCTGGAAGATTGTACTCTAGTAAAATCATCAATAATACCATCTACTTCAATATATTTTAAAACACTTTTAGTGAGTTTATTTATCCCTAAAATATATTTTTTAATATCTTTTGAATTGATAAAACTATTGACTAAGTTTTGTTCCTTTTCGTTTCTGTAGTTTATATTAATTATATTGGTCATCTATTAGTTCTCTTATTTCAAAAATTCTACTACTAATTATTTTTATTCCTTATAATTAGCTAATCTATTTTATATAAATTCTTATTACAATGAAGTTAAATCTTAATATGTTATGATTCTGTATTCATAATAAAAAGGCACTCCATATGTTCCATTTCAAAAACTTTATAGTTTTTTTACTTATTTCAAATACAGTATTATTTTCAAATGATTTACAAGATGTAAAAACGTTTGAAGCTTCATTTACACAAACTATTATTAACCCTTCTGGAAATGAAGTAAAATATACTGGATTATTACATATTCAAGAACCAGATAAAATCAAATGGCAATACAAAGACCCAATAGAAAAGCTTGTCTATGTTAAAAAAAATTCGGTGACTATTATTGAACCAGAACTAGAACAAGCAATCATCACAAAAATAGACCAAGAAATAAACATATTAAATCTACTTAAGAATGCAAAAAAAACCTCTGATAATAATTATCTTTCATTATTTAATAATGTTGAGTATTCACTAACTATAGAAAATAAAAAATTAACAAAGATTGCATATAAAGATGAAATCGAAAATAATGTAATTATTACATTTACAAATGTACAACAAAACCACTCAATTGCGAAAGATATTTTTCTATTTACTATCCCTTTTGAATTTGATATTATAAAAAAATAAATTTTTAATAAATATTGGATATAATTCCACCAAAGGTACAACAAGCAATAGCTTGAACTGTTATGGTTCAAGAGGAAAGTCTGGGCTGCCGTGAAGTAAGGTTCCATCTAACTGATGGCTAGGGTAACCTAAGGGACAGTGCAACAGAAAGTAAACTACCTCAATCTTGGTTAGATATGAGGAAAAGGTGAAACGGTGGGGTAAGAGCCTACCAATGTTTTGAGCAATCTTAACAGTTATGTAAACCCAACCTGGCAGCAAGAAGAGATGGTATAAACTTCACAGTGATGGCTCTTCGCTAGATTGATTTAGCAATAAATCAAGTAGATAAATTATTGCTTTCTACAAAACTCAGCTTATCGTTGTACCTTTTACTTAATAAATGACAATTAAAGATTTTCTTTTTAGTTACTTTACTATTTTATACAAATCTAACTATTCGCATCGTTAATCTTTAAACATATAAATATATTATTTATAACTTAGCACTTCATAAAAGTCATAATACCCTGCTCTAATATGTATTCTAAGTCCTATACATATAACTTTTAAAAAATTCATAAGATGTGTATTTATAAGCAGACTTCATGAGATACCAAATGTATTGATAATTATTTGTTCCAAAACCTACAGGTTATTAAACTTGTTATTTTAACTTAGATACTTTTTAATTCTAAGTGTGAATTCATGTTATCTCTCCAATTAATGGGTATTAATGTGTCTCTTTGTCAAAATATCTTTTATAAAGATACTTTCAAAGAGACACATTATTTATATTATTAAAAAGTTTATTCTTTATAGATAATCCTTGAATTGCTTTTCTAACTTTTCAATCATTAATTTTTTAACTTCATTTTCAGCAATATTGATAATGTCATTAATAGTGTTATTTTCACTACAATGGTTACAGTTTACAATATCATTATTTTGTATATCTATATCATCTTTAATTTCTATTATTAAATCACAAAATAAACATTTAGGATTTACAGTAATTGTATTTGGTATTATCATAATCTATCCCCTAATATTTTAAGATAAGTAATAACTAATGTAATAATGAAAAGAATAAAATATGCTATATTTTTATACTCTCCTAACCACTTATTAAATTTTTTTATAGGATTTTCATTATAATCTTTTCTTTTTGAAAGTGCTATATTTTTGCCTTTATCTGTCAAAGAAAATGTTGAATTTTCACCAGCAATAGTTTCTTGTTTAATCCATTGGTAGGTTATGTATCTTTTTTTAAACTTTTCTAATTCACCTTTTGGAATATTAAAGTTTTGAGATGAGATGTATTTAATAAAACTTTGATTTAATGTGAAAGAATTATCTTCATTATTTTCTAGTTTTTCAAATAATAATATTAATAGTTGGAACTCATTAATTGGTTTTTTCATTTGTTTTCCTTTTCTTTTTAAAAGTATATAAAAAAATTTTGTTATAAAAAAGGTGTCATGGAAAATATTGTATAAAATTTCTTGACACCTTGACAAAATATAAAAAGGGGGAATTTGTAAGTAATTGGTAATAATGTGTCAATTATATTTTAGAAAACTATATTTATTTCTATTAAATTCTATTTTAATTATAGAGCTATTCTCCAAGTGATTTTTAATAAAATAAGTTCTATACCCTGTAATATCAAAATCAACACCTAAAAAAAATACCTGTAATACAATCTCTAATATTACAGGTTCTTGAACTTTCTCTTACATATCCTACTATCATTCTTTTTCTATCTTTTTAATTTATATATGTATTATCATCAATTAAAGGTTCAAAGACACTACATGGAGACAGTGCTACGACATATGTTTTATTACAGATTGAGTTTTTGATGATGTTGTCGATGGAAGTAGACTTG
>ENA-ORXI01003259-ORXI01003259.1-sediment-metagenome-genome-assembly--contig:-NODE-3259-length-11074-cov-3.531509_pt1 | contig 11074 bp, 8 predicted proteins | sample MGYA00237861_ERZ511468 | MGnify/ENA primary metagenome ERZ511468 (study PRJEB26299, sample SAMN06266213) | sediment metagenome | isolation source: Hudson Canyon methane seep mesocosm | place: USA:Hudson...
TCTGGTGATTCTAAACCATGATCAAGTGAGTTTCTAATAATATGCATTAATGGATCTGTTAATCCTTCAATCATAGCCTTATCAATTTCAACATTATCACCATGGTGTTTAAAGTCAATTTTCTTACCAAGTTTTCTAGAAATATCTCGTACAACTTTAGGAAATTTAGAATAAATAGATTCCATTGGTACCATTCTAATACTCATAATTGAATCTTGCATATCTCTAATATGACGCTCTAATAACTCAAGTCTTTCTAAAACAGAACTTCTAATTTTTGCATCTTCAATAGTAGTTGTAAATTGCGTTAACATCGCATTAGTAATTACTAAGTCTCCAACGTTATTCATCAATAAATCAATTTTATCAAGATTTACTCTAATGTTATTAGTTGTTGCAGACTTTTTCGAACTTCCACCCTCTTCTTTTGGCTTTTTTGTAGCCTTTTTGGCAGAAATAGTTTTAGCAACAAGTTCTTTTTTAGGTTCTTCTTTAACGGCTACTTGTTTTTCTTGTTCAACATTAGTGGGTTCAGTAGCTGTAGTTTCTGGAGTGATATCTGGCATATCATCGAAGAAACCAAAGTCCTCATTATCATCATGTTCTCTCATAGGCACATCAGGTGCATTTTTTGCTGCATTTGTTAATTCTTCATCAAAAAATCCATATGCTTCACTGTCACTATTATTACCAACTTCATCATCGGCAAAAAAGCCGTACGATGGCCGTTTTCTTTTGTTTTCTAAATCTTCTTCATAAAAACCAATGGAGTCATTGTCTTCTTCTAAAGATTTTTGATTGAAATTATTAAATGCTTGTTCTTCTGTTGATAAATGCACTTCTTCACTTTCAGCTGTAACAGCAACCTTTTTCTCAACTGCTTTTTTTTCTGATGATGTTTCTCCATTAATATAGACTCTTAAATCAACAAGTAACTCAGACGTCATTTCAGTAAAAACCTCACGAGTTAATTCTTCAGCAACTTCTAAACTTAACAGTTCTTTCATAACATCTAAACCATCAATTAATGTTACAACCATTTCTGGGATAAACTCAATATCGTGATTTCTTAATTTATCCATTAAGTTTTCAACATCATGAGTAAATTCAGCAAACAGTGAAAGCTCAACTGATGCACCACTACCCTTTAAGGTATGGACATCTCTAAAAAGTTGTCCCATCTGGTCATCAGATAGTGTTTCTGTATTTTCTGCTTCAAGTAAAAGATTATCAGCTGATTCAAAAAGTTCTTCAGCTTCTTCTACAAACATTTCTCTATATTTAGATATATCAAAACCGGCCATGACTACACCTTTGTATTAAAAATTATTAAATTATCTACTTAGTACTATATTAACAGCTTTAAGCAACTGATCTGGAACAAATGGTTTAACAATCCATCCTGTAGCACCTGCTGCTTTTCCTTTTGCTTTCATCTCATCACTTCTTTCTGTTGTCAAAACCAGAATTGGACGAGCTGAATATGCTGGAACCTTTCTTAACTCACCTATTAAAGTTAATCCATCCATGTTTGGCATGTTTACATCAGTAATTATCAAATCAAATGTAGTGTTTTTAGCTTTTTCAAGTCCATCTACTCCATCAACTGCTTCAACAACATCATTGTAACCACCCTCATTAAGTGCATAATTTAACATGTCTCTTAACATTGTTGAATCATCAACAATTAATAGCTTCGCCATAAAAACCCCTTATTATTTATCATTATTTTTTAATTATTTTTTTTATTACCTCTATAGTAACCAAAGAAGCATTAAACTATTATAAAAATTATAAACTTGATGAAGCCAATTCTATTCTGTCACTTCTTACTTTAAGAACCTTCAATTCAACCTCTTGACCTACAGATAAAACATCATCAACTTTGTTAACTCTTTGTTTAGAAATTTTAGAAATATGAAGTAATCCTTCCCCGCCTTTTGGTAAAACAACAAAAGCACCAAAGTCAACAATTCTTTCTACTTTACCAGTTAAGATTTCATCAACATTATACACTTTTTCAAAATCAATATTTTTAGAAGGTCTTTTGCCTCCTCCTGAAGGAGCGTTATTTGTAATTGATTTAATATGTTCACAAGCATCAAGAACATTTTGTTTATTATCACCACTGACTTTTACATTTCCACTATCTCGATCTAAATCAATTCCTACTTCAAATTTTTCAATAATTCCTTTGATAGTAGCTCCTGCTCTTCCAATTACGACCATGATTTTACTTGCATCAATTGCAAACTGCTCAATTAAAGGTAATGCTGCACTAGGAATAATATTCTGTGAAGCTTCTTCCATCAATCCTAAGATGTGGTTTTTACCTTCATTAGCTTGAGATAAAGCTTCTTCTAAAACTTTTAACTCAATTCCACCTAGTTTTATGTCCATTTGTAACGCAGTGATTCCATCTTTTGTTCCAGCAACTTTAAAATCCATATCTCCATCATGATCTTCAAGACCCATAATATCTGTTAAGATTGAATATTTTTCACCTTCAACAACCATTCCCATTGCAACACCTGCAACAAGATTTGAAATTGGAACTCCTGCTGCTTTTAAAGCAAGTGAACCTCCACATACTGTAGCCATAGAAGATGAACCATTTGATTCAAGAATTTCAGAAACTAATCTAATAGTATCTGTGAAATCTTTATCAATTGTTGATTCTAAAGCTTTCTTAGCAAGATTTCCATGTCCTAATTCTCTTCGCCCTACTCCAAACATTGGTTTTGCTTCACCAACACTGAAACCTGGAAAGTTATAGTGAACCAAAAAATTGTCAGTTGAAGTTGTTTTCTCTGTTAGTACTTCATACATTTGACCATTTTTTGCATCTGTTAGTGTTCCAACTACTAAGGCTTGTGTTTCACCTCTTGTAAATAAACAACTACTGTGTGCAGATGGTAATATATTTGTATCTATTGTTATTGGACGAACTGTTTTTAAACCACGTCCATCAGCTCTAACTTTTTCGTTAACAATCATACCTCTAACTAATTCTCTTTTAACAACAGATACTGCTTCATAAAGACTTGAGTATTCCAACTCTTTTTCAACACTATATTCATCTTTTTGAATTAGTTTTGCAACATCTTTAAGCTCAGTAGCTCTTTCACTTTTAGCAAGTTTTTTAATAGCATCACTAATTTGACTGCTATAGTTCTCACGAACATAAGTAATGATTGACTCATCAATAGAAAACGATACAAGTTCAACTTCTTTGTGCTCTTTACAAATATTTTCAAAACCTGCTTCAAATGTTTCATTTGTTTCTTTTAATGCATCTTGTGCAATAGAAATAGCTTCTACAAGTTCTTCTTCTGTAACTTCATTTGCATTATGAACTTTAGTAAAAGCCTCAATATCTACTTCAACCATATCTTCAGATGAAATTGATTTCATCTCAATCATAAGTAATTCTGATTTTGAACCAGCAACATAAAGATCCAGCGTTGATTCATTCATTTGAGTCATTTTAGGATTAACAATGTATTCATTATCAATTTTTGCAACTCTCACACCTGCAACTGATTTTCTAATTGGCAAATCAGATGTATACATTGCAGCAGAAGCAGCGTTTAATGCAAGTGCTTGAATATCAACACTTTTATCAGCACTTAATACAATAACTGTAATTGTAGTTGGGTAGACATAACCTTTTGGAAATAAAGGTCTTAAACTTCTATCTATTACTCTTGAAGTTAGAGTTTCAAATTCACTTGGTTTCGCTTCTCTTTTGAAAAAACCACCTGGAAGTTTTGCTGCAGCATACGTTTTTTCAAGATACTGTACTGTTAATGGCGTAAAATCTGCATCTACTGGATTATCAAATTCGCTTACTACCGTTGCTAAAACAACTGCTTTACCTTTTTTTGCCAAAACAGAACCATTTGCCTGCTTTGCAACCTTATTAAATTCATATATTTCTTCTTGTCCGTTTAACTCAAATTCGCATACTGTTGACATTTCATTTCCTTAATCTTTTTTAAATTATCTTCATAGGTAACACTATTTAACTCTTCATAATAAAAATCCATAACTATAAAGTGATGAAGTTTTTTAACATAATATAAATCATCCGCAATAGATTCAATAATTGGCGCACTAACATCTGGTAAGATGGGCACGGCAACTGAAACTGATTTTGCCCCTAAATTTATAGCTGTTTTAATACAAGCCATCATCGTAAGACTTGTATTTAATCCTTCATCAATTAATAATACATTTTTATTATGAAGATCCGCAATTGGGTCACCACCTCTATATCTGTGTACACATTTTAATACAACTTCGTCATAAATCCGTTTAGAATTTGAAAAAATAAAATCTAAACTAATATCAAATGCCTTCACTAACTCTTCATGTATAACCACCTCTTCACTTTCTGATACAATTGCAATTTCACATTCGTCATTATTTGGGGCAAGAATTTTACTTGTAAACAACAAATCAAACTCCGCATTTAGTTCTTGCGAAATGTCATATGCAATTGACATACCTCCACTTGAAGTTGATAGTACAATCCAATCTTCCTTTCTCATTTTTTCTATAGGTAAAACAGAAATAAGCTGTTTAGCTGCATCTGCTCTATTTTTAAAATACTTGATATTTTTTTTTATCATTATTTTTCTTTGAGTTTTTGAGTGAAATTTACGCCACCTAGTTGTTTTAACTCTAATGTAAAGTAAATAATGTCTTGATAAATTGCAGAATTGTCAGATTGATTCGATGAAGCAACTAACTCTTTTCCATATTTAATATCAAAATTCCAGCATTTATCATCAATACCCAGTGAATATGTATCTTTACTCACTAGATGTTTTTGAATATTATAGTCTTGCTCGTAAGTCAAAGTATAATCATCTAGAAACTTAACTCCAGCTTTTAAAGTATATGACTCTAAATTTTCTTTTCCAGAGTTAGCAGTATCTTTTGATGCATAGTGAGTTGCATTAAAAAAATAGCCTTTGTATTCAACATTTAAACCCGATGAAGATTCTGTGAATTCATTATCTTCTTGAGAATAAACCACTCTGTTTGTGATATTTCCCAGTATATGATTAAAGGTAATTTCATTTTCTAAATCTGAAAATTTTGTATCAAAATCATCATAAATCACCGATTGTTTTATTTTGTGGTTAATAATTTGCATTAAGTCATCTCTGTCGTAAAAAGAGTGATTTAAAGAAAAATCAATTGTTTTTTTAGTTTGTGAAACAGCAAATGGCTCTAACTCTTGGTCTTTAGTTGTAATACCATGCAAATCGCCACTTTTGGTTAATGTTTTAGGCAAAACGAAATCAGTTTTAAAGTTAATTGTATGTATGAAATCTTCATGCACTTTAGTTAAATCAGAACCAAGTGTCAATACACTTTGATTTTCAATGAAGGTACCATCTTTAAAACTACTTATTGTGTTAGAATAGTTTAAGCGTGTTAACGTCGTGGTATTTTTTAATGTTACTCTTAAGTAGTCATCAAAAAGAAAATATGTATATGTTAGAGGTAAAGTTAAATCTAACTGATCTGCATTTGCACCCTCTTTTCTATTATAATTCGTATACATCGTATCTGTTGAATATAATAATTTATCAAAAAGAACTGGTTTTGAATATGTATGAAATTGCGCTTGGGGCAATTTTTGCATAGTTGCATTATTTGAATTTAAACTTGTATCCAAATAATAGGTAAAGTAAGCACCCGTGTAATACTCAGGAGTATTATAAAAGTAGTTAACCTTTGATTCAATTTTCTTTTCATACGATTCTTTATGATTATCATCTTCCAAGTTTTTATACTCAATGTCATTGATCCAGTCTATATTTATATATAGTCCGTCCTGGTGGTCATTTTTTCTTGAAAAAACATTTCCTCTTTCGTAAAGTATATTATAACCGTAATGATTTTTATTTTTTAAATTATTGTCAACAAAATAGTCATTATTTTCTTGAAAAACACCAACACCAAAATATAAAGTAGAATAAGGTGAATCAGCATATCTTAAATACGAATAAATACCCTTCCCTCTGTTTGATCTAATTTGTGGTACAAGTTCAATATCATAATCTTCTCTTGGTGCAAAATACATAGGTTGGCTAAGAAAAAACCCATCTGTACTAGATTGTCCAATTGTTGGCATAAGAAGTCCCGACCTTCTCGTATCATCTGTAGGAAATGCTAGGTAAGGTACGTAAAAAACAGGTGTAGAACCTATTAGTATCTTATTATTATATGTTTCAATCCATTGGCTTTTTGTATCATAATTGGCACTTGAGAAATCAATACTCCAATCTGGTTCATTACAATTACAACTAGAAAGCACAGATTCTTGCAATTTAATAATTTCTTCTTTTTTGGATGATTTAGTAGAATTAATCCATAATAAGGACTTATTACTTAACAGCAGCGTTGGGGTTTGGCTAAAATCACCTGACTTCATGTCGATAAAAGAATAGTTACTATTGGAGTGGACATTATTGTCTTTTAACACCACAACTTGGTCAAAAAGTTCAAATGTTTCATTCTCTTTGTCATAGATAACTCTTTGGGCTGTCATGTAGTAAGATTTTGAAATAATAACAACATCACCACTTGCAGTAATTATATTGTTTTTAGTTTCCAAGTTATTGGCAAAAAATTGATATTTTTCAGTTTTACTAACGGCAGTTTTTTTCGTTAAAGAAGTGCCATTTGAATCTTGCTCTTCTTTATAAATCTCATTAGCTGCAAATATTGAAGATGAGAGTGTTAATATTAAAAGTGATTTTTTAAACATTTATTACTAGTGTCCTACCAATTTTATCATGAAGTGTTTGTTTACCATCATTAAAAAAACCTATGATAAAACCTATATAAAAAAACATTTCGCTAAATATTCTTGTAATTGATCTTAAAAATGACGAAGCAAGTGATACTCTTTCAAAACTATTGTAATCAATAACTCTAATTTTTGCAATTATTTTTCCAACTGTTGCACCATAATACCAAACAAAAAAACCTTGATAAATAAACTTTAAGAATAAAACTTGCATAACATGTTCGTTCATGATAATAAGCATATTTATAAGTTGTCCATCCGATGAAGTGATTTGTTCCCAAAATAAGGCAACAAATACTAAAGAAATTAAAAGGTCATCAATCACAAAAGCTTTAATTCTAGAGGGCATTGATGCCAATTGTAAGTTTTCACTATTCATATATTTAAAAATCCAATTATTTTAGTGCTTGATAAGCAATATCAGTTCTGATTTTTTTACCAGCGAAATGAACCTGCCCACATAATGCATATGCACGATCTCTTGCTTTTTTAATTGATTCACCAAAACCAACACAAACAAGAACTCTACCACCAGTTGCGAATAACTTGTCGTCTTCTTTTGTAACACCAGCATAAGAAATATGTGTATTATTTAAAATATCTTCATCCACAATTTCATCCACAATTATTTCAGCAGGCGCACTACTTCCATAAGGGTAATTACCACTTGCCATAACAACTCCAACTCCATATTCATTTTTGATCTTAATATCAAGAGTATCAAGATTCTTTGTAGCACCTTTATAAAAAAGTTCACTAACAGGAGTTTCAAGCAGTGGCATTAAAATTTCACATTCAGGATCACCAAATCGCACATTGTACTCAAGAATAATAGGTTCACCTTTTACAACCATTACCCCTATGAATAAAACACCTTCAAAGGGAGCACCTTCATCACGCATTCCTTGTAATGTTGGTTTAATAACCCTATCTTCAACTTTTTTGTAGATTTCTTCATCCACAAGTGGTGTTGGAGCATATGCACCCATTCCACCTGTGTTTGGTCCAGTATCCCCATTTCCAATTCTTTTATGATCTTGTGCTGCAGGTAAAACCTTATAATTTTCCCCATCACAAATTGCGAATATAGACAATTCATATCCATCTAAAAACTCTTCTACTACTACATTTGTACCAGCATCACCAAAGCTAACACCATTTAACATATCAGTAACAGCCTGTTTTGCTTCATCTTTAGATTGTGCAATTATTACGCCTTTTCCTGCGCATAATCCATCTGCTTTTACTACAATTGGAATATTCATTGTATCAATGAAGTCATGTGCTTCATTAATTGAATTTGTTTCAATGAATGCAGCTGTTGGTACATTAAACTTTTTAAGCATGTTTTTCATATATACTTTTGAACCTTCAAGCTTAGCAGCAGCCGCACTTGGTCCAAAAATAACTAAGTCATTTTCTTTAAATATATCTACAACACCGTCAACTAATGGTGCCTCTGGACCAACTATTGTCAAATCTATGGACTGTTTTTTTGCCCAAGTTGCCAAATCATTGTAATCTTTAATATTAATATTTGTACCTAATTGTTCTGTTGCTCCATTTCCTGGCATAAAAAACAACTCGTGTTCATCTTCTTTATAAATACTCAACCCAATAGAGTATTCTCTACCGCCACTTCCTAAAATTAAAATATTCACTAATTTTCCTTATTATAAACATGAGAGTAATACCTAAGGAAAAACAACCTAATTAGTTTTCCTTAAGTATGTAATCCAAGTAGCCGTTAACCACTAAATGGCCCACAAAAGCCAATGACTGCACGTACAAATTCTATTTTAGGATCGCAAAAAGTAAAATACTTAAGCGTTGCACACCACAGAATTATAATTACACACATAAATACAGTATCGGACCCTCAACAATGGAAATCCCGTACCACCTAGATATGAACCATTTTATCTAATTGTGAGTAAATTAGAGATTAAAAATTAAGAAATAAATGATTTGATATTAAAGAAATAATTTAATGATGTAGTTATGTATACTTTTTTGCAGTTTGAATGCAATCTTCGATAGATTGTGTGGGAGAAACTATATAAGGAATACTTTCAGGCAGGTAAGATGCAGTGGTTTTCCCAATAACAATTGCTTTGTAACTTATATCCCATGTATATTGACTGAAAAAGCATTTTATGGTTGAAGGAGATGAAAAAATAATAACAGAGTTTTTCGGTATATCAATTTTTTTCTCACACACATTACATTTTGTTTGATAAGTTACTAATTCATCAATATCTATATTATTGTCTTGTAAAATTTGTACAAGATTTGAAACAACTTTTTTTGCTCTTATGTATAAAACTTTTTTATTTTTTAAGATACTTTTTAACTCTTGCGCAAAATCATCACCATGACCACTTTTTCCAACAAAATTTACAATTCCACCTTCTTTCTCAATTACAATTTTGGTCTTATTTGCAATAGCATAAGAAGGAATAGTTTTCCATGTCTTGTCAAATGAATTTAAAGAATAAATAGCATTTTTTGAAGTAAATAAAAGTGCATCGTAGTGGCGTAAATCAACCGTTTGAGGTAAAAATTCAATACCAAGTAAAGGAATGTTACAAACACCCTCCACTTTCATATTGTTTAGTATAAATATTTTTTGCATTGTACTCTTAGTATTTTATTACGATTTCTTTTTCTTCTTCTCTTTCACCTTTTCCACGTGCAACAATGTGAACTGGTGTTCCTTCAAGATTTAAGTTCTCTCGTAAGAAGTTAATTAAATATCTTTTATAACTGAAGTGTAGAAGATTTGGCTTATTCATAATAAGCGCAACTCTTGGAGGTTTAGTTGCAAATTGTGTCGAGTAATATATTCTTAGATATGCACCATTTGGACTTGGCAGTGAGTGTCTTCTTGTTGCAGATTCTATTACATTATTTAAAACAGATGTAGAAATTCTTTGTGAATAGTTTTCATGAATTTCAACAAGAGTATCTTTAAGTCTGTCTATACTTCTTCCTGTTTTTGCAGAAACTGCAATAACTGGTGCATAATATAAAAATCTGAATCTTCTTCTGACCTCTGCTTCGAGTTTTTTAAAAGTATCCATATTTTCATCCCATTTATTAAGAACAATAATTGTACCCAATCCAAATTTATCTACAAGACCTGCAATTTTTTCATCCAAATCTGACATTGGTTGACTTGCATCTATTACAAAAAGCGCCAAATTGGCAACTTGTAACATATCTTCGGTTCTCATTAATGCATATTTTTCAATACCTTCAATACTTCCACGTCTTCTTAAACCAGCCGTATCAACAAATGTAATTTCTTTATCTTTGTATTCAAATTTTTCATCAACAGGATCAATAGTTGTACCTGCAATTGGACTAACAACAGACCTTTCTTCACCTACTAAAGCATTTAGAATTGAACTTTTCCCAACGTTAACTTTTCCAATTATTGCTACTTTAATTTTACTGTCATCTTCTTCAGTAATATCTTCTTCATCGTCAAATATGAACTCTGAACCTTCTTCATTATCAATGACTTCAGAATTTTCTAGTAACTCATCTTCACTTGGCGGAAGTTGACCATAAATCCAATCAAATAAAGTCCTGGTTCCTCTATTATGAGATACAGAAATACCAAATAGATTTTCATCTGAAATACCAAACTCAAAAAAATCCCAGAGTCTTTCTTTCTCTTTATCATTGTCAATTTTATTTACCACCAAGGCCAATTGTTTACCAAGGTTTTGAAGCTCATAAAATAGTTCTTTATCCTTTTCATCAGGTAATCTTTTACCATCAACCATAAAAAGTATTATATCAGCCTCTTTTGCAGTTTCTATTGCTTTTCTTTTTACGTTAGAAAAAATAGCATCATCCGTATCATCGATTCCACCAGTATCAAGCATTAATGCTTCTCTACCAAAAAGTGTAATTTCGTGTTTTTTGATATCTCTAGTTGTTCCAGCCATTTCACTAACTATTGCAATTCTTTTTTTTGCAATTCTATTAAATAAAGAACTTTTACCAACATTAGGTTGTCCAATTAGTGCTATTTTAAGTTTTTGTTTGTTTTCGTTTATCATGTGTTTATTATTACCTTTAAACCAAAAAAGGTACCAGCTCAATGAGCTAATACCTTATGGTTGAGTGAAAGTTTAAATCTTAGTAAAGACCGTATTTACCAGCTTCATTCATTTTATATAAAACTCTCATGTTGTCATCGTATCATAGAATACTTTAAAGTCAGCATCATCA
>ENA-ORXI01003261-ORXI01003261.1-sediment-metagenome-genome-assembly--contig:-NODE-3261-length-11070-cov-8.389703_pt1 | contig 11070 bp, 11 predicted proteins | sample MGYA00237861_ERZ511468 | MGnify/ENA primary metagenome ERZ511468 (study PRJEB26299, sample SAMN06266213) | sediment metagenome | isolation source: Hudson Canyon methane seep mesocosm | place...
TGCGTCAAAATCTAGAGAATCTAGAGCCATTTGAATAAGTGCTTTTGCCATGTTGACATGCTCCTAAAAGTGATTAAGTTTAATAAATACGTTGAATATACGCCCCGAGAATATAAGGCAGATGATGTGTTTTTGTCAATTCCTTAGCCCTAGCATTGTCTTAATAGGCAGGTATAACGCTAGACATCGTGATTTAATCTATGTCAAGCTACCGTAAGTATTTAGCAATAAGCGCATTTATTTTGACGAATTTAAGGTTTTTGTAACTCAATATGGTGAAGACAATAGATAATCTCGCAGGGGTAATTATTGATATGGACGGTGTCCTCTGGCATGGTGATAAGCCAATGGAGGGCTTAGTTGATTTCTTCTCAACGTTGAGATTTTTATCACTCCCATTTGTCTTGGCTACTAACAATGCCAGCCTGACCCAACAGCAATATGTTGATAAGCTGAACAAGATGGGCGTGTCTATATCAATAGATGAAATACTGACATCAAGCATGGCAACAGCACGTTACCTGTCACAAAAATTACCATTAGATAAAAGAAAGGCATTTGTGATTGGTGAAGAAGGGCTACGGTTACCACTTCTTGAACATGGCTTTACACTTACCGATAACTATCAAGTCAATCAGGCAGACAAAGGGATAGTAGACCAAGGTGCTGACATTGTCGTTTCTGGTTTAGACAGGCAACTCACGTGGGATAAGCTTGCAACTGCAACGTTAAACATTAATGCGGGTGCAGCATTTTATGCAACAAATTCTGATACAACGTTACCAACAGAACTAGGCGATGTGATGGGGAATGGTGGTGTCATTGCAGCCCTTGAAGCTGTAACGGGAGTTAAAGCAACGAGCATAGGCAAACCAGAACCCATACTGTATCAGCAAGCATTAGAAAAGCTTGGAACATGTCCTGACAACACAATTGCAATTGGGGATCGGTTAAATACCGATATTCTTGGGGCGGTTAACGCAGGGCTTCGTAGTATATTGGTGTTAACGGGGATTTCCTCAGAAGAGGATATTGCTCATGTTGACTATAGCCCAACATGGCTTATGGCTGATATTATTGAAGTGAGTCGTGTATTACGACAATCTGTAAATACTTAAGCGCGTTGACGGTTAATAAAACCGAATAAGCACGGGTATAAATATAAGGAAAGTACACAATGAAAAAAATGATTAATGGCGTGGAAAGCTTGTTAGAAGATAGTCTTAATGGCTTTGCAAAAGCGCATGACGATATCATTCAATTTAATCACCAACCTCATTTTGTACGACGCAATGACAATACCAAGCCTAACAAAGTCGCGCTTGTTTCAGGTGGCGGCTCGGGTCATGAACCTTTGCATACAGGATTGGTGGGTAAGGGCATGCTGGATGCTGCATGTCCTGGACAGATATTTACTTCCCCAACGCCTGACCAAATGATGGCAGCAGCCGAGTCCGTTGAAAATGGTGGCGGGGTACTTTTTATTGTTAAAAACTATGCTGGCGATGTAATGAACTTTGAAATTGCAGCCGAAATGCTTGATTGTGAGCATGCTACCATTTTGGTGAGCGATGACGTGTCATTACCCAAAGATCATAGCACTGGACGTCGAGGTGTGGCGGGCACATTAATTGTTGAAAAAATTGTCGGTGCAGCAGCGGAGTCGGGTGCTTCTCTCGCTGAATGTAAGGCCTTAGGTGAACGTGTTAATAACTCAACGGCTTCAATGGGGGTGGCATTAACAAGTTGTACTGTGCCTGCTATTGGTCAGCCAACATTTGATATCGGTACGAATGAAATCGAAATGGGAGTTGGAATTCACGGCGAACGAGGTCGTGAACCCATGGATCTTGTTAGTGCCACTGAAATTGTGGAACACCTTACAACGGCAATAGATGAGGATTTAAAACCTCAAAAAGGCCAGAAGGTCTTACTTCATATTAATGGTTTTGGCGCTACACCATTGATGGAGCTCTATCTGATGTATGATATTGCAGCACAACACTGGACCGAGCAGGGGATTGAAGTCGTGCGATCATTAGTTGGTAACTACACGACCTCTCTGGATATGGCGGGTGCATCGATTACATTAACCTTGCTTGATGATGAGTTAATAAGCCTTTGGGATGCGCCTGTGCATACCGCTAATTTGCGATGGGGCTGCTGATCTATGCACGGAGGTTCTCGACATGCATTCTAGAATGACTCGCTCTCTTTTAAGCTATGACGTCAACAATGGCACAAATCATTAATTGACTTGTTCGGGCACCTGCATCGATATGTCCTTTGGAACGATCGCCAAGAAACGATGCTCTACCTTTGGTAGCGACTAAATCTTTAGTGGACTCCATGCCCTTAATTGCGTGTTCAACGACATTGTTTAATGCTTGATTGCGTTCAACATTATTTTCAGCATCATTCACTAAGCTATTTGAAACAGGGATCAGAGTATCTAACATTGTTTTTTCACCTAGATCTGCTTTGCCACGTTGTTTGACTGACTCTACACCTTGAGCAAAAATAGCTGGGAAGCTTGTGTCATTCAGCTCTTTTCCTTTAGCTGCCTTTGCCATGCTCATAAACAAGGTGCCAAACAGCGATCCTGAGGCTCCACCCATTGTCGACATCAATGTCATGCCTATTTTCAATAAGGCTGGCGACCATTCGAGATTTTCTAACTCATCACTCACTTTGGCTAATGCCTCAAGGCCACGCTGCAGGTTAATCACATGGTCGCCATCGCCAATAGCGCGATCTAGTTCGGTGACTTCATCAACGTTGTCATTAATCGTTTTTTGGATTGCTGTAATGATAGTACTGATTGATGATGGCATGGTTATTCCAATAGATATTTAGATAAAGAGAATTTACCACAGACATCCATAGAGCACAGAAAAATTAGGTTTTTGTAGGAGCTGCTTCAGCTGCGAATGGACTGAGGTTTAGGTACAGGTTTTGTTTGTTTTACTGCTGGTGAGGAATTGAAGTGGTTTATTGTTTAAAGGTTTTTCGCGGTTGAAACCGCTCCCACAGGACAGCTCCCACAGGACCAGTTCCCACAGGGCTGCTCCCATAAGGGATTTGAGCAGTAAAAAACAAGCAAAAAAAAGCCCCAACCAAAAGGTTGAGGCTCTTTTAAATCTTACTACAAGAATCAAATCATACGATTTGAGACTTTATGTCGCTTGTATTCGGTTTAGAAGAATACGAAAGCACCAAGTGAGTAGATATCTTGGTCAAGACCAGCATCAACATCATCTTCTACAGATGTGTATTCAGCAATCAATTTAAGATTAGCATTCACATCGTGGTATACACCAACAGTCCATTTTTCGATTGTATCGTCGCTAGCATCGCCGTAACGTGCAGCTCTAAGTGCTTGTGAGCTATCATCTTCAAGTTCTGCATATTGAGCAGAAACTAAAGTTGTACCAGCAAAACGGTAACCTGCTTGAACTAGGTATTGATTCCACTCAGTATCATCTGATTCAGAATCAGAGTATTGAGCCATAGCTTCAAAACCACCAAATACTAAAGTACCACCAACAGTCCAAGCTGAGTAATCATCAGCCATATCAGCTGCATAATCTTGGTCATGAACAAACTCACTTTTAGTAATAGTGAAATGAATATCGCCTACTAATCCCCAATCACCTAGTTCAACAATCTGCTCGGTAACGTCTCCGACGGCATTCAAGGTCAAAAAAGTCAATTCAAAACTGCCGTCCGCCGATAACTCAGCGTATTCACTTTGTTGAAAACCTTGAGGGTTTAAATCATCTCGATACCAACGACCAAATAGTAATTCTCTTTGATAATTCATTTTACGCTCTTAGTGAAATAGCCGACGAACTAGTTAAGCGCTAGCATAGCGAATATGCGCTATATTTACAAAAATAGAAAAACTTAACGGCAAGTTATCTATAAATTATGAGGGTGGTAATGAAGTCACTAAAGGAATGATTTCACTTATAGAAGCATATTCAGCAAAAGTGGATGAAGAAACAGGCCTTGTATTAACATAATGGGCGTATGCTATTAACAAACCACGCTTTAAGAAAATTTGGCTTATGGGCAATGCAAAGTTTTAACAATCGATTAGGGATTTTATCTTCCCAAAACTTCTGGTTTAATTGACAATAAAATTCATCATATTTTAGATATTCATACTGAAATGAATAATGTTATATATAAAATCTCTGCTGGTACCTATTTCGTGGTTTCTCCTTATTTAATAAAAAAATGAAAATTTTATGGTTTACAGACATTCATCTTAATTTTGTTGATTCAGTTAAATTGGATGCTTTTTGTTACAAAATTACTGCTCTCAATCCTGATGCTGTTTTAGTTGGCGGTGATATTGCAGAGTCGGGTAGCCTTATTAATATACTCTCAACACTTGAAGAAAAAATTCAGTGTCCGATATATTTTGTTCTAGGAAATCATGATTATTATCATGGTTCCATTGAGAATGTACGTGAGAAAGTCCAGCAAATATCTGATAGTTCATCGTATCTGCATTATTTAACCAGTACGGGGATTGTAAAATTAACCCCCGATACTTGTTTGATTGGGCATGACTCATGGTGCGATGGGCGCAATGGGGATTATTCAAATTCTAATGTGAGACTGAATGATTATGTATTGATAAAAGAGCTTGCGAATTTAGATGATCAAGCACGATTAAAAAAGTTAAATCAATTGGGTGATGAGGCAGCTATTTTTTTTCGTGAACAATTAAGTCAAGCCTTACTCAATTTCCAACATATTTTGATTCTCACTCACGTTCCTCCATTTTCAGAAGCCTGTTGGCATGAAGGCAATTTATCAAATGATGAATTTCTTCCTCATTTCAGCTGCAAGGCTACTGGAGATGTCTTTGTTGAGATGATGAGTAAACATCCAGATAAGAATATGACAATCTTATGCGGACATACTCATAGCGGAGGAATGGCTCAAATTTTACCAAATATCTCTGTTAGAACAGGTGGAGCAGTTTATAGACAACCAAATATTCAAGATCCAATTTTCATTAAAAACTAATCAATTTTTTATGCTACCAGAGGTTAGTTCATAGCCATGTATTTTTACTTTAGCTAATTAGCAATACAAAACGTCAAATTATCAATAATTTCTGTTGTTGATTAGACACTTTTCTACAAGCTTCAATTTTAAACAGACAAATGAACTCCCTTTATGACAAAAACTCATGAAATTAGACACAACATATACTCAGCCACAGCTTTCAAACTTAACGTACAGTGAAATTGAAGAACTTATACGTCTTTATTACAACAGAGGGGGGTCTTCAGCTTCATTTTTATGTGAACTTTACAACATACCTTTTGCTCCTAAAGATCTGTCAACAATACTTCCATTATTAATAGATGAAAAAAATATTTGTGGCAAGTGCAAAGAGCCTATGGCTCAAAGATATCTATGTCCTGTTACCTCTAAAGAAAAATTAAGTCCATCTTTCTGTAAAGCATGTGAAATAAAAAACAAATTCAATAAATCATGTGAGGAAGTGGAAGAAATTAAAGCCATAGCAAGTAAAACGAACAATTTTATTATTAATTTATGTTTTAAAGATAGCTCCCTTAGTAAAGAGACTCCTAATTCTGAGGTGCTTACATTAAAAGACTTGCTATATTTAATGTTACTAAAAAAAAGTGCTAAAAATTTTGATCACAATACAGTTTATGGTTTACAGAGAGGCCTTAAACTGATGCCATTTAATGATGGAAAGTTACTTGAGTATTTGATCAGAAGAAATATTATTTCACTTTCCCCTTCAACCCAAAATGATGCACTCACTATAAAAAACAAAAAGGTGACCGGGTTAGACATATATGCAGCGTATTGGCGGCTTCACATTACCCCAGAGGCTTCAAATATTATTGAAATTGAGAATCTTAAAGCCTTGATCACTACGGAAACTGATTCAACTAAAAACTTGTGGAAACAAATCTATAGAATGCGTTTAGAAATAGCCATTGATGAATGTCTTGAGTTTTTTGTAGTTATGTCCGCAAAGCTTGGATTTCCTATCACTGGAGGACACGAACAAGGTCAGATAAAAAAAGACCTTATTACAATATTAAAAAAATTGCCGCAATCACATTGTTTTAAATTTATTTGGATGCTGTGCGAAAGAAATGCCTTAAGCTTTTATGATGATGGTTTTTACAATAAAGATTATTTCATGATAAATGAATTTTTTGAGGCTTCTGTCTGTTATGAAAATGAAGGACTTTTGGAAGATCCTTATGAGAAAGGAATTGCACGGCATCACTATTGCCCTCGCTCCCAATTAAATATATTATTTTTTAACGACTTTTTAGGTTTTGATATAGATACAGCATTTTATTTATCACCTGATGATTTTTTGACACAATTCTTTAATTAAAAATTAAAAATTAAAAATTAAAAATTAAAAATTAAAAATTAAAAATTAAAAATTAAAAATTAAAAATAATATAGGCCTGTCTTCTAAAGAATTATGGCAAGTAACATTGCTCAGCACATTGCAACTCATTTTATATGTAGGCACATGTACCGTTAATAACATAGAAAACTAAGTAAATAGCATGTACCACACACTAGAAAACTGGATAATTACACAATATTCACCGGCACTTGAAATTTCTGACAAAGGAATAAACTTATCTGAAAGTCATGAAATATTTAGCTGCCCAAGTGGCTGGTTTTTAATTGTTAATTCGGTGCTAGAATTGATAATTGATGTCTCCTCTGAGGTTTGGGTTACTCAAATAGAAGAAGAAAATGGATCTCTTCTCATAACATATACAGCCCCCTCAAGTGAAGATTGTGATTATGTTTTTGGCTTATGTGATATGGCAAAACTCATCTCCCAGACAGCCTGCGAAATTTGTGGCCAACAGGGGCAGATGTTACAAAATGACAATTTAGCAGCCCGTTGCTCTGTCCATAATGAGCTTTCTTTTAATTATGAAGAGACTGACAGTTTTAAAAAACCACCCTTTAATGTAAATAAGCTTGGTAAAAGGTGGGGGCAAATGATCAGCACTCTATACGAAAGAGTTTTAGCTCTAAAAAATGATGGATCAATGCCTGATGTGAAATTCAACCAAGTTATAAAAGAAAACGGTGAATTATGTATTGATTATTGCGGAGGTAATGAAGTAACTCATGGAATGGTTGACTTGTTGTTATTATATTCGCTAAAAATTGATGCTGACACAGGACAAGTAAGAAGGAGAGATAATTATGAAGATCTTCTTAACCTCTGACATCCACACGGAAAGAGCTCAGAGAAATTTCGATCCACTTTTTGAGTATGACTGCTTACGAATCAATTATCCCAAAGATGCTGATATTATCATTCTTGCTGGCGATATAGGTGAATGGATAAATGGTCTGGAATGGGCAAGGAATCACTTTAAAAATAAGACGATCATTTATATTCTGGGAAACCATGAATATTATGACAGTGATTTAAACATTATTGATGAGCTGAAATTAAAAGCCAGGGAATTAGACATCCACTTACTCGATAATGATTCTGTAATTATTGATGGCGTAAGGTTTCTAGGGACTACACTTTGGACTGATTTTAATAGTTTTTCAGATGTTGCAGTTACTGAAGCCATGAAAACAATGAATGACTATCGGTATATAAAATGCAGTGATTGGTGGAAGGACAAGAATAACAAACAGCAGACAATGCAGTTAATGGACTTAACTTTAATGAAAAACTCTAAAACAGAAATGTTTTCACCGGCAGTAGGATATTTACTTCACAAGAAAGCGTTAGCTTGGTTGGGTTGTGAGCTAAATAAGCAGCATGATGGTAAAACTGTTGTTATTACTCATCATGCTCCAACAATGAATACAACAACCAACCATGCCTATGGATCACAACTTGATGAATTTATTGAACAGAAAAAAATAGATGTTTGGTGTCATGGCCATCTTCATCAATCTTGTGATTATGAAGTTTCTGGTACCCGGATTATTTGTAATGCGAGAGGCTATCCTTTGTCAGGTATTTCAGGATCATTTAATGAAAATAAATTGATTTGTTTGTAAAACCGAATAGCAATAGTCTTAACAAATCTCTTCTTTTCTGTTTCAATAAAATAACAGAAGATGAATTAGGTTTTTTATCGATTATAAAGTATGAAGAAAGCTTACTAAAGATAATCTAAAAAAGTAGTGGAAAGAAATTTAAACCTGTAACACTTTATGCTGCTATATCAAGGTGGCATGTAAACATAAAATTTGTAGAGGGCATTATGAAATGTTCGCCTGCGGTTTCATTAGAACCCTCAGCAAAACGCCTGATCAGTTCTTCAAACACTAAACCCATATCATGATTAGAGATCGCTTTGGGGCTTAAATCGGTTTGTCTGACTTTTTGGACGATATTATAGAGTAGATCCGCATCATTCAGCTGGCCTATAAACTCTGCAAAGTTAAAGTATTCAAAAATCTCTCTAGCATCTTTTGAAAAACCTTGGATATAGGACTCAAGGTTATCTTTAATGCCAGCTTCACCTAGTTTGGATAAATCCATTTTTGAGGTGTTGAAAAAGGATAGGCCATTGGTTGCCCGTAACAGCATTTTTTCTTGTGCTTCTTCGGGTAAGCCCATGGCTTGGACTTTGTCATATTCTGCCAGGAGAGTTTCTTTACTTTCCTCTAACACACCTTCTAAGCGACGTAATAAGGTGAACGGTAAAATCACGCGACCATACTGACTTTGTTTGAAATCACCGCGTAGTAAGTCGGCTAAGGACCAGATAAAAGTGGCCAGGTTGTTGGGTGTTTGGGTCATTAAATTAATTATCGTTAGACGTACGCATTATAAAAATACAGTGATTTATTAAGACAAGTACTCAATAAACATGTGTTGTACTAAATTTATTTTATAAGCTTACACCATGCTAAAAAAAAAACTCAAAATCTTTCAATTTCAATCCTATTTTTTAATTCTTTCCTTTTACGTGACGGTTTTGGTTGATTTTTAAACCTAATATATACATATCATTCCATTCTAAAGACTACTCAGCTTCAAGCTCAACTGCTTGACCTGCCAGTTCAGCAATCTGAGCATAGAACCCTTGTTTAAAAAATTCGTCACCGGACAAATTCTCAACCATGTAGCTAAACAGTTCGGTATCACCGGAATCTATTACCGATTGAACAGCCTGCTTAGCAAGTCTTTTACCTTTGTTATGTTCTATTACGTTTTTCATGTTTTTATCCTGTTTTATTATTGGTTCGTAGTCATGCTATTCCGGAGAGAACAACTCAATAAACTTTATTTTCTTCAATTTTTATCAGTGTGAATTAAACAGTTCAGTAATTTGTTAAGCCCCTTTAAAACCTTGAAAATTGAATTTCAATTTAATTATTGTTTGTCTAATTGCTTCACAAAATTTGCGTAGCGGTTGCCATCTTACTAAATGGTATTACCAATTAATTAAGCAAAGTTAACTCTGGCTGTTTATGCACTTCATCACCAAATTTATTAATAATAACGAGCCTCTTGCAAAACTCCAAATTTCACCAGATTATATTTGTAAATGAATCTCATTTGTATTTTAAAAAAACAAACCCCGCCAATCTCATATTTATCAGCTATTAAGTCCTGTTTTTCAGATTTTTTTTAAATTTAGAGCATAGCTATCCTCTTATTGTCATTGAAATGCTTTCTGCTTGCTTCCTTGGATATAGCGAATGACGTTTTATTCAAGAAAGCACATCATTTGGTTGCTGGTCAGTGCCAAAATACCAAACATTAAGTGACACATTACTTTTGCAGGCCCTTTAACTCGAACAACACGGCCACCAAACTCATCTTTTAAGCGTGCATTCACTCTCTCAACAGTGCTCCGTTCTTTATACCGTACTGTTTCAGCTGTTTGGTAGCCAGCAATTCGGCATCTTTTGTTTTCAGCTTTGAGTTCTGCTTTTAATTCTTTATCTCTACGTGGGTGCTTATCAATGAGAGGAATGTGCCCAAGCTCTCGGCTAACCGCGTGAGTTTGCGGGTTGTCATACGCCGAGTCCATTACATCATAGAGATTAGTGACTCTGTCATTGCTGATCTTTGCTAAAGGAATGGCAACCTGGCTATCATGTACTGATGCAGACGTTAATACACAGCTAATGGGAATGCCACCATCGGCTGAATCAATATGTAGTTTATAGCCTATCCAGCTGGTTTTATGGCCTTTGCTATTTTTCTTGGTGCCTACGTCACAGGCGGTAGGCAAGTCTTCTAGCATGTCAGAGAGCTCCATGCCTGCCGCTTGCTTTTCAAGCCGCGTGGGTTCTTTGATGCGCACTTCGCCTTTTTTTGGTCGCCCTCTTTTTTTTGGTTCCTTTTTTACTTTCTCTTTTTTAAGCGGTTTTTCACGTGCATTTATGGCTGTGGAGTCTCGTGAATTATGGCCAACAATCTCATCTTTATAGTTTTTTTTGATTAAGCTTTCGTGAACACGTTCAGGCAATTGCGATTCAGAAAACTCTGCAAATGCGCGTGAAAACGTCCATTCTTCTGAGATATCATTTTTACGTTCCCAACCACAGATTCGTCTGAGTGAAATGTCTGTTTTTAACCGATCAAGTAAAGCACGGGTTGTCGGCATGTTATAAACCATTTTTGCAACGAATGCTCTGGCTATAGCGACTCTATCTTCGGGTGGTCGACCAGGATAACCATAACTGGAAAGAATAAACTCTTCTATCCGTATCATTTCAAGTGTAGTGACCAATTCTTGTTGCTTGTCTGTTAACTCACCTAATTCTTCTGATAGCCATGGGAATAATGAAGTTTGAATGTTGAGCCATGTTTGTGCTAATGTGTCGTGTAACTTACTCATTTGTCGATACTTTTAGATTGTTTTTAGGCTTCCTATTTTATCATTTATGAGTAAGTTTTTTCTTTTTTTAGCGTGTCTGGCTAAGAATATCATTCGGGTTTATTAGTTTTGCAAGAGGCTCTTAGTATCTGCATTAAATCAGTAACAGGCATTAATCCTCCTAATTTAACCAGCTCTATACCCTTTTTTGGAATAG
>ENA-ORXI01003262-ORXI01003262.1-sediment-metagenome-genome-assembly--contig:-NODE-3262-length-11070-cov-6.624306_pt1 | contig 11070 bp, 10 predicted proteins | sample MGYA00237861_ERZ511468 | MGnify/ENA primary metagenome ERZ511468 (study PRJEB26299, sample SAMN06266213) | sediment metagenome | isolation source: Hudson Canyon methane seep mesocosm | place...
AAACCGTGAGTACGTTTACGTTTGATATTACTAGGCTGAAAAGTTCTTTTCATTTCACCAACTCCACTATATTAATTTCGGTATGCCATTTACGTCGAAAATATGCGACCTGACATTTAGCCGTGGAATTATAATGTTTTCGGGCACAGTAAGTCAATAAAATGTCGAGATAATTTATTAATGAAAAATAAATGTTGTGGATAAGTTTAATCGTCTCGCTGCAAGCAGTATACTACAGACTTTACCACCCCTCTTTATTACTTAAAGGAATTGCTGTGTCATCACCCTTGTGGGAAAAATGCTTGTCCCACCTTGAAGGTGAGTTATCAGCACAACAATTCAACACGTGGCTTCGCCCACTACAAGCAATCGAAACAAGTGATAGCCTACGCCTACTCGCGCCTAATCCCTATGTACAAGCATGGGTTCAAGAGAAGCTTGAAGATCAGATAAACCAGCTGTTAGGCGCATTAAGTCAGGGTAAAATAAGCACTGCAAGTATTGATGTAGGTAGTAATAAAGTTGAAACACCATCTGCTACAACAGAAACGAATAAAAAGCCGGCACAACATTCAGAACCGGCAAAAAGCTCTCCGATCAACCCTGCCTTTACCTTTGAGTCTTATGTAGAAGGCAAATCAAACCAGATTGCCCGAGCAGCGTCATTACATGTAGCCGAATCTCCTGGAACAAGTGGCTATAACCCACTCTTCTTATATGGCGGTACAGGACTCGGTAAAACACATTTGATGTTAGCAGTCGGTAATCAAATTAAAAAAGATAATCCTAAAGCCCGCGTCATGTATTTATCATCGGAACGTTTTGTTCAAGATATGATTACAGCCCTGCGTAATAATGTAATTGATAAATTCAAGTCACACTACCGTAGCGCTGATGCACTTCTTATTGATGATATTCAATTCTTTGCAAAAAAAGAACGCTCTCAAGAAGAGTTCTTCTATACGTTCAACAGCTTATTAGAAGGGCAAAAACAAATTATTCTGACCTGTGACCGCTTTCCCAAAGAAGTTGAAAACCTTGATGAGCGCTTACAGTCTCGTTTAGGTTGGGGGCTAACTATTGCGATTGAGCCACCTGAGCTAGAAACACGTGTCGCAATCTTGATTAAGAAAGCACAGCAAAACTTAGTCACACTGCCTGAAGATGTCGCGTTTTTCATTGCTCAACGAATTAAGTCTAATGTTCGTGACTTAGAAGGCGCTTTGCAACGCGTGATGGCTTTTTCTCGCTTTACAAATCAGCCCTTATCTATTGAAATGGCCCAAGAAGCATTAAAAGATCTCTTAGCCTTACATCAAAAACTGGTCACCCTAGATAGCATTCAAAAAACGGTAGGGGAATATTTCAAACTCCGCGTTTCAGATCTATTATCTAAAAAACGTACACGCTCCATTGCTCGACCACGACAAATTGCTATGGCATTAGCCAAAGAGCTCACCAATCATAGTTTGCCAGAAATTGGCGAAGCATTCGGAGGTCGAGACCATACCACCGTATTGCATGCTTGTCGCAAAGTTGCAGAATTAAAAGAAACAGATACCCGAGTCGCCGAAGACTACCGTAATTTATTAAGAACCTTATCTAGCTAAGCTGAGAGACTAATCATGCAATTTACCGTTAGCCAAGAAACAATTGCCCGCCCATTACAATTAGTTTGTAGCATTGTCGAACGTCGCGCTACATTACCGATTTTGTCGACAATTTTATTGCGTGCGCATGGCAATCAGCTATCGATGACCAGTACCGATATGGAATTGGAGATGATTGCTACCTTGCCTGTTGCTGTTGATCAAGAAGGTAAAACAACCGTGTCAGCCCGTAAGTTTCTTGATATTTGTCGCGCCATGCCTAGCAATGCCACCATCAGCTTTAAGGCTCAAGATAATAAAGCCGTTGTCCGCGCAGGGAAAAGCCGCTTCTCTCTTTCAACATTACCAAGTGAAGACTTCCCCGACAGTGAAGGGGCAAACTATCTAAATGAAATTAGCCTGCCACAATCGGCATTAAAATCATTATTAGATGAAACAAGCTTCGCCATGGCCAGTCAAGATGTGCGCTATTATCTCAATGGTTTATTGCTTGAACGTGAAGATACTATCTTACGTGCCGTTGCCACAGATGGTCATCGCTTAGCACTCGGCACTCTAACGACCTCATCACCAGTAGCAGAAAAAAGTAATATTATTGTTCCCCGTAAAGCAATTATGGAACTGGGTCGTCTATTAAATGATAGTGATGAAAACGTCACCATTGCTTTTAGTAATCAGCAAATCAAAGTTGAACTACCCGATCTTCACTTCACCTCTAAGTTAATCGATGGTCAGTTTCCCAACTATGAACGCGTATTACCTCTGAACGGTGATAAAGAAGTGCTCGCCGATCGAGAACAGCTAAAACAAGCCTTATCTCGTGCCGCTATTTTATCGAATGATAAACATCGTAGCGTACGAATTAACCTTGAGTCTGGCTTACTTAAAGCAACAGTTACCAACCAAGAGCAAGAAATTGCTGAAGAAGAGATTTCTGTCGATTATGACGGAGCCTCATTAGAGATTGCATTCAACAATGCCTATTTGCTCGATCTGCTCAATGCCATTCCTGATGACAAAGTCAAAATGATCTTTAGTGATGATAATAGCAGTGTCCTCATTACACCGGCTGATGAAAAGCTAGAACGTCAGTATGTTGTCATGCCAATGCGTCTATAGGGTCGGATTTATGGCTGGTGGATGGTCTAAAGATGGTGCAGTTCAAGATCAAATAGACGCCAGCGTGGAAGATGCCGTTAGCTTAGCCCGCAGTCAATTACCACAAGGCGAAAGCCTAAGTCACTGTGAAGAGTGTGACAAACCGATACCTGAAGCACGCAGACAAGCGATTATCGGTGTACGCTTATGCGTGCCCTGTCAGACTGAGTTCGATGAAGAGCAAGAAAAACAAGGCAACTTCAACCGTCGTGGCAGCAAGGGAAGTCAACTAAGGTAGTTACGTTCTAATGTAGGTTGGACTTTAGTCCAACGTGTCGGGTTAAAACACCGACCCACAGCTTAAAGCATTCGTATGATGGAGCCTCGCGCTTAATGCTTTAACTCACCCATAACCACTTGCTTATCAATAACTTTCTTCACAACATCTAGATAATAATCTTCACGGAACTCTTCAATAACCCGTTTCACATCATCTTCATCAACACCACTGCCTAATAAAACTTCCTCTGTTAATCGTAGACTGGTTTCCAAGGTCTCCGATACCGTTGTTGTTGCACCTTGGGTGATTAGGTTTGCACAATGTAGACGGTCTCTAGCCCGTGCATGAATTGGCATATCAACATAGTATTGTCGAACTTGGGTTACTAGTCTATTCACTCTTTCAGGATCTTCAAGTGCAATCACTAACATTTTGGCATGATCTGCCCCTGCTGACTGTAAGACCTTTACTTGACTCGCATCCCCAAAGAAAACAGGAAACCCCTGAGCTCGAGCACTTTTTACGCGATCCTGCTTCAAATCCAATGCAATGTATGGCACTCCTGCAGCACCCAATAAAGCACCAATCCGAGCACCCACACGACCAAAGCCGGCTATGATCACATGTTCCTCTGATTCATCAACAAACTCGGCATACTGCTCTACGCCTGTCAGATCTGGTTTATAAAACTTCAACAACCATACATTGGCAAGCTTAACGACAAATGGGGTAAGCACCATTGTTAAAGTAATAATTACTATCATCATCTGGCTGAGGGTTGTCTCAATGACACCGGCCACCGCTGCAAAGCCAAGCATGACAAAACCAAACTCACCACTCTGGGAGAGGAGAACGCCTGTTTGCAAAGCAACATCATGACGCGCACCACTTATTCTTGACAAGGCATATACAACAGTAGCTTTGATCACCATTAACCCTACCGCCAATAAGATAATTAGACCTAACTGATCCCATAGCAGGCCAAAATCAATTCCCATTCCCACCGTCATAAAAAACAGACCTAATAAGATCCCTCTGAAAGGTAAGATATCTGCTTCAATTTGATGTCTAAAATGAGATTCGGCCAACATAACCCCTGCCAAAAAGGCACCTAATGCCATCGATAAACCTACCGACTCCATGATCCATGCAACACCCAATACCAATAACAAAGCAACGGAAATAAAGACTTCCGGATCTTGACTGGCAACTATTCGTCCTAACAATGGATTCAATAAATATCGACCCGCAAGCAAGAGTGCAATAATAACCCCAATGGCATAAAGAAAGTTAAACTCACTAGCAGCAGCACTAGCAGCCTCTTGCTCAGCCAAGAAAGACACCAAAGCTAATAAAGGCACAACGGCAAGATCTTGCAATAGCAAAATAGAAAAGGACATCCGTCCCATAACGGTAGAGATCCCTCCTCGCTCAGAGAGCAGCTTCAAACAAAATGCTGTAGAGGATAAAGCGAGTCCAAAACTCACAACAATGGCTGAACTTGATGAAAGACCGCAGGCAATGGCTATAGAAAAGAGAATTGCCGCTGTAATCAATAACTGTCCCAAACCGAGGCCAACAACCATTTTCCACATCTGCAATAACTTTTCAGGCTTTAACTCTATCCCAAGAATAAAAAGTAGAAAAATAACGCCAAACTCAGCCAAATGACGGATCTCATCTAACTCCGTGATAATGCCCAAGCCCCATGGACCAAGAACGACACCTGCCGTTAAATAGCCTAAAATTGCACCTAAACGAATAGCATGGAAGACCGGCACAATAACAACTGTCGCCAATAGTAATGCCAAAATATCAAAAAGGTAGTGAGTACCTGCTCCGCTCATAGTTGCTTATATCTCTTAAAAAATTTAAACCGGTAGCTGTTCTTGTTCAAGCATGACCGCTAAGCCTTGCTTATACATATCAGCCACTAACTCATCCTTACCATCTGCCGCCAAGACTTCAGCCAACACCTGATAAGTTTCTCCTCGTGGTCCACAGTCTAAACTAGATCGCAGATATTCCTCAGATTTTGCCCATAATTTATTTGTCTGAGCCAATCGGCCTAATGTTAATAATAGCCATGGATTATCTTCTCGGTTTTTTAACCACTTTTCAGCTGTTGCTAGGCGCTTAAGCTCGTGATCACTCTGTGTAATGATGCCATATTGGTACACAAGTGAGTCATTCCACTGCTTATGTAAGAAGCCTTCTATTAGCGTGCTTGCCTGCCCTTCATCACCTTGTTGAATCAAGCCCGACGTATAGGTTTTCAACAACACCTCTGTCTGTCGAAGCTTATTAGGCAACGCTTTCCAAACAGCGTCCATTAAAGGCCAGTCTTGTTTTGCAATAGCAGCCTGCAATTGACCGGCAGAAGCATCACTTGATAAGAGCTTTACATCAGAAGCAGGCAATACATGGCGTTTACGTAAATCAGGTAACACATCTTGCACGCTCTGCCATTGGTTCATATCTGAATATAACTGCTGTAATAACTGTAATACATAAGGATGCTTTGGTGATACTTCACGCAAATGCTGCAAGGTCGCTAAAGCCTGCTCCTTTTGACCCGTCTCAAGTTGCAACTCAGCTTGAACAACACCCACAGCGACATCTGCACCTTCTGTTGTTTCATGTGCTAAACGAAGATAGTTATCCCGTCGCTCAGAAGCATCTTGCTTTTGGGCTGCGCGTGCAGCTGCTAAATAATGCAATAAAGGTGTTTCACTATTTGAGGCATGACGAAGCAATAAACGCTCAGCCTCTGCCCAACGACCTTCCTCCAGTGTAATCAAACCTCTTGTCAGTGCTCGCCCCGCTCTTTTATGGCGCTGAGACAAATTCCATGTAGCCAACTTTTTTGGTGCTTGCTTTAATAAAACAGTACTTCTCAACAGGATATAGCTAGCGACTAGTAGGATTAGAAAACCAACTGAAAACACAATCAATGACGTCTCTAAGCTCCAGCCACCATATTGCAGCAATACAAATCCTGGTTCAAAATCTGCTGCCCAAATTAAGCCAGCGCCTAACACCAGTGCCAATGCGATAATGAGTAAAGACTTCATCGTTCAAATCCTTTAACCCAGCTCAATGATGCTGATATATCGGGTAAAGAAACCTCTATATTTGTTGCTTGCAACTCAGTCAGCAATGCCAGCATGGCATCGCGCTCTTCTCCCACAAAGTACTGCTCTAACCATTGTGATGATGACGCTACACTCGACTCAAAAACAGACGCTTGATCACTTAATAAAGCAAAGCGAGCAGTTTCTATTTTCAGTCTTAAGTTTTGATATAAGAAATAACGTTGCTCAGGTACCAAAACTGCTGCGGCAGCATCTTGTTGATGACGAATCACCACCAGAGATTTAACTTCATGCCATGCTTGGTCAAGTGCTCCTTGCCAATCATCGGCTGTCGTAGTGGCATTACCCTCATCTTCTTCAAGTGGTGCAGCCATCAGCACCTGCAAACTATCAATAGTGTCTAAAGCACTTTGTAACTGTAATGCCATACCATCCACATCAACCTTAACAACCGAAGAAAGTGCTAATTGCTCATCTGCTAACAACGCTCGCAAAGGATGTAAGCGATAATCGGACAACGTTTCTATCCGCGTATCCGCCAACTCAATGGCCTCTTGAGCACCCACTACATCTTTAGCCAACAATACACGCTGATTAGCCACGTTCAGTAAGTATTCAACCTCAGCTAATGCCCAATACTGCTCAACATCACCTCGTGTAATCTGCTGGCTATCACTTAAAACCTGTAGTCTTTCAGCAAGCAATACTTGCTTCTCACCAACGCCCGCCAATTGTGATTTAAGGTTTATATCTGTTTCTTGTAGTGATTCGTTCAATTTAGAGGCAGTAGCAGAAGATTCCATTGCAGCTAATACTTGCTGATTTAAGGTTTCAGTGTCTTGTTTTTGCTGATTCCACAGCCAAAAAGAACCCACCTGCAAACACACTAAAATCAGTACGGCGATCCAAATAAAACTCGCTTTAGATTGTTTATCATTGGCTTCAACAGCTGCTGCTTCAGCTCCTTGAATAGCATCATCTTTCACATCCTGTTGCGTCGTTTTATTTTCCATTATTATATTTCCAATTTGATCAATTGTTCTAATACCGCATCATCACTCACGCTGGATGTCACCACAATATGTTGAAACCCTAACGACTCTGCATAGACTTTAATTCTCTCACTGACTACAAGCATCGGCTTATCTACTAATGTTTTCAAGCCTTTTTGCAGCAACTTACTTAAGTTTTTCACACCCTCAACACTTGTGCAAATAATACACTCGGCTGTTAATGCCTCTTGGCATTGCTCTTTTGATGGCTTTGGCAATGCCCTATCATAGACCTCGAGATACATTACCGAAGCACCTCGTTGCACCAAGGTATCAGCGAGCAACTCTCGTCCACCGTTACCACGAATGATCAACACCTTCTTGCCCATCATGTCATCAAACTCCGACATAACAAGCAAGCCTTCACTACCGATCGATTGAGCAGGTTGCACATCCACTCGCAAGCCATGCGCTCGCATACTTTCAGCAGAGCCGGCCCCCACCGAGATTAACTGTATCTGTTCAGCTAAAGGTTCTGTTAAAGCACTAACAAAATTAGCGACAGCATTTCGACTCACAAAAATAATCATATCCTGTTCTGATAGATTAATCTCAGGCCACATTTTTACATCGACAGGCACAATCTCAATGACAGGAAAAGCTATTGGCTGCCCGCCCGATACCATGATCATGTCACCTAGCTTCTTGGCTTGCTGCTGCGGCCGAGTGACAAGGACTTTAAGCCCATTTAATGAGCTACTAGCCACCATAGACATCAGCTAATATTTTATCTGCACCTTGAGACAACAAGTCTTCTGCCAAAGCGATGCCTAAGGCTTCTGCATTTTCAGCTTTACCACTGACTTCGGCTCGTAACATTTCACTACCGTCTGGGCGTCCCACCAAGCCTCTTAACCAAATATTGCCATTATCTAATAATGCATAACCAGCAATAGGCACCTGACAACCGCCAGCAAGGCGCTTATTCAGTGCACGTTCAGCACTTACCGTAATCCACGTGTCTGGACAACGAAGTGGCGCAATTAAGGCATTAATCTCATCGTCATCAACACGCGTCTCAATACCCACTGCGCCTTGCCCAATCGCAGGTAAGCTCTGCTCTGGCGAAAGCCCACTACGAATACGATCTTCAAATCCTAAACGTTTTAAACCCGCTGAAGCCAAAATGATCGCATCATAATCACCGGCATCAAGCTTTGCTAACCGTGTATTTACATTACCTCGAAGCGGTATTACTTCTAAATCTGGACGATCCGTTCGTAGCTGACATTCACGTCGTAAACTTGATGTGCCCACTTTTGCACCTTGTGGCAGCTCTTCTAATGATTGATATGTATTTGATACAAATGCATCACGAGGATCTTCTCGCGGACACACAACCGGCAAATGCAAACCTTCCGGAAACTCGACAGGCACATCTTTCATTGAGTGCACAGCAATATCCGCATCACCTGCCAACATACCTTGTTCTAATTCTTTAACAAATAAACCCTTACCACCAACTTTAGCCAACGGCACATCAAGAATTTTGTCACCTTGCGTACTCATTCTGACCAGCTCAACCTGTAAACCAGGGTGAAGCTTTATCAGCTCATCACGTACATATTCTGCCTGCCACATAGCGAGAGGACTTTTGCGTGTCGCAATTTTTACAATTCTATTTGTCATTTACTTTTCCAGTTTGGACTGTGCGCCACAGAGAAAATACTGCCCGACTTGCTCTAGGTGTTATTTGCATCTCTATGGTTTAATTTATCTATTAAATAGAATTCTATCATTTCTGCCATGATTCTCTACTAACCGCGTTATAATTCTCACTTTATTTCGACAATCTAAGATTTGAATTATGACCGCGCCTAAGAAAAAACTATCATCAGCTCGCCTAACACAGCCAACAAATGCCTTTGTTGAAGAGTTCACCGCATCGGTTCAATTTGACCAACGCATGTATCAACAAGACATTCAGGGTTCAATTGCTCACGCGACAATGCTTGCTAGTGTTGATGTTTTAACAGATGACGAACGCGACCAAATCATTGCAGGTTTAGAAACAATTCAAACTGAAATTGAAAATGGTGAGTTTGAATGGTCAATTGCACAAGAAGATGTGCATATGAATATTGAAGCACGACTTATTGCTGTCATTGGTGAAGTCGGTAAAAAGCTACACACAGGTCGCTCACGCAATGATCAAGTTGCAACTGATGTTCGCCTTTATTTGCGCGATATGATTGAACCAATCAGTTCTGAATTAAACCGCTTACAAGATGCATTGTTAACTGTAGCTGAGCGTGAAGCCGACACAATCCTTCCTGGTTTTACACATTTACAAACAGCACAACCTGTTACATTCGGTCATCATATGATGGCATGGTATGAAATGTTAGTACGTGATGCTGAACGTTTAGAAGACTGTGCAAAACGCGTAAACTCATCACCGCTTGGTGCTGCTGCTTTGGCAGGAACAACCTTCCCGATTGATCGTGAGCTAACAGCAAAGCTACTTGGTTTTGAACGCATTTGCCTAAACTCCCTTGATGCCGTAAGTGACCGTGACTTTGCCATTGAGTTTAATAGTTTTGCCTCTATTCTAATGATGCATTTATCTCGCTTCTCAGAAGAACTGATTATCTGGTCATCGGCACAGTTTAACTTTGTCGACTTGGGTGATTCATTCTGTACCGGCTCATCCATCATGCCTCAGAAGAAAAACCCAGATGTGCCAGAATTAATTCGCGGCAAAACCAGCCGTGTCTACGGCAATATGTTTAATCTATTCACCTTGATGAAAAACCAACCTTTGGCTTACAACAAAGACAATCAAGAAGATAAAGAGCCATTATTTGACACAATCGACACATTATTAGGCTCTTTACGTGTTTATGCCGACATGATGTCTGCAATTACCGTTAAAGAAGACAGCATGCGACATGCAGCATTACGTGGTTATGCAACAGCCACAGATTTGGCGGATTACCTAGTTCGTAAAGGCGTGGCCTTCCGTGATGCCCATGAAGTCGTTGGCTTATCCGTAGCTTACGGCATTGAACATAATGTAGATTTATCAGAAATGAGCCTTGAAACACTGCAAGGTTTCTCCGACCAAATTACAGATGATGTTTTTGATGTGTTAACACTAGATGGCTCAGTGGCTGCACGCGACCACCTTGGCGGCACGGCACCAAATCAAGTGCGTGCAGCCATTAGGTATGCTCGTTCACAACGATAATAAAACAATACCTGTCGGAGCTGCTTCAGCCGCGAATGGGCTGTGATTCAATCACTAAACTGTATTTCTTTATAGGTCCTTTCGCAGCTAAATCAGCTCCTACCAGAATTGTTCCAAACTCAGAACAAACAAAAAAGCGGTGATAATCTTCATTATCACCGCTTTTTTATGTCTGCAATTTAAACTATAAGCTTAGAAGCTATAGCTTGCGCCTACATGTAATGCCCGTTCCTCACCTACAAAATAGCGTTCACCACCTGCTTTTGCATTAAAGTCAGCTCTTTCTGCATATTTAGTGTCGGTTAGGTTTGTTACTCGGCCATATAAATTTAATGAATTATTAACACTATAATTAACGCGAAGGTTTAATAAATCATGGCCTTCATAACGGTGTTGATTGCCACTATCAGTGTAATAATTGCCAACATGAACCCATTCTAATTCGGCACGACTTTGTGGGCGGTAGTTCCAGCCTAAACGGAAATTTGCTACATGGCGAGGCGCTGTGTCCATGTCATCGCCTTCAGCAATTGAGGTATTATCATCACGATTCCCTCTAGAGATCACATCATTATCGAAATCATATTGATGACGAGCGTAAGTTACACTACCACCAATATCGAACTGCTCTGCAAATGGCACAAAAGCACTTAGCTCAACACCATAGTGTTTTGTTTTACCGTTCGGAACATTGTTATCACCTGAATCACGGAAGAAATAATCTTTTTTCTTCATATAAAAAGTC
>ENA-ORXI01003264-ORXI01003264.1-sediment-metagenome-genome-assembly--contig:-NODE-3264-length-11067-cov-4.981347_pt1 | contig 11067 bp, 9 predicted proteins | sample MGYA00237861_ERZ511468 | MGnify/ENA primary metagenome ERZ511468 (study PRJEB26299, sample SAMN06266213) | sediment metagenome | isolation source: Hudson Canyon methane seep mesocosm | place: USA:Hudson...
AATAATGATGATATCGCAGAAAAGCTCAAGTCTATTCGTGTTCATGGTCAAGGGACGGACAAATACCAAAATGTACGTCTAGGTCTAACAGGTCGTTTGGACTCGATTCAAGCAGCAGTACTTTTACCTAAACTAGAAGTTTTTGATCAAGAAATTAAAGCACGTCAAAATGTCGCACAGGCTTACACTGAAAACCTGTCAGATGCTAAAGATATAACGACACCTTATACACCTGACAATATGATCAGTGCTTGGGCTCAGTATACACTTAAGGCAAAAAATGAAGTTCATCGTAGTCAGATTTTGGATAAGTTAAAAGAAGAGAATATCCCTGTCGCTGTATATTATCCCATCCCTTTACATGATCAGGTTGTTTTCAGCGACCTTAATTATAAAGCGAATGATTTTGAAGCTTCTTCAAGAATGGCAAATCAAGTCTTTAGTCTACCCATGCACCCCTACCTTGAGATAGATGATGTAGTAAGCATTTGTAATACGATTAAGGAGCATTAATTTTGTCTGATAATTACATCGATGAGAGCGCCAATGTGAGCTCTGATGCCAAAATAGGCAAGGGAACGAAAATTTGGATTAACTGTCAGGTACGCGAAAATACTCGTATTGGCGAGCACTGCATAATCTCAAAAGACGTTTATGTAGATACCGGCGTGACTATTGGCAATGGCTGTAAAATTCAAAACTCTGTTTCTATTTATAATGGCGTAACCATTGGGGATGATGTGTTTGTCGGACCGAATGTGGCGTTTACAAACGACAAAGTTCCCAGAGCATTCAATACCGATTGGAAAATTACCAAAACAACAATATGTAACGGTGTTAGCTTAGGTGCCAATAGTACTATCGTTTGTGGGATTACTGTTGGAGAGTATGCCATGGTAGCAGCCGGAGCCGTGGTCACTAAAGATGTGCCGCCTTACACACTGGTGGTAGGCAATCCAGCTAGAGCGGTCGGGAATATTGATAAAGCTGGTAATCGGGTTAACCCCGATTAACTACCGCCAATTGGAATAATTATTTGTAACAGTCTTTAGGAAAGCCATTATGAGTTTAAACGTTGCACTACTAGGTATTGGGAGGATGGGACGTAACCATCTTCGGGTTTTGAGCATATTGAAAGATGTAGAAATCACGAATATTTATGATGTCAATGAATCTGAATTACAAAAGCTGGCGGCACAATATCAGCTTCCTTACACTACAAATATTAACGATGCCATCGAAGGCGCTGATGCGGTTGTTATTGTTACACCAACCAGCACCCACTATGAGTACTTCAAACTATGCGTGGGTAAAGTCAAAAATGTGTTTATTGAGAAACCCTTGGCGACCTCTTTTGAGCAGGCTCTTGAAATTAAAGCGCTTGCCACTGAGCATGACATGTTTGTTCAGTGTGGTTTCATTGAGCGGTTCAATCCGGTAGTTGCTGGACTCAAGCAGGTTCTAGCTCATGAGAAAGTAATTAATGCTGACTTTACGCGAACTAACAGATTAAGTAGCCGTATAACTGATGTTGATGTCATTCTTGACTTGATGATTCATGACCTGGACTTAGCACTATATTTAAATGGACCGATAAAAAGTGTCGTTGCTTACGGTAAGAAAGAACACGGCCTCGTTGCATTCGCGTCTGCAATGCTTCATCACGAGAATGGCGCATTATCACGCGTGCTTGCTAGTCGTATGACTGAAAAGAAAATACGAAGCATACAAGTAACAACAGATAATTCTTATATTGATGTAGAACTGGTCAGAAAAGAGTTATTAGTGCATAAACAATCTACAGTCTCGCAGGAAGTCGGAAAGCCTTATGTCGTTTCCTCTCTTGAGCAGCAATTGGAAGTGAAGCCTCAAGAAGCTTTATTAGTTGAATCTCAAGCCTTCATTGCTGCCTGTCTGGGGCAAGTCGATGCTGATTTACCAGATATAGACAGTGGTGTTGAGTCACTACGAATCAGCAAGTTAATTTCGGAGCAAATTGAAAATGCTTAGAGAAACATATATTGGTAAAACTGTACTGGTAACGGGCGGCGCAGGATTTATCGGCAGTCATTTGGTTGATAGATTAATTCATGATGGTGCAAAGCAAGTTGTCATTGTTGATAATTTGTTCTTGGGCTCAGAGACCAATATTGAAGAGGCCATTAGTAAAGGGGCTGTGTTTTATAACGAAGATATCGAATACGCTGCAAGCCTAGACTATATCTTCGAATCCCACGATATTGATGTTGTGTTCAACCTTGCGACAAAGGCCTTAAACTACTCATTTATTAATCCGGGTAATGCATTCACTACAAATGTGACAGGCGTAATAAATTTGCTGGAATTGCAACGCAAAGGCAAGTTTAAAAGTCTTTGCCATTTTTCGACGTCAGAAGTTTACGGAACAGCTGTTTATGAGCCCATGGATGAAGCTCACCCTAAAGCTCCGACCACAACCTACGCTGCGGGAAAAGCCGCTGCAGACCTAGCTGTTGAAAGTTATGTCAATATGTTTAATGTCGATGCCTTTATTGTGCGGCCATTTAATAACTATGGTCCCAGACAAAACTATAAAGGTTTATTAGCCGGTATCATTCCAATAACTGCCTGGCGAATACATAATGCTATAGCCCCGGAATTACACGGCGAAGGCAATCAAAGTCGTGACTTTATTTACGTGCACGACACAGTCGATGCAGTAGTAAAGTTGTTTGATGTTATGCCAAGTGGTGAGAGTGTAAATATCTCAACGGATAATTGTTGTTCGATAAAAGACTTATTGGAAAAGATTATCTCTTTTTATGCTTATGATGGTGAACTACTTAGAAAGAAGGCTCGCGGTGCAGATGTTCTAACGCATAATGCAAGCAACGAAAAAGTAAAAAAGTTGATATCCTATAAGTTAACGCCTTTTGAACAAGGCCTTGCTCAAACACTTGAATGGTATCGTGATGAGTTTACGGAGGGTGATCAATGAGTAACTTCATTAAATTAATAAAGCCATATATCTCATTTGATGAAGTCGAAAGTGAGCTGAGAGATATTTTCGATTCAGGGCAGTTAACTAAAGGACAAAATGTCACTAAATTTATCGAGAGTATTAAAACATATACGGATAGCACCTATGCTTTCCCGGTAACTTCCGCAACTACCGCTTTAACTATGTGTCTAAAAGCAGTGGGTATAAAAGCGGGTGACAAAGTAGCTATTTCTGACTTTTCGTTTCCAGCAACGGCCAACGTGGTTGAAGATTTAGGCGCAACACCCGTATTTATCGACGTCGAAACAGACACTTATAATATGTCAGCTAACGACCTACGTGATAAAATGGATGTCTCAATTAAAGCCGTTATATTCGTTGATGCACTAGGGAATCCAAGCGGCTTAAATCAAATTAAGAAAGCGTGCCAAGAGTTTGGCATTCCTTTGATTGAAGATGCGGCTTGCGCGATTGGCAGCGCTATAAACACTGAGAAAGTGGGGACAATAGCCGATTTAACGTGTTTTAGTTTTCATCCACGAAAACTATTAACTACGGGAGAAGGCGGCGCAATCACAACCAATAATGCAAAGTATGCTAGCTGGTTTCAAGTTAAGTTGAATCACGGTGCAAAAGGCATGAAAGGAAAAGGCCTTGATTTCATAGATTATGGTTATAACTACCGCATGAGTGAAATTCAGGCTCTGCTTGGCTGGAAACAAATCCTAAAGTTAGATGAGATTGTTGCCCAGCGCCAAATAATTGCAGATAGTTATGCTCAATCGCTCGAAGTCATGGGTTTCAAAAGGCAACAAACTTTAGATGATGTGATACACAATATCCAGTCACTAATCTTTACTGTGCCTGACAATGTAAGCCGCGATGAGTTGATTGATTTCCTTGCTGCTCATGATATTGAGTCAACATTAGGAACCTACTGTTTAAGTGCAACGACTTATTACAAGGATAAATATAATTGCCTTCAGACTAATGCTCACTGGCTTGAACAAAACACTATAACACTACCTTGTTACGACGGTGTTGATGTTCAACGTGTAGTTGAGGTTATCCGAGGTTTTTTCCATTGAATAAAAATACAAATATTTTGTTTGTAGTTTCTAAAAGTACTGGCCTTACCTCCCTTAAATCTTTTCTGGAGCAACGCAATGCTCTAAATGTTAGCGTTCTTGTACTTGATGACCGCTCAGATATTCGCTCTTGTTTTGAACAGATAATTTCAATTTGCAAAAAATATAATATCGACCCTTCAGTGGCAAAGAGCAAAAATTGTTTAAGCTCAATTATTTTATCGCAAAGGCCTGATTTGGTCTTCGTTTGTGGTTGGTATTGGATTATTCCAGATGAAATTTTAGCTCAAATACCCTTAGGTGTTTTAGGAATACATAACTCTCTTCTACCTAAATATAGAGGACATGCACCTCTAGTTTGGTCAATGATTAATGGTGATACTGAGGTTGGAGCATCATTATTTAAGATTGAGCCCGGAATGGATACCGGTGACGTTTTTTATCAGTGGAAAATCAAACCAGAAGGTCGTTACCTTTCAGATGTTCTACAAAGTTTGGAAGCATTAATCGAAACTACTTTTGGCGATATTTTATTAAAAGTTTTAAATGGTAATCTACCGGGAACTAAGCAAGATACTAACCAGATATCTTTCTCAGCAAAAAGAAGGGAAGAAGACGGACTTATAAATTGGGAAGAACCAGCTGAAAAAACGGTATTTAAAATTAAAGCGTTAAGCTCACCTTATCCTAACGCTTTTACTTTTATTAATAATAACAAGGTATCTCTACTTAAAGCAGAAATATTTAACTATCCAACTTTTGGGGAACCTGGGCAAGTTATATTCTGTGATCAAAGTTGTGCAGTAATAAAATGCGGGAGCAAGCAAGCCATTAGAATAACTGAAGCAGTCGATTTAAAAGGGCAAAATAGTATCCAAAAGCTATTTTCAAAACTTTCGTCTCCACCAAAATTTTTTGAATTATATAAATAAAACAAGTGGTTGATAAAATATATTTAGACACTCCTAGCTACATAATAAAAAGGTTCCAATTAGTTTGAGAAGATTAATTACGAGACATATCCAGCATCTAGCATTATTTTTTAGCTACTTAATTTGCAGACTGTTCTTTTCAAAAAATAAAAAGAGTGGCTGGGTTGTGGCTGGGGTAGAAACAGCCACGATGTTAAAGAATATTTCTCAAGCATTATCTGACTCAGTGTCAGTAAATTTTACTCCCCACCGGTTTTATAACTTCAAATACGATTACCAAATTTATACTGTAAGTAAACTTTCTCGCTTAAAGAATGACTTTATTTCTGCTATTTTGCTTGGATACTTAATGAGTCGATATGACCGTTTTTTATATATAGGAGAAACTGGCTTTTTAATTAACAATAAAAATGGCCGCGCCAAAGAATTTGCATTTCTTAAAAGTAAGGGAAAAACGCTCGCATGCTATTTTTTAGGTTCGGAAATTAGGTCATTTGATTTACTGGATGATTATGCCAAGCAGCACAATATTGATGTTATAACGACTTACCAATCAATATCTCAACCTGGGCTAAATTCGACACGAAAAGAAAACCTCAGAAAACATTTAGCTGAAACTGCAGATAAATATGCAGATTTTATTTTTAATCCTGCAATTGATCAGATGGCCTATATAAAACAAAACGCATCCCCTTTGATCTATTTTTTAGGTGATGACATTTTCCATCACCACTTAAACAAGTTTGATTCCCCTGAGGAAATTATCATTCTTCATGGACCTAGCTCACCCTTAATCAAGGGAACTCCATTGGTAAGAGCTGCAATTAAAAAACTCCAAGAAGAAGGTTATCGCTTTAAATATCTTGAAATGATAGAAGTATCTCACTCTGAATTGTTAGACGCCCTTCAGTCTGCTCATATTGTTTTAAATCAATTTTATGCTTTCCTACCCGGCGTTTTTGGCATGGAGGCCATGGCAAGTTCGTGCGTTTTATTAACATCGGCGGATGAGACAATTGAAACAAGCTTAGATGAAGGGGCTAATGAGGCGTGGATAGTCACCCCTTATTGGAATATATATGATAATTTAAAAATGCTATTAGATAACCCTGATTTAATGAAGCCTCAAGCGAAAGCAGGTTATGACTGGGCCTTAAAGAACTGCTCTTATGATGCAGGTGCTAAGAAGTTAAATCATATAGTTAATGCTTAAGTTTTTCCTGTGAAATGGTAGTTAGTAGCTCACCATTTCTCCGTTTAAGTAAGGATAGAAAACAGAAGAATCATCTGTTCCCAATCAAAACATTTACCAGTTGTTTAGCCGAAGCACCATCACCATATAATTCAGGCCACTCCAGGTTGTCACTCACATTTTCCACAGCCTCCAATATATTTTGTGCATTGGCTCCCACTAACTGATTCCAACCAGATTCTACTGTTTCAACCCACTCTGTTTGGTCTCTGAGGGTGATGCAGTTTTTCTTAAAGAAATAGGCTTCTTTCTGTAAACCACCGCTATCTGTTAGCACTAATTCACAGTTTTTAAGCAGCCAAAGCATTTCAAAGTAGCTGACAGGCTCTAATACGATTGCATCTAAATTTAGACCTTTGCTCTTGATTACATTATGAGTTCTAGGATGTAAGGGGCATATAACCGTCATTGTTTTAGATAGCTCATTTAGCGCTGAAACAATCTCTTTCAAGCGACCTAAATCATCCGTATTGTCTGCTCGATGAATCGTTACCAGTGCAAATGAGCTCGTCAGCTTGTTCAAAATCTTCGGTTTAACGCTTTTAGCTTCATAAAATTTTGCAGCATCATACATAACATCTCCAATGTTATGTATTTTACTTGGACGCTTATCAAAACCTTCATTTTCAAGGTTTTCAATCGCTGTTTCTGTCGGGCAGAATAATAGAGAACTAATTTGATCTGTTAGTATGCGATTAATTTCTTCAGGCATATCCATATTAAAGCTTCGCAAACCTGCTTCAACATGAACAACCGGAATATGAAGTTTTGCAGCGGCTAGCGCACCCGCTAGTGTCGAATTAGTGTCACCATAAACTAGTACATAATCAGGCTTTTCTTTAATTAATACTTCTTCAATTTTTTCTAACTGACGCCCTGTCATCGCACCATGTAGCCCGCCACCAATGCCTAGAGTGTAATAGGGACGAGGTATTTCCATTTCTTCAAAAAAAACATCACTCATGTTTTTGTCGTAGTGCTGCCCAGTATGAACAATTTTTTCTTCGATGAGATTATCAGGATGTTCTTTGTTGTGCTCGATGATAGCTCTACTAACAACCGCAGCTTTTACAAATTGTGGACGTGCACCCACGACAGTAATTATTTTCATTTTTAAAAAACCTTCCGTATCAAATCTAACAGTCTAAATAATAACGTCAAAGTATAAATAATGAGTTCGCTAACATTGCTATTTCAAGTCAATAAACTGCATTGGCACTCTCTATTTCCTGATTAAGTTACCTTCATTAAGCTCGTAAACAGCATCTGAATGCTCACAAGTTACAGAACCATTGCCTTGTAATGGCAAGTCGAGCTGTTCACCAAACTCACTCATCCAGCCAATTTGCTTCGCGGGTACGCCAACCATTAAAGCATAGGGCTTGACGTTTTTATTCACCACAGCGCCTGCTCCGATGAATGCGTATTTTTCAATCGTGACGCCACATACAATTGTGCAATTGGCGCCCAGTGTCGCACCCCTTTTAACATGCGTATCTCGATATTCATCTTTGCGTGTCACACCTGACCGAGGATTATATACATTCGTAAAAACCATACTTGGCCCACAAAAGACCTCTTCTTCTAAATATACATTATCGTAAACCGAAACATTATTTTGTACTTTACACTTGTTGCCAATGACAACCTTATTACCCACAAAAACATTCTGTCCAAGCGAAACTTCTTCGCCTATTTGAGCACCACTGCAAATGTGTGCAAAATGCCAAACTCGTGACTTTTCGCCTATTCGAGCCCCTTCGTCAACAATTGCAGACTCATGCTTGTAATAATCTGACATTAGCCAATCACCTTACTTACAAAAGGGTGAATATCAGATGTATTGGTAACGATATTCTGGTTACGAATTTCACTTACAATCTCAATACTGTTTCGGGCTTCTTCTAAGCCGAAACCTTTCCCCTCTAATATGTGTTGATAGCTGGCAGTATGAAGGTCTGTAAAACCTCCAGAAAACTCAATTTCTTTTCCATCAACAGTTATTGAACGATAGGTTCGTTGACCTGAGGCCTTCACGTCTTCAGGAATATAGTCATAGTTGACAGATAAAAACCAACGTACTTTCGCATGCTTATATTCCAGATAACCTGCATTGGCATCGGGCTGCTTTAAATGGGCTTCATTTTTCTGAAGATCGCCAAACACCCAACCTAACATGTCATAAAAATGTACGCCGATATTCGTTGCAATACCTCCTGACTTATTCTCGTCGCCCTTCCATGAAGTAAAATACCAATGACCACGGCTAGTTAAATAGGTTAAATCGACGTCGAAAATTTTATTTGGATATTTTGCTACTTCAGCCGCCACGAACGCTTTCAGCTCAATAATACTTGGGTGTAAACGAAGTTGTAAAATATTAAAGACCTGCTTACCGGTTTCTTCCTGAACCACTTTTAACGCATCACCCAAGGGCGTACCACCACCGGCATTAAGCGAGCGCACAAATCTGACTAAGTCTGCTTTGACGGTGGTAAACGGTTGCTCACGGGAAATGGGGTCAGTACAGTCACCCGAAAAAGCCATAATACCGACTTCAAAATAGGGGCCAACCACGGTATTGATGGTGTCAATCGCGGCCTTTTTTGCTTCTGCTAACTTATTTCCTTGCATACTACCCGAGACGTCCATCAACAATATCAAACTCATCCCGGCTTGTGTTCCTTGACTGGCTTCTCGTGCGCGTTGTTTTTGGGTTTCTGCATCATCTAATGCGGATGATAAGTCACTCATGAGACCGGAAGACTTGCGCGGCTCCTTTTTCTTCTTCGCGACTTTACCTTTAAACGTCGTATTTATAATGGTGCAACCTTTTCCCTTTTTTTGTCGACAGGCAGACAACGCCTGACCTTCTGCACTACTCTCTGTTTTGCTGCTATTGGCGTAATAATTACCTGCTGCATCTTTGACGGTCGCCACCCAGTCATCTAATGGATCAACAACACTAAAGGTTTGCGACACGCCTTTGCAGGGGGTTGTTTTAACACGGCAGGAAAAAGCGATCTTGGCCCAATAAGGTTTTTGGGTTTCGTTGCAGTGACAGTCTGAGTCCGAAGCATCAACCTTGCCTTCGCTTTGACAAATTGCATCTGCCTTTCCTTTCGCCTGAGGGCACCATCGCGAACAGCGCTCTGAATTATTGAAGTAAAACGTTTCGTTTCGAGTATATCCTTCTGTCACGGTTTGAGGCTTATTCGTGCATGCGGGTTGCTTGGGCGCTTTACAAGTTAGTTGAACATCTGCGTAGTAAGGTTTCTGTGTTTCATTGCACTGACAATTCAAGATTTCGCTGTCTAGGCGTTGGTCGCCACATACACCTTTTGCTTGAGCTTGCGCTTCTGGGCACCATGCTGAACAACGTCTAGTATCATCGAAATAAACCCGCTTGTTATACACACCGCCTTGTTTTGTTACGGTTGAATCGGGTACTTTGGAAGGCTTCTTTTTGGGTGATTTTTTGGAATCACAGCCCCATGCTCTTGCCAAACATTGCCTTCCCCCCCGTGCAGTGCAATATCGATTGGCGGTTGTTTTTGCTTCCGCTAATGAATCCGCCTCACCCCAGCCCCATATTGACGAACCCGCCGACTGGTCAGCGACATAGGCGGCACACGTATTGGAAAACGTCTTAACGACCTGACATCCTTTTCCACACTCTTTAAGTACCCGAATCTCGGCCTCAGATACACTGGGATAATCTACCGCCCAGCCATACTGATCACCTTGGTTATTATCGATGGCCAATGCACCGACTGCATGGGCTGAGTTAGCGCTAAACAATAGACATAAAAAGTTTAACGACCAGATAAACTGGGACCATCGTTTTTGGTACATGAATTAGTATTCCTCGTAAATTTAAATCAACTAGACCCAATTCGAGGGGGCTTTTAAAAAAGCCACCATTTTCAATATTTGATGGTCGAGCAGCGCTCACCCAAAAGGCAAAAAACTTACTTGGCGATGCGAAAGCCCAGATTGCGGCCAATGTTGTCAGGACCCAAGTAGTTACGACCAACCGAACGGATGGTGCTGTAAATGCTGTCATAGTTTAAATAGCTACCGCCTCGGATCACACGGCTGCTGCCGCTAGTGGGACCCTTAGGGTTTTCTGAACGATCGTTTAAATATGCCCCATACCAATCTTGCACCCATTCCTGAACATTACCATTCATATCATACAAACCGAAACCATTGGCCTGTTTTTGGCCTACTGGGTGAGTTTTAGGGTTGCTGTTATCGCGATACCAAGCTAAGCGAGCTAAATCATTGCCGCCACAATATTTCTCATTATTGCTGCCACTGCGACAAGCATATTCCCATTCCGCTTCAGTGGGTAAACGATACCTATCACCGGTTTGTTGATTGAGTTTCTTAATAAAGATCTGTACATCCTTCCAACTGACAGTTTCTACTGGGCAGTTGGTACCACAGTTTTTAAATCTCGATGGGTTGCTGCCCATCACTGCTTGCCAGTGCCCTTGCGTGATTTCATGTTTACCAATTTGAAAAGCATTGAGGCTAACTGTGTGAACCGGCTCTTCATTACTTTCTCCGTTATTCGACCCCATGTTAAAAGTACCGGCGGGTATCTCTACCATGTTGTCCTCAATGTGGGGCAAGGTTTCGGCAAATGCTTTTTCTCGTTTCACTTCTTCTTTAGCCGCTTTATCCGCTTTATCCCTCGCCACCTTCTTATTTTCTAGGATAACTTTGATCTCATCCGCTTTAGCATAGAGCTCCAGTGCTTTAGTGTAATATTCACCATTTTGTCCAGACAACACCAGGTATTGTTCC
>ENA-ORXI01003268-ORXI01003268.1-sediment-metagenome-genome-assembly--contig:-NODE-3268-length-11053-cov-8.881560_pt1 | contig 11053 bp, 10 predicted proteins | sample MGYA00237861_ERZ511468 | MGnify/ENA primary metagenome ERZ511468 (study PRJEB26299, sample SAMN06266213) | sediment metagenome | isolation source: Hudson Canyon methane seep mesocosm | place...
TAGAGAAATTACGAACGTGTTCTCATGCCGATGCAAAAATACTACAGCGAGAGATTGATACATTAATAAGTAGAGGTCGTAGGATTGATGGCAGTATTATTCAGGAAAAAGTTGAAAAGCAGGGTTTGATTAAAAAATATGGTTGGATCATTTTTGGACAAAAATTAGCAAATGAAGGTTTGGATTTTATTGATGAACAAAGCTTAAAAGCTAAGCTTCCTGCTCCTTATGATGAAACTTTGGTAAAAGACCTTATTGAGCAAAAATCCTGTATTTGTGGGCGAGAATTAAAGCTAGGGACGGATGAATATTTGAAAGTAACTGGTTTAATAGAAACGGCTGATAATGCCGTTATTAGGAATAAATTATTAAAATCTCGTTCTGCTGGTACAAATATTAAAGGTCGTTTTTCTGATTTTTTATCAGATTTGGAGAGAATAGAAAAAAACTTAGCTAAATTTGATGATGATAAAAGAGATATTAGTCATGATCTTGAAGAAAAAGAAAAGGCATTAGATAATATTGATGTTGAAGATGTACAAAAACTTGAAACATTAAAACGTATTTGTATGAAGGCGCTATCAGTTGCAGATCAAAGTATTGGTTCAAATGAAAGAAATCTTAATATTTTAAGTAGTAAATTGCAGGAAACTGATTCTAAACTAAAAAAGTTTGGTGCTGAGGATGTGCGAATTAGTCGATTATCAGAGCATCAATCTTATGCTCAAGACCTAATAAAATTATGTGGCGTTAAATTAGATCAATATGAAAAAGATTCTAAATCAACTATTAGAACAAAGGTTAATAATACGCTACAGGAATTCTCAAGAAAAGACTTCAAAGTGAAAGTTGGAGATGACTTTAGTTTTTATCTTGTGAGAGAAGATGGGCATCGAGTAGCAAAAAGTAAAGGTGAAAATTTATTATTAAACTTGTCCTTTGTATCTGCTTTAATTGAATTTGCTCAAATGAGAAGTGGGGCAAGTGGTGATTTTCTTGTTTCAGGTACTACAGCTCCTTTTGTGATTGATGCACCGTTTGGGGAGCTAGATAATACTTATAAACGTGCAACGGCTGAATTTCTACCTAAAAGAAGTAGACAATTAATTTTTCTTTTATCTTCATCTCATTGGATAGGAACTGTGGATGAGACAATTAAAAATAAAATTGGTTCTGAATATGTTCTAGTCTCGTCTAAAACGAGTATTCAAAATGGAAAACCTGATGATAAATTAATGGTTGATGGAAAAGAATATATTCAGTCTTTATACAATCAAGAGAAAGATGCAACATTTATTGAAAAGGTAAGTTAATGGCTCAAATTTGGCGAGATAAAAAATATACGGTACTTGCAGAACGCTTGGTTGATAAAGGTACGGGGTATTGTAATCAGAAAGTTTTTCCTAGTTATAGGGAGCTGATGGTATTTGCAGCTATGGTCGGTTTTCATAATGGTAAAAATAATCCAGTAAATGATAGAGCATTTGAAATTCCTCAACGAGTGTTTGAAAATAATGAGGCAGATGCTTATGTTTATCTTTGTGCATTGCAGGATCAAAAAGATGGTGAGATTTTTAGGGAAAAAAATGAAAATGAATGCTGGAATATTTTTGAATCATATGCAAATTCAGGTCTTGAAATTATAGATAACTGGTTACTCGATTCACCAGGCGATACAGATGGTGTTGATACAATTTTAAATGAAATGAAAACTATTGCTGCTGAGTTAGTTACCAAAGAAGAAGTCAAAGTGGATTTAGACTCACTTGAATTCTAGTTTTTATTTGGATTCACAGTTGAAATATATTTTTTTGCAGAAGTTCATGTTCAGATTGTAAATAACACTTTATCATCCTTGCAATTGCAGACTTAATATCCATATTTGCAAGGTTTAATTCTGGTGCTTTCTATTTTTTTATATAAAACAGAAAGCCTTTGATTTCGAATTGGTTACTTTCAAGTAGGGTGTGTAAGGCATTTAAACGAAGTTCAAAGTGAGTGCTAGGGGGTAATAGTAATGCTATCTTTTTTTCAAAACCACATTGTTTTGTATGATTTTTATCAGTTTACAGTGAAAATAGTAGTCAGCCAGTAGTGTGATAAACTGGAAGCATGAAGGTGCTTTGGTGCTAAATCAAGAGGCTGCTTCATAATTTAGACTGCAACAATCTTGAAAAATCTCGCAGTGTAGAAATAAAGTATTCATAAATCTAGGATATTCATAAGAGCTTCATTGATATAAGTTGAATCTTTATGTTTGGGTTTATTTGATTTGTTGTTGTTTTGAGACTGGTTTAAATGTTTACTTGAAAATAGGTTTAAATTATCGGAATGTGAGATAGTAAAGTCAGTATTATTAATAATATCGCGTATCTTAATAAAGTCGCTAATTGCAAGTCTGATGCCTTTTTTTTCCCATCCAGTGTATTCACTTGATTCTTTATAGTACCTAATATCAACAGCTTCTCCATAGCGGTCATCTTTATAGCTAATTAGTACTTTTCTATCGCCAACAACACAACATTCATTTTCATTTAAACTAACTAAATCATTGTTAATAAGCTCAATAAAATGGATGAGGTAATCTTTAGGTATTCTAAAACCACTTTTTGTTGCCGTAACATTATTTTCCTCTTCTATAAAGTACCTAGCATCTAAACTGACAACATCATCTTCTTCTTGTAGCACTGAAATATAGAAATTACCTTGTTCATAACGTTTCTGAGATAATTTTAATTTTTTTAGCCCTATTAATTTTAAATTTTTTGATTTTATAAGTGATTTATTAGCGAATAGGTTGTCTGCTGTATGAGATGCATTAAAATCTATCTGCCTAATTTTTGAGCCTAATAATGAGTAATCGAGACTGGTTAATCTTAAACCTTTTTTTAACCATCCTTTAAAATTATCTGAATCCCTATAAAAACGGATATCTACATCATAATTATTGTTTTCATTGTTTAGTACTCTAAAGATAAGACTATCTTTATTTTTTTTCCAACAGACATATTCATCTAGAAGGTCTTTATTTATTTTAAAAGTAGAAATAAATGTATCTATTTTATCAAATGGAATTCTAATACCATGTTTTGTAGGCATTATTGAGTTATTTTCTTCAAGGTAAAATCTAATGTCTATGGAATTGATTTTATTTTTCTCAAAAATAGCACTGATATACAAGTTACCATTAGCATATGGTTTACTTTGTAATGTGATTTTTTCTAGTCCAATTTGACTGGTATTATTAAAGTTCATTTATATCGATAAGCTGGATAAATCAAAATCTTTTTTGGTATCATCTTGTTCTGACGAACTTACTTGGAGCAAAATTAAGAGCATGGGCTCTAGGTATTCAACTTGACCTTTTAATTCTTGCTGTAGTAATTCAAGGCCACCGTTACTATATTCTTCAAAAATTATTGCTCTTTTCTCAATCATATCATCTGAATCAGCTAGTACTTGTGCGTCTTTAGCATGGTCCATTGCCAAAAGGTGGATAAAGGTATCATATTTGCTATTCTCAAATACACTGTATGAAACAGGATCTTTAGCAATTTCAATGAGCGGATTTTTTTTATTTTTATTAAAGCCATATGCTGCTGCAAATGTCAGGACATCAGCTTTAGTTTTGAAAATACCTTTTGATTCTGTATCCATTAATTCCTGTACAAATTCCAGCTTATCTTTTGCAATGTTTATTCGTCTATCCGCCATGATTGAGCTCCATTATTTCCGTATATTCAAATTCATTTGGGCTAGGCATCACAAGAGTATAATTATGGCCATTAATAGTAACCTCATCCTTTTTTACATCTTCCTTTGGAGAGTAATAAGTTAAAACATAAGAGCTCCCTACTTTCGCTTTCATTTCATCTTCTACTTCACCACGCCACTGAGTCTTGGAAACAAGTACAACTATTTGGTTGGCTAAAAGAGGTAAGTGTTTTGCAATTTGATAACGATAATTATGGTCTAAACTTCCAAAAGGTGAGTCCATAACTAAGGGATAATTGCTTGCATCTGGACCAGGTAAATGTTGTTTTTTCTTTGTATTATATTCACGTACAATTTCAATAATGCTCCCAATGAAGGCTAAACTTAAAATTTGATTTTCACCCTGCGAGGCTGCTACTTGGAGTGATTGACCACCCGCAGATTCTTGCAAGCGAATGGAGTAGTCTTCAAAAATCTCAGGAGAGTAAGGAGTAAGTGAAATTTTAGAAAATAGCTGTTTTATGTGGTCATTCAGTTTTATTCTAAAATCAATATCAAATAACCTAAGCATTTCATCTAATCTATTGCGAGCATCAATTGCTGCCTTGACTCTTGCTTGTGCAAGTATTTGTTTTTTTTCATTGGATTGATGTTTTTGTATTTCATTTTCAATTTTATCTCTTCTAGAATTACGATCTCCAATTAAAGCATCGTTAGTTATTTGTTCGTTTTGGAGTTCATCTAGGTTTTGCTCTAGCTGACTTCTTCTCTGCTCTAAATTGCTAATCTCTTCACGGGGGCTGGCCTTTAGTTTTTGTTTAATATCATCCAGTTCATTTTCAATTTTTGAAATTTCTTCTCTAAAACTACCCCTTTCAATTTGTAGTTTTTTAAGTTCTTCAGACAACTCTTTGATTGAATCTTCAAAATTAGATATCTCCCCTCCAATACGTAAGGCCTTTTCTTCTACATCAACCATTCCTGCTTGAGCACGCCAATTTTCGACTAAAGTCCTTTCATTGGTTCCGTTCGTAAGAGATGCCCCACATATACATGTATTTTTAGCTAGCAAATCTTCGACAAATTGTCTTTTAATTCCTGAGGGAAGCTCTCCTTTTTGACGAAGCATGTCTAACTGTTTATTAAATATTTCAACAGGCTCTTTTAAAAAAATTTTAAATCCTTTTTTTGAAATTAGGTCTGATATTTCTGACTCGGAATTTTTATAATTATCTTTAGTTGAATCTAATTCGAGTTTTAACTTATCACGTCGTTCTTGAATTTCACGTGCATCTTTATGCTGGGAAAGGCGCTTTTCTATTTCTAAAATACTAGCATCAAGACTTTGTCTTTCTGAATCTATTTCAGAATTTCTATTTGTTCGGCTTCCTATTTCTTTTTCAATTTCTTCTTTTTCTTCTAATTTTTTAGTTGTTTCGCTGTCACCTACTTTTTTTAGTTCCTTTTCTAGTTCTTTTCTCGCTTTATCAATATGTTGGGAAGCTCTTTCAATGACCTCTATTCCCAAAAGTTTTTTTGCGGCTTTTTTTATTTCTGCTCGTTGTTCTTTCTCAGGTTGAACAATTCGTTCTATTCGTTCACCATCGAAGAAAAAATAACTATGTAAGTCTTTTGGTAAGATTCTTCCTATAGTATCTTTAACATTTTCCTCATGTTTTATTTTTCCTTCAGGGCCAGCCCAGTGAAGTGATGGGGTATCAATATTGCTATCTAACCAACCTAGTTCTGATTCTACTTTATTAACCTGTTTTTCTCTTTTTACGGTATATTTTTTTCCTTCATGTTCAAATTTAATTTCAACCCATGCATTAATTGCATCCCCTTGGGTAGCTTCACGAATAGCTCTTTTATTTACGATTTGATCTTTTAGTTGAAAGCCTGGGGTTGTTGTATCAAATAAAGTCCATGTGAAAGCATTCAGAATGGCTGTTTTTCCAGAACCATTATTTGCATGTATAACAGTAATGTTTCTATCGCCATAGGAAAATTTTATTTCAGGTGTTTTTTGATAAAACTGTCTAAAATTATAAAGCTGTATTGATATCAACCTCATTGATTTCTTCCTTAATAATATTGATAATGTCTGAATTGATACGAGGTCTTTGTTCGTATAACTTTTCTGTTTCTAGTTCTAATATTCGCTTCATGATTTTTTTCACATTGTCTGGTGCAGAACTAAAAGGTTCAAGTGGATCTTTCGCGGGGTTATCTGGCATAAAATTCCTATAAATCCATTAAATCAAATGATTTCTGTAACTCTAAAATAATACTTCTTGCATAACCTTGGTTCAAAGATAGCTCTGAAAACTCTACAAAGCGAATTAATTCTTTTTTGAATAATGCTCTTTCAGTTTCAAATTTAATAACTTCTTTTGGAGGTACAACAATCATGTCATAGATTGTAGCAAAATCTTTATTTGGGTGAGTGCGTAAAATTCTTCCTCGTCGCTGTATAAACTGTCGTGGATTACTACTACTAGCCATAATTATAGCTGTTTTTATGGATGGTATATCAACTCCTTCATCTAGGCATCTGATGGCAACCAATGCTTGTATTTCACCAGCGCTAAGATTGGAAGATAATTGTTTTCTTTCTTCTAAAGAAGTTTCTGCTGTATAAGGTGAAACTTTCATATCTAGGTCATAACCCAGAGTTTTACAAACCAAGTCAATTTGTTTTTTTTCATTGACATTGATTTCTGATTCTACTGTACCATCTCCACAGTAGACTAAAAGATGGTCTTCATTGACTTTGTTTTTCATCAAGATTGATAATTCACTAAGTTTATTTTGTGCAGAGCCAATTAATCTTGATCTTTTTATTAATAGAGACTGTAATGGACTGTCTTCTTCATCTACATCATTACCCATCGCGATAAGTTTTCCTATCTTCTCGCTTAACTCAATATAGTTTTCTTGTTCTATTTCAGTTAATTCAACTAGAATAGGGTTGTAATAATATGGACAAAGTACCTTAAGAGCTAACGCTTCTTTAAGTGTAAGTATGGGCTCAACAATTTTTCCAAAATAATCAAAAATAGCACTTGTACCTAGAGGATCAAACCAGCGTTCTGGCGTCGCAGAAAGCCCTAGTTTCCAATGAATATTCTCTGGGAGTTTGGTCCTTATGTTTTTTGCACCCATGTTATGAACTTCATCGGCAATGACAAGAGTTTTTTTCGGAAAATATTTTAGTTGGTTTTGAAAAGGGTCCTTAGTGAAAGAGGATGTGGTTGTTATGATAGCCAATGAAGCATCAACTTTTGAAGTTAATGTTGTTAATTGTGTCGTTAATTTAACTAACCATTGAGTAACTGCACCATATGCCTTAAGAGGTGTAAACCCAAATTTAATGCATTCATTAGCCCATTGGTCCACAAGGTGTTTGTAGGGACAAATAATAATTAATGCTTGTAAATTGGCTTTGTTATGTAATGTTGTTGCCAGAGATAGCGCTGTTATTGTTTTTCCAGTACCTGTTGCCATTTGAAAAATCCCTTGGCCATCATTTTGAAACCAATTGTTAATGGCTTGTTTCTGATATTCTCGTAATATAATACCTGAAGGTATTGCAATTCCTATTTTTGTATTTATGGAATATCCAGCTTTATTTTCATTAATGCTATTACTGGGATATGCTGTTTTATATGGCTTTAGAATTTTGTTTGTCGCTTCTGTAAAATCAATCACTTCTAGATAATTTGTCGAGTTACTCCATAAGCTTGTAAACCTTTCTTTTTTTCTTTCGAAATAATTCACTGACTCTTTCCAGTTCGAATAGACATCAATGGATTCGTGGTTATCTATGAGCCCTCCAATTGTTTCATTGGCAGAGCCAGTAAATGCAATGCCATTGTTTTCATGGTCATAAAATAATCCTATTTTTTCATGAAAAATACCTCGCTGAATATTTTTGGAATTACTGAGTTTTATTGCTAGTTTGATAGTTAGTATTTTTTCTGAAATTAGCCAAGCAAGTAAATTAAGATGATCAAAATCACTAGTTATAGTACGGGTGAAGCTTTCTTCAATAATTTCATTACGCTCTCTATAGCCTTTGTTAATTGCTTCTATATCATCTTCAGTTAATGCTGGTGATGCAATTAAGCGAATTTTTCCTTCATTTTCAAGGAAGTAATTTAAGCCAGTTGATATTGAAAATAAACCATGACTAGTAAAATAGCCTACAGCACGATCATAACGAGTAGATACTTTTAGGCAAGGAAGGTAAAAGTCATCTATTAAATTGGAAGCATCACTACTATATTCTATGTCAATATTTATATCTTTTAATGTGTGGTTTTTCATGCTGATAGATATATTTGGGGCTATATTTTTATCTGAAATTAGTGATTTATCTTATTCTGAATATTTGGCACATTCTTTACCTTTCTAAATAATATATCCAGTTATCTAAAGTTGTACTCTGTATTGAGTGTAAGTTATTTTTCATAAGCAGAAGGGTTTTTATTGAAAAACCGAAACCCTTTGATTTCCGTTTGGTTGTTATCGAGTATTGTTTTCAATGCATCCAATTTAATGCCATAGCGGTTATGTGCTGGCAAAAATAGCGCAATCTTCTTATCAAAACTGACTTGTTTTTTGTAGTTTGGATAGGTGTCTGTGATGTAGTTTGATTTAAAATACAGTGGTTGAGGTGTGTATTCGCCGACATAATCAAAATAATCGACTTGTTGGGCTAGCTTTACTTTGATGCGCTCTTTTAATAAAGGTAACGGAGAACTGTAAAAATCATCATAGCCCATGAAGGAAACTTTGCCGGAATGAAAGTGAATTTTTATTAGCTGAATATCTTCTAGTTCTCCGTACAGCTATATGGCACATTCGACATAAGCGCGCAGTACGGCAGGGAGTAGTTCAATAAAATCACTATATTTAAAATTCTTGCTGCAGTGCTTTGTCATAGCTAAAGGAGTTGATTAAGAAGATGATAGGATAAGTTGTCTGAAAGTTATATATTCAAAGTGCTGGAGATTTTAATGAGCTTTCATGATTTACAAAATCAGGTAATATTTGGTAAGTATTAAGAGACCCTTACTTTATCTCTTGGCGAAAGCCTTCTCCAACGGGAGGAGGTTGGATGAGGGGATACAGGAAAGTCTTAATTTTATTCTCCTCACCCCAGCCCTCTCCAGCAGGAGAGGGATCTACCTGACTAGCAGCTTGAGAATATAAACTAGGGGGCTCTAAATACTTACAATACTTGTGCTTTTCTTGGTTGCAATCATGAAATGGTTACAGAGAATTATTTACAGTCTCATAATCCAGAAAGCAATGATGAAAAACGGCATGATCATACATCAAGCCGTAGAAGAGTCTGAGAGGATAAGTCGTTATGAATAAAATAACCTGTTAACAATTAATTACATATTATGCATTACAAACTCAGTGCTCTTTTAATATTGTTGATACTTGCTCCAGTAGCGGTTGCTTTTCCGAAGCTCTTTCATTCATTACCTGCGCTGTCCGCGAATGAGCTTGCTGTGATTGTTAATGATTCAGACCCGTTGAGTATTAAAATTTCCCAGTATTACCAGCAACAAAGAAAAATCCCCAAACAAAATATTATTCACATACGATTTAACCCTAAGTATAAAATTCTACCGGTTGGGCTTTTTAAGGAAATCAAACAGTCTGTTGATAAACAAACACCAAAGCAAGTTCAAGCTTTTGCTTTAACTTGGATGAATACTTATCGAGTAGGGTGTATGTCAATTACTACAGCTTTTGCTGCGGGGTATAGCGCTGACTTTTGTGCTACGGGGTGTAAGAAAACTCAGCCGTCACCTTATTATAATTCTGAAAATCTTAAACCATTTGATAATTACAAATGGCGACCTACCATGGCGTTGGCGGGTGAAAATTTTATTGAGGTAAAAGCCTTGATCGATAGAGGGGTCGCATCTGATTACAGTCGCCCTAAAGGTACTGCCTATTTATTACAAACATCAGATAAGGCTCGAAGCACTCGGGCTGTTTTATTCCCTCAGATAACGAAGCACTTTGGTAGCCTATGGCCTTTAGAAGTATTAAAACAGGATTACATCGAAAACAAACAAGATGTCATGTTTTATTTTACGGGGAAAGTTCGTGTAGCAAAGATTAAATCAAATTCATTTTTGCCTGGCGCGGTAGCAGATCATCTAACTTCGACGGGAGGTGTGTTAACTGGGAGTAAGCAAATGAGTATTATTGAATGGTTAAAGGCGGGTGCTACTGGGAGTTATGGTGCGGTGATTGAGCCTTGCAATTTTCCTGAAAAATTCCCTCACCCCGGTATCATGATGCATTACTATTTAAGAGGAAATAGCCTAATTGAAGCTTACTGGAAAAGTGTTGCTTGGCCAGGGCAGGGGATTTTTGTTGGAGAGCCTTTAGCCAAACCATTTTCATACCCATCATTAAATCTTTAATCGATATAATAATAAAATGCCTGAGGTGTTTACAGCTAATAGTTGACCTGCGCTGAATGCCATTTTATATACGAGGTGAAAAATATTCACTGAGAATTTACAAATATCAGTAAAATGCAGACTCTTTTGAATTTTTCTAATTTATACTGATATTCGTCATTATGGCAATTAACTCAACAATCAATAAGGTCTCGCTTAATATTGCAGATATGGATAGGCATTATTATCAAAGTCATGATTTAACTGTGGCACAACATCCTTCTGAAACAGATTTTCGTTTTATGGTGCGACTTATTGCATTTATGGCAAATGCGAGTGAGCAGCTTTGTTTTACTAAGGGGTTAAGCAGTGATGATGAGCCTGAGCTTTGGAGTAAAAATCTGACGGATGAGATTGAGCTTTGGATTGATTTGGGTCAGCCTGATGAGAAAAGGATTCGTAAGGCGTGTGGGCGGGCAAAACAAGTTATTATCTACACTTATGATGAGCGCAAAGCGAAGGTGTGGTGGGAGCAGCAGAAAAATAAATTACAGCGCTTTAGCAATCTTAAAGTTTTGCATATTAATGCAGAAGGCGTGGATGCCTTGGTTCGGCGTGCTATGCAGTTGCAATGTAATATTCAGGATGAAGACATCTATTTGAATGATGATAGTTCCAGTTATAGTGTTACCTTAGATAGACTGTTTGGTGATTGATTTTGGCTATGTCACCCTTACATGTGAATTTTTTAATGTTTTTGTTTTTAAAGGCCCTCTCCGAAGCATAGGTATCTACACAAGTCTTAAAGCCTTCTCTGATTACTAGGTCAGTGGAGGTTCAAAAGAATCTGTAGCCCGTATGAAGCTTGCGTAATACGGGGTTTCGATGCGCTGTTTATCCCGTAT
>ENA-ORXI01003269-ORXI01003269.1-sediment-metagenome-genome-assembly--contig:-NODE-3269-length-11052-cov-8.535581_pt1 | contig 11052 bp, 7 predicted proteins | sample MGYA00237861_ERZ511468 | MGnify/ENA primary metagenome ERZ511468 (study PRJEB26299, sample SAMN06266213) | sediment metagenome | isolation source: Hudson Canyon methane seep mesocosm | place: USA:Hudson...
ATAGAGCAGGGGTATGCTTCGGAAATGAACGAGCTCTGGGCGATTGGCAGTAAGTTGAATACTGAAGATGCCTTAATGACCAAGGTAGATGTACTAGCAAAGACACAACGCTATAAATTGGCCAAGTATGCAGGGGCGGAGTGGAAAGCTTTGTTGTCGTACCTGGAAGGGCAGGGCGATGCATTAGGAGGCTTTAGTGAATAGAATTGTTGGGTTATTTGGTCGTGATGATGTTATGGCTGATTTGGTTGCTGAAATTAGGAAAGGTAAGCATGTAATTATAACGGGGCCCATCGGAATAGGTAAATCTGCATTGCTGTGGGAAGCATTGGAGTTGGTGAGTGATAATATTGGTCAAGTTATAAAGCTTCATGACCACCAGGCAAAAGGTCAGTTTGTAGAATTAGCTAGGCAGATGTTGGCATTGAGTTTAATTAGTGTACAGGAACTGGACTTACCTGTTCAATTTTATGATATGGCTCCTGCAGCTATTGAATGGAAAGAAATCAGAAATCGTGTAAACAGAATGAGTATGCGTGACCTTACTCAAGCTGTAATTCCAGCACTGGCAAATGCAGAAACTAAACCTGTTATTGCGGTTGATGATTTAACTTCACTGACACCTACACAAATGGCATTTTGGTTGGCCATATTTGAACATGCTCAGGTGATTGGTTGTGCTTCTGAAAAAAAACCTAGAGTTAAAAAACTTTGGTGGAAGATGAAAGAAATTCGCATTAAACCATTACCCCCGCGTGTGGTTAAGGAGATGGTCAAGCAGTATATAACTAGCAAAGGAATTCTAATTGAATCCCCTGATCAATATATTTCACATGTAGTGAAGCAATCTAGCGGAATCCCACAAGCCATATTTGATATGTTAGAAGAATCTAGCAAGGAAAAGCTGATTGATAAGCGCAAAGTGCGGGAAATGCGTCATGATGCAGGGATTAAATATTTGGACTTTACGCCTATAGTTATGCTGTTAGGCGCATTGATTGTATCGATGCGTTACATTGGTATGGGGACAGGTGATAAGACTCTTTATATCATGGGAGGAATGGGGGCTGCGTTGTTTTTAACCTTTAAGTTCTTTATATTTAAAGGGGTAGGGCGGTAGTGTTATATCGAATGATATTAAATAGTATGATGTCATATCATACCATTCCATACTATTAGCCATGTTAGCCGGTACTCACATAGCTTTTTCTTCTGTGCTTTACCTTGGTGGAGCTACTGTTTTTGAATACGAAACCGGCATAGCTACCTGGGCTATTGCCGCTCTATTTTCTTTAATGCCCGACATTGATTTACCCACCTCAAAACTTGGCCGGCCTTTATTTTTTATTTCAGTCCCCCTGGAAAAGCACTTTGGTCATCGAACGATTACCCATTCATTTATTGGTGTGGCTATTCTTTGTGGTTTGGCTTCTCCTTTGTATGCATTATATCCATTGTATTTCTGGGCGATAGTCGGGGGTTACTGGTCACATCTGCAGATTGACATGGCCAATATTCGGGGTGTGGATTTGTTTTGGCCATCACCGATCCGGGTAGTTATGCCTGGCAAGATTAAATTTCGTTTGGAAGTGGGTAGCAAGGCAGAGATGATATTACTGTGCTCGATGGTAGTGTTTTGTGTGGGATTGTACCCAATGAGTAATTTAGGATTACGCGGAGGCTTGCATCAGCTATTGAGAAACTTTGAGATTGCACATAATGAATATGTGAAAGTGCAGGGCAAGAACTTTTATTCATTGGAATTGAATGCGATTGATAATTTAACACTAGAACATATCGAATGTACCTGCCCGATATTGGGAGCATGGCAAGGTGGTTTGATCATTGAGCATAATGGTAAATCAAGAGCAGTAGGGGAGAGTGAAGTTAATCATAACCTTTACCCAACGGAAGCAGTATTGATTAAGGGTGAGCCGTTACGGGTGATTACGCAGCGAGTTAATATGAATGGACGCTCATTACGTTGGCTGGTGGATAACCTGAAGGCTAATCATGATTATTACTTGCTGGGCGAGCTGTTTGTAGACTCTGCTTTGCAAGTGAATGTGAATAATATTGAACTGTATCATCCTGTTATTTTTGGTGGGAGTACGGTTCGGTTACATTATGCGAGGGCAGAGGATTTGGATGATTATTTGAATATGGTGGCTATTCGGGGGGAGGTTGTTGTGCAGTTTTGGTTGCGGCCTGGGGATGAGGTGGTAGAGTTGAGTTTTTCGGGTGGGGGCAGGGAAGGCTCAACTCCTGGGGTGTTGGAGGGGATGTTTTAGGTTATATTATCAACCCAGACTTAGTCTCTAGATACTAAGTCTTCTTGCACATATACCTCTGCTACTGTTGATTTGTTCAACCCCAAATCAGCTTCCGATTGTGGAAAACCTGGAGACTCCACTAAGGTTGGTTCTTTGGATGTAAAAGTATTCAGTGATTCAACTTGTAAATCTTGTCCTGTTCGAGGGTTTTTGATGATTAGCATGGTATCTACTCCAAATTAGACAATTCATTTAACAAAATTATACGTCCCCGTGCAAGTGCTTCTCGTAATTTTTCCAAATCAATTAGGTTATCATGGCTCGGCGAATGTTCTATGCCAATACCAATTCTTACAATTGCCCATGGTGCGCTATCGTTTTCAACAAGTCCATTGATAGGAATAACGGCAGTAAATTGTTCTCTATTAAGCATACCATCCTGACGTGCTTCCTCATCTGAGAGGGTGTTTGTTCCGCGAACAGCAATAGCCAGTTCGTTACGCCATGCGCGTAGGTAAATTCCACGCAATTTTCTCATATCGACAACCATTGGAGCCTTTTCCATATACTCATCCTGCGTTTCACTGCGGTTGAAAGCCACCTGGCGTAAGAGGTGGTTTCCTGATTTGGTTTCAGGGATATAGAGGACAATTGTAATAGGAAGTTGTTTCCATGTTTGTTCAATAAAACCTGTTAAAAAAGTTTTTGTTAGTTGGTCTGCGACATCATTAGATTCTATTAGATATTTGAATTTATCACCAATTGTGTCTGTAGTAGACGATATTTCTTTTACTGGACTCCAAACAATCATATAGCTATGATTATTTAGGGGGTAAGGTATAGAAAGTAAAATTGCTTGTCCAGTATGAATAATTCTCTGTTGTAATTCACAATCCTTCTCTGGTGTACTCTTTTTTTGTAAATTTTCTTGGTAAACCCAGACGCTGTCTTCCTTTGGGCAAAATCCAATTGGGAAATTAAGGGTAAGAGTCAAGCTAGCGAGTGGTTGAGTAACAGTGGCGGCTACAAATTCTAGTTTATCATATCGAAATGGTCCTGCTTGTTTCATGTCAACCAACGCAAAGTCATCTTGGGTAAGAATGATTGCATCAAGCCAAGTGTAAGAAGACTTAATTGAATCTGGTCGCATATTTTGATTAGGTAGCGTTGCTCGCAAAATGCGTGCATTAGAATCGTTATGATCAGGAAATATACTGGTTGGCAATTCTATCGATTCAGACCCAGTACTAGATATAATAACTTTACCATCACAGGGTACTCCAGTCACATTTTTAAGTCGGGATGTGAATTCAGTTCCATTGATTGACCAATGAGTTCGCATTTCGTCTACTATTGCATCGCGTGTCTTTGTAATTGTTATATGCTTTTGGTATTGGCTGAATGGAATTGTGCTTAATGATTGTTCGGGCGCTTGATGTTTTTTTCTCCATAGATATCGTGACCTTAAAAACCTATGGTGTCGCAGTGTTGTTTTGTTAATCAACAATTTTTCAGAGCCTGCTGCTACTTCCCAATCTAGTTCACTGTTATTCCCTGGTCCATTGATTTCTTTTATCCAAACACTTTTATCAGATTTAAGTTCTAGTACGTTAAATGTAGCTCGCTTAAGGTCTTGACCTTTCTTGGTGTCCATACCTGTCGCAGACCCAGAAGATACCACTGCCACTTGACCTGAATCTTTTTTGTATGATCCGTAGAGAGCTAAGTTTTTTTTGTGCTCATGTCCATGGAGTACAAGATCGATGTAGCTTGAAGCAAGATTCTCAAGAATTGTGCCCGGGTTTGCTGATGAAGTAAGCCACTTAACAACACCGGGTCCGCTCTGTTCGCTCGGTTCAGTGGCCGGTAGTGGCAACAAATGATGGTGCATAAGTAGAATTGTCAAACATGGTGGACTGCCCTCGTTCTCCCTTTCTTTTATCTGTCGGATTGATCTGAAGTCGTCTTCATCCATAAATCCTTGCGCTGAATATTTTGACTTTCGGCTAGAATCTACGCCCATGATGTTAACTTTCCATTGATATGGATTTTTTCCAAGCCACTTGGTATATGGTGCTCCACATCTAGGTGTCCATGGTGAAGGGAAAAATTGTTCAAATAATTCTGATTCTCGCCGCCAAGGTAACGCATTACCATGTATGTGCCGGTCATGATTGCCCGCACATACAAGGTATTTAGGTATATTTATATTCCCACCAAGTAATTGGTTAAGATGCTTAAGCTCTTTAGATGCCTTTTCAAAATTTTCTCGATTTGGCGTATCCACAATGTCCCCCGTTATTAAAACGAGATCAGGTTTTAATTTTGTCGACAAATAGATAACCAGTGAGTTCCATACTTTGTCGTACTGCTTCTTTTTAGCATCAAAGTGCAAATCACTTAAGTGTACTATTTTTATAGTGTTATTGTTGTCCATATAAAGCATATCACTTGAGTTTAAGGTGGCGATAATTTGTTAATTTAGCAGTACGGTGTTATTTTGTAAGGCTGATACATCAAAGATATTATAAAAATTAGTTCCGCTTTTCGAATTTAACGATTCATGACTAATGAGAATAGCGATACTATGTATTCGATTAATGAAGTCTAATCCTTGTTCAAAGTATTGACAAGAATATTTGTTGGATTTTATTTTAGGTTAGGTGTTCTCGCTGCCGGTGGATATGAACGGGCGGTCATTGCGTTGGTTAGTGGATAACCTGAAGGCTAACCATGAATATTACCTGTTAGGTGAGATGTTTGTGGACTCAGGGTTGCAAATTAATATGAATAATATTGAGCTGTATCATCCTGTGATTTTTGGTGGGAGTACGGTTCGGTTACATTATGCCAGGGCAGGGGATTTGGTTGATTATTTGAATATGGTGGCTATTCGGGGGGAGGTTGTTGTGCAGTTTTGGTTGAGGCCTGGAGATGAGGTGGTGGAGTTGAGTTTTTCAGGTGGTGAAAGTGGTTCAACTCCTGGGGTGTTGGTAAGGATGTTTTAGTCAGCTCTGTTTTTGCTTCTTCCATCGTTATATTAGGGTTAATTAAAAGAATGGATTGTCATAGCAACTTCTGAATCCTTTTGTACACAGTGGAAGAATTGATTGGACAGGGTATGAGTCTTTTTATTAGATAAAGAGATATGTTATCTCGTTTAGAGTTAGTGGCTTTCATAACTTTTATTGCTATACAATAAAAGTTAGAGTGTATGATGACTAGGTCGAGAAAAATATGGGTAGCCTATTAAAAAATTATGCCACTAATTAAGCTAAAACATACAACAACTAGTCGGCTTCTAGAAAAGCCAGAAACAGGGATGGGGTATCAAATTATTGCATACAAGGGGGGGGCTTTAGTGATATTTAATGCGACTATAGCTATTCCACTTAATGAGCTACGAAAGATATCATTTAATGAGAAAGACTATCAATTATTATCAGGCGACCCGGAGAATGTAACTTCGATTTTTTCCCAGGATGAATTAGATTTTCCTGATGATATTTTAATTGTAGATTTACTACAGGGAACGGGCCTTCAAACAGACACTTATGGTTTATCTTTCTCAGAAAGTGTTATTACACCGCCAGAATCTATTATTTCTTCTAAATTACCTTATTCATATTATCGTTATTCACCATACTATATAGATAAACGAGTGGATTCTAAAACAGGTGACTATTTGCCTGGCACTTATGCAACAACAAATGTGGATATGCACTTTGTTCCAAGTGGTTTTGCCGCAGTTGGGCGTTACGCGTTACCTAGTCCAGCATCTGCTAAATACATTTTTCCTATAGTGACTTATAATAAACCAAATTTAATGGGTACTGCAGCTCCAAATTATGGTCAAGCTGGTGGGGGTGTGGAAGTATTTTTTAAGGATGGTGCAACAAATAAACCAGGTAAAGGTTATCAAATTAGTGCAGGCTAACAAGTTAACTAACTACTTCTATTGATAATTAGGTTCTCTTGTCAGTGGTGATTGGCTTTGTGGATGTTTTCTAGCTATCACTCTGCATGGGGTTTCGTTTTAAATTATTTAATACTTCCCAAGTATATGAAAGGGTTTGTTATCCTACTAAATTAGACTGCATAAGATATTAATATCTTATGCATACAGTTGCCAATGTTACCTTAATAGTTGAGCTAATGATTTTTTTGAAAGATTATAATTACTACCTGCTGCTTTTTTTAATAACGAAATAGCTTTTTCATAACTCTTTTCAACACACTGACCATTAAAATATCTTATAGCTAGATTGTGCTGTGCGGGGGGGAACCCCCTATCGGAGGCTTTACGATACCATTTTACTGCCTTGCAATAATCAATTTTAACTCCCCTTCCCTTTGTATAAAACACTCCAATATTAAACATTGCCTGAGATTCTCCATTTTTAGCAGCTATCTCATACCATTTTAAAGATTGTATATAGTCTATTTTTGTTCCTATCCCTATTTCAAAGGCTTCTCCTAATAAAAACTGTGCATTAACACTATCTTTTGTTTCTACAGAATTTACAGCTCTACTAAGTAAGTAAAAATATTTTTTTTCACTTTTTTTCACGCCATCCCCATTTAAATATAACCCTGCTAGGCTAAATAACGATGATGTCCAATCTTTTGCTGCTGCTTTTTCATACCAAAAAATAGCGTTTTTATAATCTTTAGGGTATGGGCCTTTAATCCTAGGGTCACTACTTACGCCAAGGAAGTGTTGAGCTCTTACATACCCATTTTCTGCGGCTAATGTCGCAAAAGTTAAAGCTATATCAAAATCTTTTTCATTAAACCTTTTAAGTGAAAGGTTGTATAAAAAGGCATCATCACCTAACCAAAACTCCTTACCTATATATTTACATTTACCATTAAATTTTGTATGACACTCCAGCCATGCGTATTTTACTTCCTCAAGATATTCAATGAGTTCGGATCTATTCATTAATGTGAGGTATTTTGTTACTTTTTCTTCAAATTTATCACATTGATTAGAATTACTACATGGAATTACATTATTTTCGTAAAAAATCAATATGTTTGAGACTGGTAGTTTATTAGTGTTATTAGTACCTTCTATTATACCAATATAAGAATCAGTGCCCTTAACTCCTATAATTTTAAAATTATCAGAAAATGCTACACTAAATGATATGGAAATCCCGTAAAGCAATAATATTCTGAAAAATATATACAACATTTAATATTCCTTTTAATTTAAAAACTTTAAGCTGCATGTTTATAGAGAATTAGGCCGCTTACGCCCACCAATCAGAGAATAACAACTTAAGATGAGTGAATCTCAAATTCCGTGGTTGAATATTAGGCATTTTCAGTATGCCGACACCCCTTTTTTGAATAATTACTACATCCATAAAAGTCACCGTTTTTTCCTTTCTTTAGACTCATAAACCCGCCACAACGAATACATATTTTCGGAATGAAACTACATTGATTACATTTATATTCATCTGTACTGCTATCTTTTAGAATGATGCCTGTGAAACAGTCAGGACAGGAGCTTAACGGCTGAGTATAAGTACAGCCGGATTTAAAATTTGAACAACCGTAAAAAAGGCCATAATTACCCTGCTTAATTAACAGCATCCCTGATTTACAGCTAGGGCAATTCACAGGCTTAATTCTATGAGGTGTTACATGTAATACTTCTTCGTCATATTCATCATTTAAAATCTCTTTACTAAAAACAGATGAATTGGATTGATCACCTAAAATAAATATTGTCTTTTTTGCTCTCGTAAGAACAACATAGAATAATCGTCTTTCTTCTCCATGCTCGAATTCTTCACCATCAGCCAAAACCAAATCAATAACAGGATCATCTTCTATATTTGATGGGAAACCAAATTTCCCTCCTTCAAGGCCTAGCAAAATAACAAAATCAGCTTCAAGACCCTTTGAGCTATGAACAGTCATCTGGCTTATTGATAAAGAAACATGCTTATTTTGTAGTGTCGAAAAGTTTTCCAATAATTTAAATCGATACCTAGCCAATATTAAAACACTTGCATTACTCTGTTTATCCACAATGCGGGTTAGTATGCTATCAACTGTCTTATGTATATCAGATACTTCCCAGAAATGTAAAACAGGTTTTTCTTCGGCCTTTGTTAGTGTTTTTATTTCTTTTCTTATTTGGCTAGGATTGCTTTCAACAAACCGCTGAGAAACATCTGATATTTTATCGTTATACCGAAAAGAATAATCTAATTTCACTACTTCTGAATAACCGAAAAAGTCAGCGAAGGACCTAAATATTGATATATCACTTCCTGCAAACCTGTTGATTGACTGCCAGTCATCTCCTACAGCTGTTAGTACACATTCTTTTTTTTGCTCAAAAAGTGCTTTTATAAATTCTGCTCGTGCAATCGAAATATCCTGGAACTCATCAGCAAGAATGAATTTATAAGGCGATTTATATCGTCCAGCCTTTATATGATTTATTGCGAGCTCAATCATGTCATTAAAATCGATAACCGCTTTTTCTTTCTTAATCGTTTCGTAACGAAGTAGGACAGGTTCAGCAATTTCAACAAATAGATTTGATCGCTCATCATTTTTTGCTCTGTCTCGAAGCTTTTCAAAGGTGTGTCGGTTTGAACGCATATGATTTATAAAAGTAACCATAATATTTGCGAACTTTGATACCCTACCCGCCTCTTTTAATTTACCCAATGCTTCTTCGTAAGGTATCGGATCAAACACCACATTGTTTTTAAGCAATAACCACTCAAGGCTATCAAGCAAATGCCCTTCTTGTCTCATCCAGCTATAGGTTTCGATTAACTTTGTCCCTTTCTCTTTATGAAGTGAACGCTTCCATTCGATACCTTGATTGTACTGATCACGATCAACATATGGTGCTGTATTACCCTTTTTATCAATTCCAAAATGTTCTAAATAAATTTCATATTGTGGAAGATAAAAGTCAGGTTCATACTGCCTATGAAGCTCTGTTGCTGTATCAAACTCATAAGAACGTTCATATTCGTATTCAATATTATTCAGGTATAAAAAATTCGCTATTTCAAGTTCTTCAAAGCTTTTAACTCTTTCAGCATTCTTTAACGTAATCAGGTCATTTCTGAGGCTTTCCCTTAAAGGTAGTAAATCACTATCATAAATAAATTTTTTATACTCAATCTCATCATCAAATTCAAAGTTACTTTTATATGTCGAAACATGATACGCAAAAAACTTAAGTAACCAAGCATATACCGTAGGGTTCTTTGTTTCTTCCTCAATGATTCCCCAAATTAGTTTTTCTGCTGCAAGAGAGCTTTGTTCCCAGGAAGCTAACGTTGGTTTTGTCTTTGTTGCTTTAGCTATAACCTCTAATCCTAAGGAATGAAATGTTTTTGCTTGTATATTATCAAGTTGTAACTTCTCTCTAAGACGGTCTTTTAATTCAGTAGCAGCTAACTTATTAAATGCGACCAACAAGATTTCATCTTCAATTGCCAATTCTTTGTTGATTAGATATCCAGCTCTAGCAACCATTACACTTGTCTTTCCTGACCCTGCACCAGCAACAACAAGATTTGCTGATTCATTAATAATAGACGCTTCAACTTGCTTTTCTGTCAGAGGATTTTTTTCTACGGATGTAAAATAACTGCGATAGATCTCCTTCTCATTCCGCATAAAAATATAATTATGTTTTCCTCTAATCAGTTCACCCTGATTGGTAAGTGAGTTTACAAAATCAAATACCTTTTTATGCTGCTCAACCTTTGGAGGCGTATTTAAATATTTAAATTTTGCGTTAAAAGATTCTATATTTTTACTAATGTCATCCAAAACATTTTTTTTGAAATACTGGTCCTTAAGGGGATAAATTTTCAATGCCTTTCTGGCAATTAAGAAAAATTTATTGTAATAATTTTCAGCAAAACCTACGGATAATAACTTATAGAAAACGGCCACTTTTTTTCGTGGTAATCCGGTAATAACTACTTGGTTTTTACTCAATAAGGTAAATTTCAACCGACTCCATATAAATCCATCATATAGCTCAATTTTATCTATTTCCTTCATTTCTAAAGAAAAATCTTTCCTCTCATCTTTTAAATAAAAATATACACTTGCCCCCTGTATTTTTATCTGTTGATACTTTGTTATTCTAAATAATTTTGCAAAATACCCCGTATACACATGATGTTCTTTGGTATTTTTACTTAAAGTTTTTACAGATAAATTAAAACTAGGAACATCAGGTAAACTGGCGTATAAATCTTGGATATTTTTCTCTTTCTCCTTCGTCAGTGGAGGCTTATCCATAATAGAAGAAACAGCCCTTTTAGCCTCTGTATTACCCCAATTATTTCTGTTATTTATCCCAGAACCAACAAATGCAGTTATCAATAAGACGTGAGGCATTGCTGCAGCTAGACATATTGGATTCAAACAAAACCCAAAAAACAAGAACTGATTAACTATCATTACAGCTATAAATGTCCCTGTGTACATCGAGGCAATATTCACTGTTCTATCAAAGAGCTTTTTTATCCATGCCATTACTAAACTTCCATCTATTTATCAGCGTTGTTTACATTATTTATATATCCGCCACCAACTTACTCAACCGCTCCTGCCCCCCATGAGTATAAATCTGCGTAGTCTCAATACTCTCATGCCCAAGCAAAGCCTGAATATCGGTCAGCTGCACATCCTTTTCCAGCAGTCTCGTAGCGTATGTATGGCGTAGTTTATGAGGAGTTACTTTTTTATCAATCCCTGCTTTATCCATCAGCTT
>ENA-ORXI01003270-ORXI01003270.1-sediment-metagenome-genome-assembly--contig:-NODE-3270-length-11052-cov-6.208747_pt1 | contig 11052 bp, 9 predicted proteins | sample MGYA00237861_ERZ511468 | MGnify/ENA primary metagenome ERZ511468 (study PRJEB26299, sample SAMN06266213) | sediment metagenome | isolation source: Hudson Canyon methane seep mesocosm | place: USA:Hudson...
CTTCTTCAAGGTATGATGTATAAAATTATTCCTTTTCTTGCATGGTTTCACTTAAGTTCATCTGGACATATGGTAATTCCAACAATGAGAGAAATGATCAATGAAGATTTAATTAAAGTACATTTTTTTATGTATGTTTCTTCTTTATTCTTCTTTATTATTGCCTGCTTTTTAAGTGATGTTTTTATCTATATAGGTGCCTTACTTTTTATTGTCTCAAATGTTTTACTTTTTATTAATTGTGCGATTGCTATTCATAAATACAATACAATTGCAAAAACCAATCCTATGGATGCTTTTAACTCAATACCTACAAAATAGACAAATAATATTAAATCAAAATAATACATGATATAATACCGCGAAATTATACTATTAGAATTTAAGCTTCTAAGTACACTATAGGAAAACAAATGTCTCAAAAAACAAAACTTTTAAAAGATGAAACAACTGATTTATTGGATGAATTTAATGCTTCAATTATGTTTGATAAAGAACTTTACTCTCAAGATATAAAAGGTTCAATTGCCCATTCACAAATGTTATGTGAACAAGGTATTCTTACGCAAAAAGAACAAGAAGATATCGAATCGGGATTATTGCAAGTTAAAGCAGAAATCGAAGCAGGTGAATTTACTTGGAATATCAAAGATGAAGATATTCATATGGCTATTGAGACAAGACTTACAGATTTAGTTGGGGAAGCGGGAAAAAAACTTCATACTGCACGAAGTAGAAACGACCAAGTTGCAACTGACTTTAGACTTTACGTTCAAGAAAAAAACAAATCTATTATGACCCAATTAAAAACAGTAGTAAATACATTTGTTACTGTGGCATCACACAATACTGAAACACTAATCCCAGGTATGACGCATTTACAACATGCTCAACCTGTTAACTTTGGATATCACATGTTAGCATATGCCAATATGTTTAAAAGAGATTTTGAACGATTTGAAAGTTCACATAAAAGGAATAATCAATCTCCATTAGGATGTGCAGCACTTGCAGGAACGCCACATAATATTAACAGATTTTCAACGTGTGAGAAATTGGGTTTTGATGAACCAACAAGTATTGCTCTTGATACTGTAAGTGATAGAGACTTTGCTTTAGAAATCCTATTTAATATCAGTACAGCTATGATGCATATCAGTCGAATTTCTGAAGAGTTAATCTTATGGAGCAGTTATGAATTTAAGTTTGTCACTATGAGTGATAAATATGCAACGACAAGTTCTATTATGCCTCAAAAGAAAAATCCTGATGTTCCAGAACTCTTACGTGGTAAAACAGGACGAGTATATGGAAACTTAATCAGTTTGCTCACAGTGATGAAAGGGTTACCACTTGCATACAATAAAGACACTCAAGAAGATAAAGAGGGTGTATTTGACAGTGTAAAAACGATTGAAATTTCATTGGAGATTTTAAGTGAAGTAATAAAAACAATGACTGTTAATGTTGATCGAATGGAAATAGCTTGTAAAGTTGGACATTTAAGTGCAACAGATTTGGCTGATTATTTAGTACAAAAAGTCAATATGCCATTTAGAACAGCCTATTATATTACAAAAGATGTTGTAAAAGTTGCCAATGATTTAAATAAAGATATGAGTGAATTAAGCTTGGATGAAATCAGAAATGCCAATGAAGAAATAAGTACAATAGATAAAGAAATATTGAGTTTTTTAAATTTACGAAATTCAATGAATTCACGAAACTCTTATGGTGGGACTTCTACTGAACAAACAAAAATACAAGTTGAAAAATTCAAACAATGGTGTGAAGAGTAAACGTAGAATTATTAAGAGTAGTTAGTTTGAATGCACTAACTACTTTTTAAATAACTATTGAGTAATTTGTTGTTGACCTAAGTGTTGACTAACTGCAGCATATAAACCTTTAATATCAGTTTTCCCTATAAATCCATCAACTCCAATACTGTCCATTTTATTTTTAACAGCTTCTGTTGTCATACTTGAATTTACAATAACAGGAATATGGCTATATCTGTTGTTGTCTTTAATATATTGTGCTACTTGATATCCATCTGTTTCTGGCATTTCAATATCTGTGATTACCAGACCTATTTGGCTTGAGTCAAGTTCTTCTAGTCTTTCTATTAATTGTTTTCCATTTGGGTAAATTTCATGTACAATTTTTGCTTTTTCAAAAAACTTTGTTAATACTTCTCTTGCTACACCACTGTCTTCAGCAGCTAAAACTAATTTTGTATTTTGTAAAGGAGCATCAACATATTTATTAATTTGTGTTGTTCCATCACCCGTCCAACCAATATCTTTTAGTAGTTGTTCGGCATTAAAAACAGTACAAAGCTCATCATTTTCATGTACTTTTACGTATGTAGTATATGTGATTTTAGAATTTTGCTCTTCTGAATTTCGTAATTCATCTGTTGTTTTTTCTACAATATCAAGCATATCTTTGATTAGAAAACCAACTTTTTTATGATTGAATTCACAAAAAATAATTAATTTATATTCTAATGTTTCTAAAACTGGATTACCTAACCAAGTGTCAAGATTTATAAGTGTTACAGGTTCGCCTCTAATGGTTGCAATACCTGCAATAACTGGAGAATCAGTTGGGGTTGAATTAATTTTAACTTCTTCAGTTATAATAAATGCTTTTACTTTTGCAATGTTAATTGCGTAAATATTGTTATGACCTGTATAAAAAACTGCAAGTTGTTGGACATTTCTAAGATGCCCTTGTGTCATTTGCTCTACGCTACTTCCAATACTACTCATATCGGTTCCTTATTTTATGGTATGTTTTATTATATATCTTTTATTCTTATATACAACTTGAATATCTGGCTTAAATATTTGACATTGTATTAATATTAGTTCTTATAACTTTAAGTCCAAGAGTTTTCGTACAGTAAGTGATGCCATCATGAATCCAAATGAACCAGTTACTGCTTCAAAACTTCCTTTTTCAATACAATTTGGATTTTCAGATGAAAAAATAACATTAAATTTCTTTTTAAATCCACCTTTTTTTAGTTCATTTCTTATTTTTCTGATAAAGGGATCATTAAATGTTTTCCAAATAGAAATATACTCAATTTTAGAAGGGTCCATTCTTTTAGCACTTCCAGAAGTTGTTATCAATTTTTTGTACTGTTTTTTTATGAGGTGAACTTTTGGTGGGATATCATCAATGGCATCTAAAATATAGTCATATGATGAAAAGTCAAAGTTATCAATCCAATCATTATCAATCTTAGCTTCAATGGCAACAATTCCTGGATATTTTTCTTTTAAAGCATCAACTTTAACTCGTCCAATATTTCCTTCACTTCCCAGTTGTCTGTTTAAATTTGATTCCTCATAAGTATCAAAATCAACTATAGTAATATTTGTAACACCAGTTCTGTATAGGGCATCAAGGGCAAAACTACCCACTCCACCCACTCCTAAAAGAATGATTTTTGCATCATGCAATTTTTGCGTTTGTTCATTTCCAAATAGTTTTCTTGTTCTGTCGTATCTCATTGGTTCTCTTTATCTTATATTAGTTAAATTTCGCTATTATAACATATCAAATCAAAGGCTTATATTTGATACAGCCTTTATAAAAATATTATGGAGTTTTTTATGGAAAAAGAACCAATGACACGAGTTGGATACGAAAAAATAACAAGTGAATTAGACTTTCAAAAAACAACAGAACGACCTGAAACAGTTATTGCTTTAGAAGAAGCAAGACAACTAGGCGATTTAAAAGAAAATGCAGAATACCATGCTGCAAAAGATAAATTAAGACTAATAGACATTCAAATAGCAGAATTGGGTGCAATTATTTCAAAAGCAGTAATAGTAGATCCAGAAAACTTAGCACATGACAGAATAAGTTTTGGTTCAACGATAAACTTAGTTGATGTAAACAGTGAAGAAGAATTTCAATACGCCATTGTTGGAAGTGTAGAAAGTAACCCTGAAAAAGGTTTGATCTCATTTAACTCACCATTATCCAAACAACTTCTTGGAAAAGAAGAGGGTGATGAAATCAAGGCACAACTTCCTGGTGGAGAAAAGGTATATGAAGTATTGGATGTATTTTATAAAGAGTTAGCGTTATAATGAAAGTTGCAATTATTGGAGCTGGTGGTTACACAGGCTTAGAATTAATCAAAATATTAGTCACTCATCCAAAATTTGAAATAACATATATTGCAAATACAACAGGTGATACTAAATCAAGTACATTGCACCCTTGTTTACAAGATGTGGTTGAAATGGATGTGGATAAAGCAGATGCAACACAAATTGCTAAAGTGGCTGATTTGGCTTTTTTAGCCTTACCTCATAAAGCATCAATGGGATTTGCAAAACAACTTTTAGATTTAGGGGTAAAAGTTGTTGATTTAAGTGCTGATTATCGATTAGAACTTGATACGTATGAAGAGCATTACTGTCCTCACGAAGATAAAGAACACTTAAATGAAGTGGTTTATGGATTGCCAGAATATTTTAAAGAAGATTTAAAAAATACAAATCTTGTAGCAAATCCAGGTTGTTATCCAACTGCAACACTTTTGGCATTGTTGCCATTTGTTGATTTAATTGATGAGAATTCACCTGTATTTATTGATGCAAAATCAGGAGTGAGTGGTGCAGGAAAAACACCAAATGCTGTGACTCATTTTTGTAATGTCAATGAAAATGCATTTGCTTATAATCCATTTAAACACAGACATGCTCCAGAAGTCAAAGAAAAAATACAAGTACTTAAAAATAAAGATTTTCAAATAAACTTTGTACCTCACTTATTACCAGTTACAAGAGGAATGTTGGTTTCAGTTTACGCAACATTAAAAGAAGAAGTTAATGCGAATGAAATTCTTAAAAACAGTTATGATGATTGTGAATTTGTCCGAATAAAAGATGTTCCTGCTGATCTCAAGTCAACTGCGGGTACTAATTTTTGTGATATATATGCGGCATCTAATGGCAAGGCACTGTTTGTAAGCAGTTCTATTGACAACTTATTAAGAGGAGCTTCTTCTCAAGCTGTTGTGAATGCCAATATCATGTGTGGGTATGAAGAAGGTTTAGGGATACCAAAAATAGCTTATGTCCCTTAATATACAAGAAAATGCACTGTTTGTTGCAGATTCTCATTTTAATGAAGACCGAGTTATTTTTTTTGATTTTTTAAAAAAGTTGCAATCACAAGAGATAGAAACAACTCAACTATTTTTAATGGGAGATATATTTGATTTTATATGCTCTCAAAGCAGTTATTTTGTCAATAAAAATGCGCAAATTATTTCTATTTTAAATGAATTATCCAAGTCAATTCAGATAATTTATTTAGAAGGAAATCATGATTATAATTTAAAAAAACTGTTTCCTAATATCAAAGTTTTTTCAAGAGCAGAACAACCTATTTTTGCAAATTTGGGAAATAAAAATGTGGCTTTAACTCATGGAGATGTGTTTATCAATTCATCGTATGATATGTATTGCAATATTATTAGAAATAAACCTCTTTTATCTTTTTTAAATTTAATCGATTTTAATAACTGGTTAACTTTAAAAATTTACAATGCATTATCGCGAAAAAAGATATGTCATAAAATAGAAAATTTTGAAGAGTTGGCTAAAAAAAGAGTTGCAAATTTTAGCAGTGATGTGGTTATAGAAGGGCATTATCATCAAGGATATCAATACAAATTTGATAAGCAAGAGTATATCAATATTCCCTCTCTGTTTTGCAGTAATGAGTACAGCGTTGCTAAAAATGGTGTGATTACTAATATTTCTTTTTATTAATTATTTATCTGTTTTTAGATAGCATCGTTTAATTATTTTTTAGGAGTTTAATTTGTCTACACCAGTTATAATGGCATTAATTGTTATTGGATGTCTGTTAATTTATTTTGTATTTATTGAGTTATTAAAATATATAAGTGGTGGTGAAGAAGAAGCTCCTGTTTTTGAAAAGAAAGAACCTATAACCATCCAATATTTACGATTACCAAAAGAAATTGATAAAATGACTGAATTTACGGTCTCTTCAATTGTGCGTAAAATTTTTGAAACGTACTGTAAGTTTGATTATAAAAATGCAACAGAAAACCAATTAGAAGAAAAACAGTGGCATACTTGGCAAGTTTCTATGATTATGAAATTATACAAATTCAATCAAGAATTTTATATTCGAAATAAGGAGAGTATCTTCCCTGAGGATATTTTAAAGTTAAAACCAAAATCATTAGAGAGCTTGGCACAAAGTTTAGTTATGAAATATGACAACAGTGTAAAAATATCTAAGTCAAAAGATGATTTGTGTAAAGATATTATCTGGACAGTAAGAGATGTATCTGTACTGTTTTATTACTTATCAACGTACAGAGAACTGTAAAAGTTTATTCTCTTTTGAAATAGCTATTTCTTTCTCTTGAAAAAATATTTATTCTTCCTGTCCTTCTACTTTTTTAGCTTTTACACTATTTTTTCCGTTGAATTCTTTTTCATCAGCATTTTGAACAACTAATTTGGCAATATCGTCAGTTTGATTTGCAATATCTTGTGTTTTGTTGGAGATTGAGGCATTTTGTTGCGTTTGATGATCCAGTGTTGTTACGGCATCATTAATTTGCTCAATTCCAGATTGTTGCTCTTTACTTGCTGCTTCAACATCTGATATAAGTTCAATGGTTTTAGCAATATTTTCATTTAAGCCTGTATATCCTTGAATCATTTTATCTGCAATGGTTTTACCATCATTTGCTTTTACCGTTGCATTTTCAACGAGTGATTTAATCTCTTTGGCAGCTTCTGCACTACGTGATGCAAGATTTCTGACTTCTTGAGCAACAACGGCAAACCCTTTTCCAGCTTCTCCCGCAGTTGCTGCTTCAACAGCTGCGTTTAGACTCAAAATATTAGTTTGAAATGCAATTTGGTCTATGACTGAAATGGCATCATTGATTGAAGTAACTTGTTCATCAATTTCATTCATCGCAGTTGTTGTCTGTTTCGCCAATGATTCCCCTTCTTGGGCAGAACTGTTTAATTCTTTGGCATTTACAGACATTTTAACTACATTATCTGTGTTATTGATGATATTGCTGGTTACTTCTTCAAGTGCAGCAGCTGTTTCTTCAAGAGCTGCAGCTGATTCATTTGAATTTTGATTTAATATATTGACGTTTTCAAGTAAAACCTCACTGCTTCCTCCTAGTGTCAAGCCATTTTCTTTATTTTCAATTAACATTTGAGTTATTGCATCATCCAAAAAGTTAATACCACTACCCAGTTTCAATAAATGTTCTTTGATGCCAGATGTATCCACTTTATGAGTAAAATTGTAGTTGGCATATTCATCAAGAATACCTAAAATAGAGTTGATTTTTGTTTCAAGATTGCCACCCATTTTATTTAACAGTTGGGTGAGTTCCTGAAGAGCAACCGTTGATGTTGTTGCATGTACTCTTTTAGATAAATCTCCTTTTTCAAAATCAGCTAAAACAGAAATAGTGTCCTTGATTACAACTTTGTCTTCTTCAATTCCTTGTCTTGTTTTTAAAATATTCTCATTAACAACTTTTGTCATTTCACCCAGTTCATCATTTGTCTTTAGCTCAATGGTTCCTGAGTATTCAATTTCGTTATTTAAATATCTGAAAAAGTTTACCAAGGCATCTTTAAAGATATACATATTGCTGATTTTTTGTCTGTTGATATAAAATAAAATAACAAAAAATATAAATGCCACTGCTGTAAAAGTAATCAAAATAGATAGATACGTTTGATTGGTATTGACTGCTTCTTGTACTTCTTTTGAAGTTCTTTCATCCAATACTTTCATAAACTTATCAATAGGTTTAACAATTTTAGCTTTTTCAATATGATATTGGTTTGAATGAGTTAGTTTTATTGCTAATGCTTGATCGGGTTCTTTTTTAAGGGTAAACTTTCCATTACTGTCTTCAAATAAACCTTTAACTGCATTCATGGCTATAGTTTCTAATTTAATGAGTCCATCTGAATTTTTTTGCGCTTCTCTTAAAAGTTTAAATTCTTCTTTTGTAAATCCAGCATTTTCCATCATTTGTTGCAACGATATCTTTTTGCCATCAGGTTTAGGTTTCTCTCCATATTCTAAGACCAAATCCCAATAAATACGATTGTAATTTTGAGGTCTGGGTTTTTTACCATTTCTGATATAAATAATATCCCAATACATTTTTTCGTATTTGGAATCAGCGGAGGCGGAATACGTTCTTGCCAATCTGGTTAAGTCATCTGAACTTTGTCTCATCTCGTAGGCCAACAACAGTGACTGTACTTTTCTTTCTTGGATTTTTTGAATGGATTGTGCTTGTTGGTGAATGAGGTTTACTAAAAACAATACAGTGATAATAGTAAAAGCCCCTACAAACATAAGTAATCTCAAAAATAATTTGAAACTCATGATAAACTCCTTTTGTTTTCAATAAAGTGTACAAATTACTGCGTTAAAACTGTGGTATGGTATAAATTATTTGTAAATATCACATAAAAAAAACAATAATTGTTCTTACCAATATATAACTCACTTCAAAAAGTTGAATATAAACTTTTAAAGTTACAATGGGATAAACCCATACCAAATTATATTCCTACTTTGTTTTTTTTTAAATAAAAATAAAAACTAGCAAGGGACGTTAAGCTAAAAGGAGTATAAATATTCTAACTTATAATATTAATTATTATTTATAAATCAGATGAGCGGTTTTTAGGAGGGGAGAGGGTGATATTATTTTGCCGTTTGTTACAATAACTCCTCTGTACTAATTTTAGTTCCTAAGGTTTATGGTTTGTGTTGAAAAAGATTTTGTTTTGAACATTAAAATTAATATCTAAACCCAATAAAACAAATTCTAAAAAGAATTTTTAGATATAATCACGCATGAACAAATTTAAAGTAGTAAGTGACTATGAACCAGCAGGTGATCAACCTGTTGCGATAAAAGAATTAAGTGATTCTATAAACAGTGGCAATCAGTACAATACTCTTCTTGGAGTAACAGGTTCTGGTAAAACATATACCATGGCAAAGGTGATTGAAAAGACCCAAAAACCAACGCTGATTATGACGCACAATAAAACTCTCGCAGCTCAACTGTATTCAGAGTTTAAGCAGTTTTTTCCCAACAATCATGTTGAATATTTTATCTCTTATTATGATTATTATCAACCCGAGGCCTATATTCCACGAAGTGATTTGTTTATTGAAAAAGATTCTTCTATTAATGAAGAGTTAGAGCGTTTACGACTGAGTACTACGGCATCTTTATTATCTTTTGATGATGTGATAGTAATTGCTTCAGTTTCAGCAAATTATGGTTTAGGAAATCCTGAAGAATACAAAGCCATGGTTCAAAGAATCGAAGTGGGATTTGAATACTCTCAACGAGCATTTTTACTTAAACTTGTAGAAATGGGATACAAAAGAAATGATAAGTTTTTTGACCGGTCCGATTTTAGAGTTAATGGTGATGTTATCGATATTTTCCCAGCTTATTATGAAGATGAATTTATTCGAGTGGAGTTTTTTGGAGATGAAGTTGAGTCAGTAACCAAACACGAATATCTAACCAATAACAAAACAAAAGACCTTGAAGAAATCATAATCTACTCAGTAAATCCTTTTGTAGTTTCAAATGATAAACTGGCAATTGCGGTCAAGAAAGTCGAAGAAGAACTGCATGAGAGATTGGCTAATTTAAAAGAAAATGACAAATTAGTAGAGCATCAAAGACTTAAACAAAGAGTTGAATTTGATTTAGAAATGATTGAGGGTACTGGAATGTGTAAGGGAATAGAAAACTATGCCCGACACCTTACTGGCCAAGAGCCCGGAGAGACACCTTATTCTTTAATGAATTATTTTGAACAAATGGATAAAGACTTTTTACTCATTGTTGATGAGTCTCATGTATCACTGCCTCAATTTCGTGGAATGCATGCAGCAGATAGAAGCAGAAAAGAAGTGTTAGTAGACTATGGATTCAGACTTCCAAGTGCACTGGATAACAGACCTTTAAAATTTGATGAGTTTATTAAAAAAGCACCCAGCTTTCTTTTTGTAAGTGCAACACCCAATGAGTTAGAGAAAGATTTAAGCAGTGTGGTTGCCCATCAAATTATACGGCCAACGGGATTATTAGAACCCGTTATTGATATCATGGATTCAGAGTTTCAAGTTGAAAAACTTCATGATGAAATCAAAAAAGTCGCAGCAAAAAATGAAAGAGTATTAGTTACAGTATTAACCAAAAAGATGGCAGAAGAGTTGGCATCGTATTACAGTGATCTTGGAATCAAAGTAAAATACATGCACTCTGAAATAGATGCCATTGAGAGAAACCAAATTATACGAGCTTTAAGACGAGGTGAGTTTGATGTGCTTATTGGAATCAATCTTTTAAGAGAAGGATTAGATATCCCAGAAACGTCTCTGGTGGCTATTTTAGATGCAGATAAAGAAGGATTCTTACGTTCACGAACTGCATTGATTCAAACAATGGGAAGAGGGGCCCGAAACCTAAATGGACGAGTGATTCTGTTTGCTAAAAGAATCACAGACTCAATGCAATTTGCCATTGATACAACTAATAAAAGAAGAGAGATACAAGAAGCCCATAATAAAGAGCATGGTATTACTCCACAATCGACCAAAAGAAGATTAGACGAGAATCTAAAAGTGGAAGAGTATGATGATATTGCTTTGAAGACTGATAGGTTGAATCGTATGCCAGCAAGCGAGAGAAAGAAGATGTTGATTGAGTTGAATAAGCAGATGAAGAAAGCGTCGCATGATCTAAATTTCGAAGAAGCTATTCGCCTTAGGGATGAGATTGAGAAGATTAAGAAACTTTGATAATAGAAACTAGCTTTTAGCCCCTAGCTGCGTTGGAAGTTTAAACAATCTACTCATTACCTAAAAGGTAAATCCTACGATTATTAAAATTTCCGCCTTGCTATGAACTAAAATCTAATTCCTCTTATCAAATTTCAAATAAGA
>ENA-ORXI01003271-ORXI01003271.1-sediment-metagenome-genome-assembly--contig:-NODE-3271-length-11051-cov-12.403864_pt1 | contig 11051 bp, 8 predicted proteins | sample MGYA00237861_ERZ511468 | MGnify/ENA primary metagenome ERZ511468 (study PRJEB26299, sample SAMN06266213) | sediment metagenome | isolation source: Hudson Canyon methane seep mesocosm | place...
ATTTGAAACTAACTGAAAAAATGTAAGGTCTCGTCAATCCGTAGGGTGGGCACTGCCCACCCTACAATTCTCAATCAACACGCCTAAGGTATTTTGTAGATAGATAAAACTAATCCGCTCTTGCTCTAGACGTAACAAGGTCTTTTGTAACTGTTGATACAATTCATCTTCAGCATCAGTTAAATGCGTAAGAGTGTTTTGTTCTGAGTTTTCTAAAGTCTCATAAACACAGAGATTAGAAAACTGTTCTAAAGTGCGTTGATCCATCAACAGAGATGTTACTTGGGGATAATAATGCCGCAGTCGCGATAAAATGGCGAAGCCATGGGTATCCAGATCTCCCCAATAATATACCCTACTCTGCTGCAAGCATTTTGCATCAGCTAATAAGTTAACGGCATAACCCAGGCCAAAAATAACAATAGCCTGAGGATAATCTGGAAACGCTAATCCATTAACCTTATTTTCTGCAATAAAAACAGTTTTAGCAGCAATATCACATTGTTTAAACTCCGTCAGCGTCAGGGTCAAATCAGTTAAACCATTGATTGCCAGCGCTGTATCTAAAATCCGCAAACGAATCTGAGGCTGATCATATCGCAAACCATAACGCCGTTCAAAACCATTGTTTTTTAAGCCTGTAATATCAGCCTGATAACTGGATTCGTCGAGTATCTGGGTCAATAACTCGCTTAAAATACTTTTATGCTGTTCTATAAACTTACTATCCACCCCCTTAATATCCAATTGCCGAATATAACAATCAGGCTGGGGATGGCTTTTAAAATAACAACAGACCTTTAACAATTGCGACCAGACCTCGGCATACTGCATGACTTTAAATGGATAGCGTATGATCCTGTCTTTTAATACTGCATGTTGTTGTAAGGTTTGTTGCGTTAGTGTTTTAAATTTATTTAATTCAGCTGATTTAGAGACATAATTTAAAAAAACTGCTTCTGTCGCAAAGATGATAAGCGCAGGTATTTTCTGCTCGCCCAGTTGTCGATGAGCAATGACTTTGTCGGTAATTGAGTAGCCATGCTTTTGACTATCTTGCCGTAAAGTATAAATACTCTCCTGTACTTCCGAAAAATAATTCAATAAATCTTTAGCGGATATATTTTTTAATGGAATTTCCAAAGGGAAACAACTACTTTGTTGTAGCCATGCACGGTGAATATTTCCTGATTGCCAGATTTTAACAGCACGTTGCTTCAGGGTTTTTGGTGTTGTGAGTAGCTTCAATTGATTCTAGCGTATTTATTGATGATTTATTTCTAAGGAGCTGACAAGGAATAAGAGATACAAGTGGACCAATACTGTTTTAGGAAGTGAGGCTTTAGCCTCGCCTGAAACATACGAGGCTAAAGCCTCACTTCCTAACCTATTGTCCAATAGCATTCATATCACATTCGCTAATTTTTCCTTATGATACTCTTCAATAGTCAGGTTCCGTAACATTGAGTTTTTACCGCCTTCGTTATGCACTAAATTAACACTCTTGACATAATTTTCGATCACATGGATTTTCTGTAACGGGGTGACAATTAATAATTGCAGATTCAACTTACTAAACAATTCCAGGCCATAGCGTGCAGAATCATCAGAGCCCCGTCCAAAAGCCTCATCTATCATCACAAATCGAAAACTTTTTGATTGCGTTTCCCCCCACTCCAAACCAAACTGATAAGCCAATGCCGAGGCTAAAATAGTATAAGCCAACTTTTCTTTTTGTCCGCCTGATTTCCCCGCTGAATCCGAATAATATTCTTTTTCCTGATCATCTTCGCGCCAGCGTTCTGAGGCTGAAAATAAAAACCAGTTTCTAACATCGGTGACTTTACGGGTCCATTTTTTATCCGCCTCAGTTAAGCCCTCTCGCCCACTAAAGCGGTCTATTAGTTTTTTAACTTGATGAAATTTACTTTCATCGTATAAATCATCATCGCCCCCTAAGGTGTCTGACAAACACGCACGCAAGTCTTGCTGAAACGCTCTAATATCACTATCTTTGCTGCGCTCAGACACTAAAGTAATATACGTCCCGCTGTTGTAATCAATTGCATTGAGAGATAAATTGATTTTTTCCAGCTTTTCTTCAATTTCCTGGCGTTCTTTATCCAGATTAGCCTGAAACATAGCGATTTTTTGAATCGTGCCTTCCTTAAGCATTTGATGAAAACGTTTTTCATGTCGAGGTAAATCTTCCTGTTCCAGCTTATCCAGCATTTCACCAAATTCAAAGGCTGATTGTAAGGACACATCCAAATCTCGGCTTTCCAAGGTATATTTACTTTTATACGCCAGCATTTGCGCCAGCACTTTATCATTTAAGCGCTGGATTTTTTGGGATTCAGCATTCAGTTGATTCTGGATCCATTTGCGCATCACACTGCATTGATCACTGACATTGGCAATACTCAATGTTATCTCTGCTAATGCCTTGCTTTGCATCTGAGTTAATTTGGGAAAACTGAAGTCACGCTCCTTTACATCCAGATGATTTACAATCAATTCACTGACTTGCAATTGATGTTTATCTTCATCAATTTGTGCTTCCAGTTTGCCACCCTCTTTGGTTAACACACGGATTTTTTCTTCTAGCACTAAAAGCTGAGCCAGGCTTTCTTCTAACTGTTTTTGCAGGTGTTTTAAAATATCTGATTGCTGCTCTATCTGCTTTTTTTCATCCAGTAACTGATCGATTGCAAGGCTGATGGTTTTCCAGTCTATCTCCTCAAACTGCTCAATATTCAGTAAATCTCTGGCTTTATCACGTTGTAGGGTTAACAATTTAAACTGTTTATCCAGCTTACTTAAGCGCATTAAACAAGCCACACCATCACGCTGTACCGCCTCTAAAGTTTGCTGTAAAGCCGCTATTTTAGCTTTATTATCCCAGCCCAAAATAAATCGTGAGCGATCATTGATGGCATGTCGGTCATCTTTTTCATGCCGTGAAGCGCCACTTTTAACTTGTCCTTGTTGTGTGATAGCCTTGGCTTGCCGTCTAAAGTCCTCTAGCGATTGTGCACAGTAATAATCAAAGCGTTTGGCAATTTCTTTAACTAACCAGTCATAAAATTCACTGTCATTTTTAATCCGTACTTTATGAAACAATGAATGAGCCGCAGGCGTTTCAAAGTATTCTGTTTGTTGCGCTTTAACCCTAAAATAAACCAAACGCCCTTTTAAATGGGTTCTCTCTACATAATGCGCAACCTTTTGATAATGTTGTTCAGACACTAACAAACTTAAACCAAAGTTATGCATCACCCGTTCAATTGCCCCTTCCCAGGCTTGTTCCTTCTCATCAACTTTTAAAAGCTCACCAATAAACGGTAACTCTTGCTCATCAACACCGATAGTTTCAGCCATTTGCTGACGAATACGTAAATTATTCAGCGGAATATTGCTTTGCCGTTTTTTTAAGGAATTAATTTCCTCTTGTAGTTGCTGCTGCTGTTTTTTATGTTCATTAACCTCAATGGTAATATCTATCTTTTGCTTATCAACATCCGTTTGTTTAGTTTCAATTAATTGTTGTCTGTGTTCAGCTTGCAGGCGATTATCATGAAAACTATCACTATCGTGCGCCAGGCTTAAATCAAGTTGCTCACAAAAACCTTGATACCGAGCAGACTGTTGTTTTTTCGATTGCTGACTGCTTTCTAAACGACTTACTTCAAGGCTAATTTCATCTAATCGTCTGCCACCATTATCTTCAATACTTTGCTTTAGATGATGTTGAGCAACCCTCGATTCATTTAACTCCTTGTTTTGACGTTGCAGACGGGTTTGTTGTTTTTCCAGCTCTATTTCACGCTTGTTAATGCGTTTTGTAAGCAACTCGGTTTTATGCTGAGCAAAAAAAGCATCCAGTGCTTCACGGCAACGGGTCTTATCATTAAATTGCTGTTCATTCTGTTGATAACTCGCATAATCCAGCAGCATAGGCTTTAATAAAGCTAACTGATCTTTAGCTTTTAACACCGCCTCATGGGCACGGTTAAGATTATCAAATTCTCGACAAATAGAGCTAATGCGTTCCTGAACAGGTGGTGCCTCCAGCATATGAGTACGCACAAACTCAGTCAGGTTTCCCACCGCTTTCATCGATACGGTTTGGTACAGTAGCTCTAAAGCTTGCTCACTTTGTATCCCCAGACGGCGACGAAATTCAGCAGAATAATCTTTAAAAGAATCAAATATCTGCAGATGAGTGCGACGTTTTAAGCGTTTTTTTAAATCCAGAATATCACTGCCAAATTGAGAAAAATGTTCGGCAATCGTTAATGGCTCAGTACTTAAACAATAAAATCGTGCAGGCTGATTTTGATCTTCTTTACACCAAAAAACCTGGGCAATAGTCACATGGCTGTCATACCCTGCATTATAAAAATGACCTAATAATACGCTGTAATTATTAGTATCACGCAAAGCCACTTGCTTAGCAGATAAGTTCTCAGCATCTTTTTCACTTTTATAATGTCCACGGACATAAGAGTTTAAATTCCGCTCTTTACCTTCGGCCCCTGCCGCTTTGTTATAAGTGATTTTTTGGCTAGGCACTAATAAGGTGGTCAAGGCATCCACTACCGTGGATTTACCCGAACCGATATCCCCCGTCAATAAGGAATTTTCACCCTCTGGCATAATTTTCCAGATATGCTTATCAAACGTGCCCCAGTTGAATAACTCAAAGCGCTGTAACCTAAACCCAACCAGCGCATCATCAGTGATCAATTCCATTTCAATCGGTTGATTTTGCATGTTCTTTATAAATTCGTAATTTTTCGTTAAAGTCTGCGGTCCAGTCGGCATCGACTAAAGCAATAATAATGCGCTGAATTTCCAGGTTTTCATTATCATTTTTTAATTTGCGTAAAAACCCCAGGTCCAGTACTTTATTAATGGTGGCATTAATTGAAGCAGCAATTTGCGCTTCATTACTTTTCTCTGGCATAAACACCAGCATGGTATTGATTAATTCATCCCGAGACACAATCACCCGCATCTCTGCCCCCGAACTATCAGCCTCGGCCATTTTTTTACGCAATAACACACAGAGTAGACTAATAGGGTAACTTAACGGGCGACGGGCAATTAATCGAGGTAACGGGTCTTTTTCATCTTCATCAGGAATCGTTTGAGTCAGCCAGGCATAGCCTTCTGTATCATCAATTTCCAGATTTAGACCGATCACTTTTACATAGTCTAAGACTTGTGATTGTAATTCGAGCAAATCATTCCACAGTAGCGGGTACTGGTTTCTGAACAGGATACCTTTTAGTAAATGGATGATTACTGGGGAGAGGTTTACTTGGTGTTCTTCAGTCATTGAGATTTTTAGGTTTAAGCTTATTCATTAACTCAAACATCCGTGTTGTAGGATCATCTGTATTAAACTGAGCTGATTGATCTAATAATTGTTTAGCCCATTTAGTAGCCTTCTCTATTCCTTTATCATCACATAGCAATTGAAACCGAGCTGAATCAATTCTTTTCTTATCTTCGCTATACCCAGAGATATGTTTTTTGAGTTTGGTAATGGTATTTTTGACTGTTCCTAATGGTGCATCAGTCCTTTCAAAATGCAATAACAACCAGTATTCTATGCAGGGTACCGAAGTAATTTTAAATATTTGTCCACCACGAACAGGCCTACTTTTTTGGCTGGCCTCAGCATATTTAATGGGATCATCTTTATCAAAAAGACAAAATATTTGTTTATAAGGTTTAAAGGGAGTCTTACGCTTTTGAGCAACGGCTATTGCATAATTAACCACATTAACAGCAGATGAACCATATTTAACATCACCAATATGAGGTGGTTTTTTGGGAAGTTCAATAAACTCTTTAATACACACATGATTAGATCCATCAATCACATGTATTTTATCTTCTATTTTCCACAACGCCCGTAAATGACGAATATAGTCGCCTTCTGTTTCACCTTCACAAACAACTAAGGTTTCGGCTGCTGTTTTTGCTAACTGACGCTCTAAATCTCTAGTACTTTTTTGCTTACGCTTAAATAGTTTATCGCTCATCGCCAGTTAAAATCCCCGATAAATGGGACTGCTCCATATTTACCTTCTAAATAGCCTTTAGCCAAAGCTTCATTGGTGCGCGGACAAAAATCACTTAAGGGATACAATTGCGTTACCAATTCATTGTCTTTTTCAACAAACCAAATTTGGTCTCGACGAAAAACTTTATTATCCAAAACTGATGCCGCATGTGTGGTAAAAATTAATTGAGCATGGTTTGGGTTGGTTTCAGGGTTATTAAATAAATCAACAATCATTCTTACGATAAATGGATGCAAACTATTATTTAACTCATCAATATAAACCACTTGACCTTTTTCTAAAATATCAATTAGAGGCATTGCTAATGCAAAAAGTTTTTGGGTGCCTTCTGACTCCTCATCCATACCTAATAGCACTCGTTGATTATCAACATGAGTAACGCTCACTTTTAAATGGCGAATATCCCCTTTTTCAAGTGCCTCTTTAAATTCTGATGGAGCATCGCTACCTAACTTTTTTTCTATTTCAGATAGATCATCAATACTTAGTTTCTTCTCATCAATATTTAAATCCATAATACTTAAATCAGCAGCATTTAAGTAACTTAGCACTTTAGTTTTTAAACTTGAATCTCGTGTGAGTTCAGCTGTAAGTGCTGGATTTCCATTTTCAAGCGGAGTTATTTTTTTTCTAAACCAATTAAAAATAGGCTTTAATTTTTCAGCATTTAATTGTACTGCAAGGGATAGTAATAAAGTATTACTCCTTGTCATACGCTTCCATGTGTCTCTATCCGACTTAGACGCTAAATTTCGATTAATATACCACTCATTCTCATCTTCACCATCCCGTTCAAACCATGTCTGAACTGATTTTGATGGTGTCACATACAACCATTCACTAACTATCGTATCCTGAGTTAAAGAAAAACCGTATTGATAACGTATACCCTCATCAATAAAAACGATTTCAAAACTTGATGGCTCTAAATAAGAATAATCATCTAATTTAAAAGGATTAACCTCGGTTTTCTCACCTTCATTCATTTTACTATTACGTAAAACAAAACTTTCCATAAAATTCAATGCTTCCAGCAGTGAAGATTTACCCGCCGCATTTGCACCATAAATAGCAAGCGTATGAAGTAAGCTTTCAGAGGCTCGCCCCGTAGCAAAAACATTATCAGAATGTTCTTTATAAGCCTTTACAGGGGTAAGCTTTAAGGTTTGTTGTTCTCTAATTGATTTAAAATTAGCGACACTGAATTCAACTAACATTGTTCATAATTAACCATTAACAAGTAAAAATTACTCTTTGTCTGCAAAAATACAGTAAATAGCGTAACAAATCAATCAGAGCCGAGTAAAAATCACATTCGGCATCCGAACCGACTTTCCTAAGCCTTTCTCATTAACCCAGGCAATTTCTACTTCTTTTTCACTATCAATCAAGGCATAACTATTATCCTGACAGGCGATATTCATATACGCAATCAATTCACTTAAACCTTTTTCCAAGGGGTGTTGCTGACATATTTCTAATAATGTGAGTTGTTGTTTATTTTGCAGCGCCTTGTTAATCCGTGCTTTCAGCATTTCAATATCGACATAATGCTGGCTATATAATAAATCACTATTAAATTCTGCTGCGCCTGTAGTGAGTATTTCAGTAGAGATATTCGGTCGACTGGGCGGTCTGAATAACGCGCGAGACACGGGTAATTCAATCGGGGCTTTTATATCATCCAGATAAGTAAAATCTTTATCTTTAGGAGGTGTTTGTTTAATCTCGATAGCCGACTTTTCTACTTGGTGAATAATCGACATAATGCGTTTATTTTCTAACCAGACCTGATCATCCAAATAACGTCTTAATTGCTCCACTAAACTTGAACTGGTACGCTGCACCTTTTCACCTGCTTCTAACAAATGATATTTCATTTTGGGTAACAGTTCATCAGGTTCACAGCTTTTTACTTCTTCTAAAGCCAATACTTTTTGGATCAGGCTATTAAACTCTTCTTGTTTTGCCGGTGACATTAACAAGCCCCAAAAAGCCTGAAAACTTTTACCCTGGTCTGAGTCACCAATTTCGTCTTGTTCACCAAAAATATCGTCCAGTAAATCGCCTTTTTGTTTATTACTGGTAGTTATTTTTTCACGGGTATTTCTATCTAATTGGCGAAAGTTCTCTTCAACTTGTCTAAAATCCATTAGCAAACTGCGAGAGGTTTCTTCGAGCTGATAAAAGCGTTCTTTTACCTGTCGAGGGTCATAACTCATCACCTCACCTTGTTGTAGCTGAGCTATTTCTGCATCTATTGCAATTTTTTGTGCTTCTAATTCACTAATCCGTTGTTGTGGATCTGTTTCTGTAGTTTTTAAAATGGTTTTTAATAACTCAAATACAGTTAATAAGCGAGATTCTGTACCGATAAACTGCTTTTGTTCTAGACTGCGTAACCATTCAATTGATTTTTCGCTGGCTGGGGTTAAATCAAATTCTGCTTCATCACTATTTTCTGCATAATATTTACGCAAGAAAGCATTTTCACCATTTGCCCAGTCGCTTAAATAGGCTTTAGCGGTTTTTGGGTATTTGTTTTTATGAATCTGGCGTAAGTGAAATAAACTGTCTTCCAGTTTTTCGGTGATTTCACTTTGTTTTAATGAGCGGCAGTTCGGTTGAATAAAGGCGCGGTAGAAAAAACTGATAATCAGCGGAGCATTATCAACACAGAGTAATCGCCAGGTTGGATGTTGACGTAATTTTAATAGATAATCGTGTTCCATTATTGTGTTTTACTGGGTTGATAGTCACTACCTTAAGCTAAGGCTATGTCACCGTTAACAGTGGGATTTTAATTTACTTTGCTCTTAAACCCTCTCCTGATGGATGCCTACAGGGATGCAGGTCAGTAGAGCAATGCAGACGCTATTGCCGAGAGGGTTTGGGACAGGAGAAAATAAAAGGGTATGAAATTCATTATATTGATTAACAAGAGAATATTGAAGAAGAGAATTGTTTGATTTCTCCTCACCCCTCCCTCTCCATCAGGAGAGGGCTTTAAGAACTAGCTCATCTTATTAAATTCCATTTTTCAACACTTAGCAATGACATAGCCTAAGCTAAAGGGTTATCATCTGGGGCGCAGACTTTAGTCTGCATTTTTGCTACTTATTGCAGGCTAAAGCCAGCGCCCCAGAGGCAAATCACACTAATTTAATAGCAAATAGCCGCCCTATCATTCCTCTGCCAGGCCATGAAAATAAATGGTCGCAGCTATAACTGCCGCAGGGGCAACAATTAGGTTAAGCACTGGAATGGATAGAGCAACAACAGTCAAGCCTCCGAAACTTAACACCCCAATACGTCTGCTTTTTGCCTGTTCTTTTTGCTGCTCAAACAACAGCCCTTTATTCTCCAAAGGATAAGCCATAAATTCCAGGCCCATCCCCCAGGCACCAAATAATGCCCATAAAAAAGGCGCTATTAAATTGATCACGGGAATAACAAATAAAATCAATAACGGTAGCATTCGACTAACTAAATAGCCCATACGTTTTAACTCTGCTAGTAAAACTTGTGTTATCGCTTGTTCTTCGGTGCTACTAGGTTTCCCAGAAATAACTTCTAATGTTTTTACAGACAATTGGCTATAAAAAGGGGATGCAATCAAGTTAGCCAAAATAGTAAAAGTAAAGAACCCAACCACCGAGAAACTGATAAAAAACAATGGCCAGATCAACCACTCTAACCAGGTCAACCAGCCTGGAATAAACTGGGCAATTAAATCGGTAATATACAAATACCCTAAAGTGCCAGCAATACTGTACAGAATGACATTAATAACAATCGGTATGATTAAAAACTTGCGTAATTCTTTTCTGCCTAATAACTTTAGGCCTTGTAACAGGCAGCTAACTGCATAAACGGGATTGTTGCCTTTTTCTGTTAGATTATTCATTTTAAACTCCTTACTCCATTTTCTGCTGGCTCAAGAACCACGCCTTTTTCAGTCACAATGGCCGTTATTAAACTGGCGGGGGTTACATCAAAAACCGGGTTCCAGGCAGTCACTATTGATTCATCATTGATATAACAATCTGCTAATAGTTCATTCTGATTACGCTGTTCAATATCTATCCCTGCACCGGATTCCATAGCAAAATCAATAGTTGATACGGGGGCAACAACCATCATTTTAACGCCATGCTGCTTTGCTAAAACGGCTAAGGAATAAGTGCCAATTTTATTGGCCACATCACCATTTGCCGCAATTCTATCTGCGCCCACGATAATCCAGTCCAACTCACCCGTTTTCATTAACCACGCAGCAGCTGAATCTGCAATTAAGGTGGCGGGAATATTATCTTGTGCTAATTCCCAAACGGTTAATCGTGCCCCTTGTAACCAGGGTCTGGTTTCGCCAGCAAAAACTTTAGTTTCTCCTCGCTTATGCACACTACGGATAACACCCAAAGCGGTGCCATAACCCCCAGTTGCCAGTGCACCCGCATTACAGTGTGTCATCACTGTCTTTCCAGCCCCAATTAAATCAGCACCCAACTCACCCATGGTTTGATTGGCTTTAATATCATCGCTATGAATTTGAACAGCAGCCTGTTTAATAGCCTGAACAGGATTGCCTGTTTGTTTATCCAATACTTGCTGCATTTTATCCAGCGCCCAAAATAAATTTACCGCTGTTGGGCGAGAAATTACCAGCTTATGAATATCATCTACAACCTTAGCTTTCCAGTCCGCATCAGAATCCAAATAATGCTGCATAACTGATAATGCAACCCCATAGGCCGCTGCAATACCTATGGCAGGAGCGCCCCTGACCCGCATGCTAGTAATTGCTTCAGCCACGCTGAGTGCATCGGTATATTCATCAAACCTGGTTGTTTCGGGTAAAACACGCTGATCTAACACTTTTAAACTATTCCCAGTCCATTCCAGGGCATGAACCTTTAGTTCATTATTCACATTCATTATTTATCACACATC
>ENA-ORXI01003272-ORXI01003272.1-sediment-metagenome-genome-assembly--contig:-NODE-3272-length-11050-cov-4.317142_pt1 | contig 11050 bp, 11 predicted proteins | sample MGYA00237861_ERZ511468 | MGnify/ENA primary metagenome ERZ511468 (study PRJEB26299, sample SAMN06266213) | sediment metagenome | isolation source: Hudson Canyon methane seep mesocosm | place...
CGCTAAAAAACGATGGAATAAACATCGCCATAATATGGCTTTGAATAACCCACTTAGTATCAGCCAATGAATGCCCTACATCCACATGCATGCTCATTGGTGTGGCCGTCATTACAAAACTCATGATGGCATAACCTACTGCCGCAGCAAGAACCGCCACCCAAAACACAGGCTGAACAGCAATGGTAGTTAGTGCTCGCCCTGTTCCTGAGTGCTGAGTTACTGCCATCACTGTGGGCCTATATAACAACAACAGTAAGGTACTAAGCAGATATAACCCAGCCAAAATCACAAAGCCCCCAACATAAGGGGTTGCTAATAAATCTTTACTTCCAAGCGTGATTTCGGGCCCTACATAGGCAGCGACAAGCCCTCCAAGCAGCACTCTCGCTGCTGCGCTGGCCATATGGTCAGGCGCTACACTTTCCATGGCGGCAAAACGAAATTGCTGAACAAAGGCCAGCCCTGCCCCTAGAATAAATATGCCACCACAAAAACCCCAAAAACTGGCTTGCGCAACAGAAAAGGCTGATAACAAAGCACCGCCAATACTGATTAAGCTACCCAGAATAAACGCATGTTTTCGCCCTACCCGTTGCATTAATAGTGTCACAGGTATAACTGCCACAGCGGTACCCACAACCATAACGGCAACAGGCAGTGTTGCCAACGATGCACTAGGCGCTATGGCCGCACCAATCAAACCGCCACAAAACACAACCATTGGGGCAGCCGTCATTGAAATGGCACCCACGGCCATTAACAGCCAAACATTAAAAGGAAGGGATTTCACACCAGACTCCAAAAAAATAAACAATATTAGTCAGCATTTATAACGCAAAAGAACACAAAACAAGATAAATAATAACCTCAGATAACTGCTGAGCACCGCCTAAACAGTCACCGGTATAACCACCGATTCTGGATATTAAGTAACGACCAAAGAAAAAATACACAACAAACAGCACCGCAATTAATACCAGTATAATGACGGCATCCAACAACAATAACAGCCCAACAACACTGATACCCGCAAATATCAGCGAATTCTCCGTCATCTGGCTTGCTAAGGGCTTTACTTTGCTTTTATCAATATCCTGTACATATTCAAGCCGATGAATATAGGCAACAGAGAAAAAACGGCTTAAAGGGTGCGCTACCAATAAAGCAATCACCACCGCTAACGATGACTCAGTCTGAGCCAGGGTCAACAAAGCCAAAAACTTTGTCGCCAACATCAATAACAAGCCCGTTGCACCATAGGTTCCCAAACGTGAGTCTTTCATAATGTTCAGAATTTGCTTTTTCTCCCATCCACCACCAAAGCCATCACACATATCGGCAAAGCCGTCTTCATGAAACGCCCCTGTTACAAAAATGGTTAGCGCCATCGAGAGGATAATGGCGAGTAACGGACCTAGTACCGGCAACAGCAGCGCATAGGATGAAGCCGCAATTATCGCAACAACCACACCCACAAGAGGAAAGTACCGCGCTGAATCATTAAGGTAGCGTTCTTTAAACGATACAAATTTAGGAGCAGGAATTCGCGTTAGAAAAGTTAGCGCCGTAAAAAACAAATCTAACTCTTGTTGCCAGTTAATTTTTTTCATATTAATTTCTAATTGCTCTTACAAATTAAACCCAAGCAGAAAAAGTATTGGGGTGAGTGTCTTGTAATATCAGTTATTCGTCAACTGAGTTAGTGTAAAACACTAATCATCGGTATAATATTATTCAAAATAAAGCAGTCAAAATTTGAATACATTGCGAACTATTTACTAACTCATTTCGGAGTCAGCATGAACCAGGACCAACTTAAAGAAGCCGTTGCAAAAGCCGCCCTTGATTATATCCACCCCAAGCTATCAGAAGACAGCGTTATTGGCGTGGGCACTGGTTCAACAGCAAACTATTTTATAGATGCTCTAGCGACGATAAAAACGTCTTTTGATGGTGCAGTAGCCAGCTCAGAAGCGACCGCTGAACGACTTCGTGCTCATGGCATTCCTGTTTATGAACTCAATACTGTTTCTGACCTAGAGTTTTATATTGATGGTGCCGATGAAACCAACGAGCAATTGGAGTTAATTAAAGGCGGTGGTGGAGCACTTACCCGCGAGAAAATTGTGGCTGCCGTTGCCCGAGAATTTGTTTGTATTGTTGATGACAGTAAAAAAGTTGATATTTTGGGTGATTTCCCCCTTCCTGTAGAAGTTATGCCAATGGCTCGCAGCTATGTTGCAAGAGAACTCGTAAAACTAGGTGGAGACCCTGTTTACCGTGAAGGCTTTGTAACCGATAACGGTAATATCATTCTAGATGTTCACAACATGGATATCTCAGCACCTATATCTACCGAAGAACGTATTAACCAGATTACTGGTGTAGTGACTAACGGCTTGTTTGCCTGTCGCCCTGCCAACATACTGATGATGGGAACCAATGACGGTGTGAGAACTTTAAGAGCTAAAGGGTGAAGTATAAATAATGTCTAAAGTCTCAGTAAAGTTTGAATACGAAAAAGAAACCAAAAACAGCGTGCGTTATAAAGAAGTACCTGAAGAAGGCAAAGCACCTATCGTAGGTTCACTCTACGTACAAAAGTGGTTTGCTGGTAGCACTAAAACTCTTGAGATTACTATTGATAAAAAAGATTAATAGAGTTTAAAAATGCGGCATCCCATCGTTGCTTTAGCTGGAATACCGCATTTTATCGCCTTCAACCAAACTAAAACTGTTTACCACTATCCGTCCTAAACTCCTCAAAAGCAGCCAACTCCCAAGGTCGCATGGCAATAATCATACTTGTTCCATAACGCTCATTGAGCGGCAAGCTCTGGTCATCATCATTAAACCGTTTATATTCTTGAGCCAGTTTTTCTATTCTCCTGATTAAGATTGCGTTCGATGCCCTGGAAAGCATTCCTGATGCAAATAACCTGATCTCGCCCGCGCCATTAAAACGTGACTTAAAAAAATCAGACTGAACCTGTGATTCAAAAAATTGATTGATAGGTCCATTAGGAATCCAACTAAAATCTGTAGACATCAACAATTTCACTCGATTATTAGGTTGTAGCTCAATTAGCTTTAATTTATCTAGAGCAGCTAACGATCTAATCAACTCATGCTCGCTTAAGGAATAGGTCTTCAAAATCTCCCCGAACACCCAACTGTTAGTCACACACACAGCCACGAGTAATAATTTTAAGTCGCTCACCAATAAGGTTTCTTGCTCCAGGCTTAGCCGGCTAATTAGGCGTGTCTCTTGCTCCATTTGTTGGAGTAAGTCTGAGATTTCCATATCCATTAACTGGCAAATTTGATCAAGCCGCTTTAATGAAAAATCCTTATCAGAGAACAGACGCTTCACACTGGACTCAGAAATACTTAGCGCCTTACTCACATCCCTGTAGGTCAATTCATGCGCCTTAAGTGCTCGCTTTAATGTGCTTACAATATTTGTTGTTTCCGCCAACCTAGATCTCCCCAATAACATACCCAAACAAAAAAGTATTACACAGTAATACCTATAGTTCATCAAAACTATACTTCAAGCATTTTAGTTGCGCAAAACACACCCTGTGATTAAATTTCACTCATCAACTACATTAACCCAACAGTATTTACCCAACAATATCGCTAAGGAGAAAAAAGATGATGACCGAAAACGTACAGAGCAACAGCCAAAGCTGGTTATTTTTTGTTAAAGCTTCATTTGCCATTTCACTACTAGCCATGGCCGTAGGCATTGTAATGATACCCGCAGATTTGATGGTGAAAGGCTACTTAGCCATTTGCGCTCTATTTGTAGTGAGTTCAACCATTACTATGTCTAAAACCTTAAGAGACAACCATGAAAGTCAGCGCTTAATTAACAAAATTTCTGAGGCAAAAACACAACAAATCATTAAAGAATATGCCGACGCTTAACACGAATTATTCAGGGGTAATAATAATGAACATAATGAGAAAAATCGCAACCGCATTTAGAGGTTCAGTAAGAGAAAGCGCTGAAGTCGTCATCGATGCCAACGCTATTCGAATATTCGAACAAGAAATTCTGGATGCAGAGCAAGGCTTAGCATGCTCAAAACAGCAGCTAGCTTATGTAATGGCCGAGCGCATTCAACTTGAACGAGGCACGACCAAACTACGAGAACAAGTTAAAGCACGAGAAGCCCAAACGGCCAAAGCATTGGAAACAAGTAACGAGGCATTAGCCAATGAGCTGGCCGAAGATATTCTTGAAAAAGAAGCGTTAATCAATGAACATCAAGAAGCCTCTCAAGCCTTATCTTGGCGTGAAAGAAAGTTAAGCAAATCCATTCAGGACGCCGCACGACAAATTAAAATATTCCGCAGAGAGCTGAGCATAGCTAAAGCCACTGAAAGCGCACACAAAGCCTCCGAAATAGCAGGTAGTTACACAGGAGGAGTAGCAACAAACATCAGTGACTTACAAACATCATTGCAACGAATTAAACAAAACCAACAACGAGTCGATGACACCGCTGATGCGGCCTCCGCTATTGAAGATGAAATAGGCGAATGCTCACTCGATAAAAAAGTTGAGAGCGCTAGGTTAGGAAGCAAAGCAAGCGACATTCAAGCAGTGCTAACACGAGTGAGAGAATAAAAGAACGTTGTTGTAATTTACCTTACGGGAGTTGGCTGCTATAAATTGACTTAACACAACTCCCTATTACTAAAAATAATTAAACTGAACGAATGCAAACCCTCAAGGGGTATTTTTTTACACTAGATATTAACACCCGTTAACATGATAGAAACCAAAGACAAAATACTCTCCGCTGCATGCGATATTTATTTGGACCAGGGTTCCAAAGGGATGAGTATGCGTAAGGTAGCCAGCAAGGCGGGCATAAGCCCCACTGCAATCTACAGGCATTATGAAAGTAAAGATGCCCTGCACCATCAAGTGCTGATTAATGGTTTTCGCACCTTTGGTTCTTATTTATATCTAGCCATTGAAGGAGCGACGCCTTTAGAAAGGCTACACAAAGCAGCCGGAGCCTTCTTCAAATTTGCAACAGAACAAACCCGCTATTATGAACTACTATTTCTTACCATGGACTCAACCAACGAGATCACCGTTGATAAAACATTAAAGAAAGAAGCACGAGCCACTTATGAGTTTATGATCAACAGCGTTAAAGATTGCATGGATTCAGATGTATTTAAAATAGATGACCCTGAAGAAGTGGCGATGCTATTACTCTCTGTTTGCAATGGATTTTTTGGCCTTTATGTTTCAAATAAATTTGAAAGTAGCACTGCAGAAATGAAAGAAAAATATGATCGAACCTATCAACGAATCTTACGCGGCCTTCTTGTTTAATGCCTGGGGTCTGATGTTTATAGCTTAGTTTTTAAGGCTAATTTTTTTAGCCAGCAAGTTAACACCCGTTAACCATTGTATTTTCCGGGTGCATGTTAAAACAACCACGGGAGCACTAATAGAATGAAACTGCTAGACCTACCAAATAATATTCTTTTCAATAAAAAGCCACCTTCCAGCAACTTGTCTGAAAGAAAAAAGGTCATACTGAACCCGAAACTGGAAAACTACGACCACCTTGATAAGCGTTCGAAGGAGCTGGTTAAAAAAACGATTAAGTTCTTTGAAGATAGAGGCAAAGCAAAGCTAAAAGAAGATGACCATGAACGCACTTGGTATGCTGACTTTCTAGAATTTGAGAAAAATGAAAAGCTCTTTGCCACCTTCTTAACACCAGAAAAATATGGCAACAAAGATTACCGCTGGGATACCTTCCGCAACTGTGCCCTGAATGAAATTTTCGGTTTTTATGGCTTAGCGCATTGGTACACATGGCAGGTTTCTATCCTTGGCTTAGGCCCGATATGGATGAGCAAAAACGAAGCCGTTAAAAAACGAGCCGCCAAGCTAGTTAAAGAAGGTGGTATCTTTGCCTTTGGTTTATCAGAAAAAGAACATGGCGCAGACATTTATTCAAGCGACATGATTCTAACTCGCCAAGAAGACGGTACCTACTTAGCTAATGGCAGCAAATACTATATAGGTAATGGTAACAAGGCCGCTTTGGTTTCTACCTTTGGAAAGCTGGCTGATACCGATGAATATGTGTTCTTTGTTGCTGAGTCACAGCATGAAAACTATGAGTTAGTGCAAAACGTTGTTAACTCCCAAAACTATGTTGCAGAGTACCGTCTTAATAACTACCCCATTCGTGAAGAAGATATATTAGCAACAGGTCGCGATGCTTGGGATATGGCACTTAATACCGTAAACGTTGGCAAGTTTAACTTAGGCTGGGGCTCTATTGGCATTTGCTCTCACGCTTATTACGAGGCTATTAATCATGCATCCTCTCGTCGTCTGTTTGACCATTATGTAACTGACTTCGTTCATATTAAACAGTTGTTCACAGAAGCCTACGCCCGTCTTACCGCAATGAAACTATTTGCACAACGTGGCGTCGATTATATGCGCTGCGCCAGCCAGGATGATCGTCGTTATCTGTTATTCACCCCTATGGTTAAGATGAAGGTGACCACTCAAGGCGAAGAGGTCATGAATGAGCTTTGGGATGTAATGGCCGCGAAAGGTTTTGAGAAGAATATGTACTTCGAAATGGCCGTTAAAGATATTCGAGCCTTGCCTAAGCTTGAAGGGACTGTGCATGTAAATATGGCGCTGATTCTGAAATTTATGGGTAATTACTTTTTCAAACCAGCCAAATACCCTGAAATCCCTACAATGAGTGAGCCAACAAATGATGACTTCTTGTTTAATCAGGGAGCAACAAAAGGCTTAGGTAAAACCCGATTCCATGACTACCGTAAGGTCTACAATAAAGTTGATCTACCCAATGTTAATATCTTTAAAAAACAGATTCGTCTTTTGAAGATATTGCTGGTTGCAGGTAAGCCAAGCAAGGAGCAGAGTAAAGATTTTGACTTTCTACTAAACTTGGGTGAACTATTTACGCTAGTGGTTTACGGCCAGCTAATTCTCGAAAATGCCAAGATAAAAGGCATTGAAGATGATTTAGTCGACCAGATATTTGATTTCATGGTGCGTGATTTCTCTAAGTTTTCATTACAACTGAGTCAAAAAGGCTGCACCACATTAGTTCAGCAAACCATTTGTGATCGTATGATTAAACGTCCAGCAGTTAATGAGGATCGTCATACCCGAGTATGGGAAAATTATGCTTACGCAATGAAAGATCAGTATGAGATGAACCCATAACCTGAAAGCGGTTACTCATCTTTTTGCCCCGGTTATCAATCCGGGGCTTATTTTATCACCGCCTATTGAAAAGCCTCCCTTTCAGCCTTATATTTTGTCTTTCACCACCGTCCTACACCAAAATAAAATCAAAAGAATTTAAGTAAATGACAGCAAGCACCAATACGGCCTTAAAAACAACTCTCCCCGTGTTATTTGGCTATATTCCTATGGGTATGGCCTTTGGCTTATTACTGGCAGATCAGGGCTACGCCTGGTATTGGGCCACAGTAATGGGGCTTTTCATTTTTGCAGGTGCCGCACAGTTTATGGCAGTGGGTTTACTCGCAGCCCATGCGGGGATGTTTGAAGTAGCTATGACAACGCTACTACTTAACTCTCGTCATGTGTTTTATGGCCTTTCCCTAATACACAACCTGAAAGCAAAAGGTTGGCAACGACTTTATGTTATTTTTGGATTAACGGACGAAACCTACTCTTTATTAACGGCACACCATGCAAGCCGCAGCGAAAAAGATCAAACCATGGATGATGAAGGACGCTTTCAGTTTATCATCACCGCTCTAAACCACAGTTACTGGGTCACTGGCTGTACCTTAGGTGCTTTACTGGGGAGTATCATTACCTTTGATACAACAGGGCTAGACTTCACCCTCCCCGCTCTGTTTATGGTGCTGGTTATTGAACAATATAAAGCCACTCGAAAATTATTCCCGTTCGCTATCGCGCTTGTCTGCGCAGTAAGTACTTTAATACTCTTCGATTCAAGCAGCATGTTACTTATTTCTATCACCATGACACTGGCATTACTGCTTGGAACTCAGCAGCTTCAAGCAAGAGGAATCATAAAGTAATGGAGAATACGCTTTATCTTATTACATTCATTTTGACCATGGGCTTAGCAACACTCATCACCCGCGCTGCCCCCTTCATTCTTTTCAGCAAACAAGGTGAACACCCTCTACTGGTTTTTCTCGGTCGCTATTTGCCACCCGCCATTATGCTTTTATTGCTTATTTATTGCGTAAAAGATGTAAGTTGGTTTGTAGATAAAGGTGGGGTTAATGAAATAGTGGCATTAAGTGTGGTGGTGGTTGCACACCTGCTTTTCCGAAATTCTTTAATTAGTATTCTATTAGGAACAGGGCTTTATATGGCACTTAAGCAAGGCGCGTTTTCGCTATTTTAAATGAGGTAGTTTGTTTCCAGCGGAAAACACAGCTGCTTTATTTTTGCTTTAAGGTGGTTCGGGTTAAAGGGTTTTCCGAGATAACCATTCATCCCCACGGAGAACGCTTTCGCTTTAAACTCTTCTGTCGTGGTCGCTGTCAGAGCAATAATAGGCATTGAATCATCTTTCATAATACTTCGTATCGCCTGAGTTGCCTGAAAACCATCCATCACCGGCATTTGAATATCCATTAAGACTAAATCATAATCTTTTTCCTGAACTTTCTTCACCGCCTGCTCACCGTTATTAACTATATCCAGCTTAACGGCCCATTTTGTTAACAGCTTTCTAATCACCATGATATTTACAGGGTTATCTTCTGCTACAAGAATAGATAGCCCTGAAAAATCAACCTCTTTGCTTACTTCATGGCCCGTTCTAAACGGAAGATTTTTTGTATTCGAAATTAAGCGACTTTGCCCGTCAGCAGATAAGCATTGCATGTTTAGCACAAAACTAAACGTAGAACCTTTTCCAAACTCACTGCTTACATAAATTTCAGAACCAAAGGCATCTAAAATCCCTTTAGTAATAGCAAGCCCCAGGCCGCTACCACCGTAATGTCGTGTAGTATCACTGTCTGCCTGTGAAAATTGTTCAAAAATATACTTGAGTTTGTCTTTCTCAATTCCTATACCGGTATCAGTCACCTTGAACTCAACATCCATATTTTTTTCGTCACTACCATTAACCACTGTTATAGATAAAGTAACCAATCCCTGTTTAGTAAACTTAATCGCATTGCTTGTTAAGTTTAACAACACCTGCGTTAAGCGCACCGGATCAGATTGGTATGAGCTTTCCAGTTGTCCATCTAATACAACATCAAACTGAATACCCTTCTCAGCAGCATGATACTTTGAACTACTTTCAATACTCCGAATAAGTTCAGAAAAACAAAATGGAACCGACTCGAGCGTTATACGTCCCGCATCAATTTTGCTGAAGTCCAACACATCATTAATGAGTACTAATAGGTTTTCTGCTGCAAACTTAAGAATATTTAAGCTTTCAACATGTTCAGGTTTGGGCTCATCTTCAAGAAGTAAGTGCGCCATTCCTATTACCCCATGAAGAGGCGTGCGAATTTCATGACTCATCGTCGCAAGAAAGTTAGATTTTACAATAGCTGCTTCTTCCGCTTTTTCTTTAGCTTCAATTAGAGCTCGGGAATTTATCATTAGCTGCTCCAAAATACTCATTGCGACTTTATTTTCTTTACGATAAGAATAAGTAAAGAACAATAAGCTGGACAATGAACCCACAACCACTAAAAAGCGAATTTGGGCAATGATCTCTGGAGATAATTCATATCTAAAAACGGGAGTAACGCAAAATATAAGATCTAAGCTGATATACAGAACAGACAAGCCCATACAAAATAACTGTGCTTTTTGCTCGTGACTGCTAAACAAAACAACCGAAGCAGGTAAACCTACAAGCAAATAGAGAAAAATAAGTGTGTCTTGCCCCAATATAGTTGAATTAACAAAACCAACACTACAATTAACAAAGAATAATAAAACCCTGGCTAAAGTGTTTTTACCTACAGAATTGAGGTAAGGAATAAAAAAATTAAAGACCGTCAGAAAAGATACTGTTAAAAATACAGCATAAAGTTGGTGGTACCCATACAAAAAAATGAAAGGAACCATACTCGTGCCAAGAACCAGGGCCGAGGCATTGCAAAGCCTGATGCACTTCTCAAGGCTTGATGAAGTATATTGATTAATACCGCTATTAATTAAATTTTTTAAAATATCCATTTAACACTTACTGCTGTCCTTTCCTGAAATGCAGCGCGGTTTAACCTGATACGTGCCAAATTAATTATGTTGTACTTAAGCGCCACACTTAAGAATTACCTTACTTGGCGAAAAATTATACTAAAAATCAATAAAAATTACTTTAACAGATCACTCCATTTGTGACCCCTCAATCATATTTACGTCACTCACGCCAACAAACCAAGCGCTTGCTTGGTAGTGTTTATTGATTCATACTCATTACTTAAAACTCTCCCAGGTGACGATATGAACATAGAAATAAACTACTTCAATGAATCACATCAAATAGCTCGTAAAAGTATAAGTCAGTTTGTTGAGCGCCATATAAGCCCATACATTAATGAGTGGGAAGAGCAAGGCACCTTTCCCAGAGAGCTTTATAAATTAGCCGGTGAAGCAGGCATTCTAGGCATTGGTTACTCTGAAGAGTTCGGGGGCTCAGGACTAAACGACACCTTTATGAAAATTGTGGCCAGTGAAGAGTTAATGAGATCAAGTTCTGGCGGGCTAGTTGCCAGTCTCGGCTCTATCGATATCGCCCTCCCCCCCATTGCACAATGGGGAAATCAAACGCTTAAAGAAAAAATAATACCTCAGGTACTGAAAGGTGAAAAAATTGCAGCATTGGCAATTACTGAACCTGGCGCGGGCTCTGATGTTGCGAATATAAAAACAAAAGCGATTAAAGAAGGTAATTTCTATCGAGTAAATGGCAGCAAAATGTTTATTACCAGTGGCATTCGTGCAGACTACTACACCGTTGCAGTTAGA
>ENA-ORXI01003275-ORXI01003275.1-sediment-metagenome-genome-assembly--contig:-NODE-3275-length-11045-cov-9.603209_pt1 | contig 11045 bp, 8 predicted proteins | sample MGYA00237861_ERZ511468 | MGnify/ENA primary metagenome ERZ511468 (study PRJEB26299, sample SAMN06266213) | sediment metagenome | isolation source: Hudson Canyon methane seep mesocosm | place: USA:Hudson...
TGGCTAATTGTGCTTAGTACTAGAAAAAACGCAGTAATTAGGTAACGAACTGTTTTGCTCATCCTATAATCCCTTTATCATTGGCATATCTGCCAACAGTCTTGGTTTGCCTTGTTATTATTGAAGACGCTATTTAGTTAAAAGTAGCTCTATATATGACATCTTAGCAAGTTAAGCCCCATTAGTTCTATAAGCGCATCACATCTATGGCCATATTAGAGATATTAGAGTACCCAGATAAGCGTCTGCGTACCATTGCAAAACCCGTAACAGAAGTCACGGATAATATTCGAAAAATCATCGACGACATGTTCGAGACGATGTACGAAGCACCGGGAATTGGACTTGCCGCAACGCAAGTGAATGTTCACCAGCGCATCGTAACGATGGATTTATCGGAAGATAAAAACGAACCTCTGGTTTTCATTAATCCAGAAGTGACGGTATTAGAAGGCGAATTGGAAAGCATGCAAGAAGGCTGCTTATCGGTTCCTGGCTTCTACGAAGACGTGACTCGAGTCGAGCACTGCTTAGTGAAAGCCCTCGATCGCGACGGAAATGAGTTCGAATTGGAAGCCCGTGGTTTATTAGCCGTGTGTATTCAGCACGAGTTAGATCACCTTGAAGGTAAGTTAATGGTGGATTATCTATCGCCTCTTAAGCGTAATCGCATTAAGTCGAAGCTTGAGAAGCAGCATAAGATTGAAGCGCGCAATAATCGTCGATAAAAAGCATCGTCGCTAACCATTAGCTAGTTAGAAAGAGAAACTATGGACGCTCTAAATATTGTTTTTGCCGGTACGCCGGATTTCGCTGCTGGTCATTTACAGGCCTTAATCGACAGCCGACATAATGTGGTGGGTGTTTATAGCCAGCCAGATCGTCCCGCTGGGCGTGGCAAAAAACTTCAGCCGAGCCCAGTAAAAAAGCTGGCGCTAGAGCATGATATCCCAGTATTCCAACCGCTCAACTTCAAGCAAGAAGGTTCGATTGAAGAACTGGAAGCCTTGAATGCCGACATTATGATCGTTGTCGCTTATGGATTATTACTGCCATTGGCGGTATTAGAAGCGCCTAAAATGGGTTGCCTCAACGTACACGCGTCTATCTTGCCGCGCTGGCGTGGAGCCGCTCCGATTCAACGAGCTATTCAAGCCGGTGATCGCGAAACCGGTATTACTATCATGCAGATGGACGTGGGTTTAGATACTGGCGATATGCTGAGTAAGACCATCTTCGATATTGATAGTAACGAAACCGGTGGTTCTCTACATGATCGCTTATTAGCCAAAGGCCCTAAGGCGTTATTGCAAACCTTGACCTTATTACAGGCGGGTGAAGCGGAAGCTGAAAAGCAAGATGATACTCTGGCGAATTACGCGCATAAGCTGAGTAAAGAAGAAGCGTTAATTAACTGGTCTTTGCCGGCGAAAGATATTGAACACAATGTGCGCGCCTTTAATCCTTTCCCTTGCGCTTATACCTTATTGGGCGATCAGCGTATTAAGGTTTGGCAAGCCATTGCTCTTGATGAAGCGACGACTTTACTACCCGGCACGATTGCTCGAGTCAGTACCGATGGGGTCGATATCGCGACTAGCACAGGACTAGTACGTTTATTAAACGTGCAACTAGCCGGTAAAAAAGCCATGGCGATTTCTGACATTGTGAATGGTCAGCCCAACTTATTTCAGCCACAGCATATGTTTGCTAGCCAGGCCTAATCTTTATGACAACTCCTTCAAATTCGGCAGCCTCTAAATCAACCAAGAGCATCCGGGCCATTGCCGCACGGGTTTTAACTCAGGTGCAGCATGGCCAATCTTTGGCTCAATGTTTACCGGCCGCCGAAGAAAAGATCGAATTCGACGACATCCCATTTTTACGCGAGCTTTGTTACGGCAGCTGTCGTTGGTATTTTCGTTTAAATGCGTTAGCCAAAATGCTACTGCAAAAGCCGTTTCATGAAGATGATGAAGATTTACATCAGCTCCTGATCATTGGTTTATACCAGCTCAACATTCAGGAAAAAGCCGCTCACGCTGCTATTTTTGAAACCGTTGAAGCCGCGGCGGATTTAGATAAGCCGTATTGCAAAGGGGTGATCAACGCCTGTTTGCGTCGATATGATCGAGAGTCCGAAGCTTTAATTAAGTCGTTGGGTGATAACCCAGTGACCTTGCACAGTCATCCGAAGTGGCTTGTGAAAGCCCTGAAGAAAGCTTGGCCTGATAACTATCTTGAGATCATGGCCGCGAACAATCAACACCCTCCGTTTTGCATTCGCGTCAACCAGCTACACCATAGCCGTGAAGCTTATTTGGCTTTATTAGAACAAGCGGGCATTGCCGCAAGTGCTGGCCAACATGCAAAACACAGCATTTACCTAGACCATGCGATTAACGTATTTGAATTGCCTGGCTTCGAAGCAGGCTGGTGTAGTGTGCAAGATGAAGCAGCGCAACTCGCCGCTGAATTATTAGAGCCACAAGCGGGTGAGCATATTCTTGATGCTTGCGCTGCTCCCGGTGGTAAGACTTGTCATATTTTAGAAAGTGCTAGCGATCTTAACGTTACTGCTATCGACCTCGAAGAAAAACGCTTAGTCCGTGTAAACGAAAACCTTGAACGCTTGCAGTTAGAAGCCAAAACCATTGCCTGTGATGCCAACGATTTGGAGAATTGGTGGGACGGAAAACTGTTCGACCGCATTCTATTAGATGCGCCTTGTGCGGCCATTGGAGTGATTCGTCGCCACCCAGATATAAAACAACTGCGCCGCAAAGAAGACATTGAACAGCTTGCTGAAGTACAGCTAGGCTTATTAAAGACCCTCTGGCAGACGCTTAAACCCGGCGGGCGCTTGGTCTACGCCACTTGCTCCATCATGCCGAATGAAAATGCAGCAGTGATTGATGCATTTATCCAAGTACAAAATGATGCACATCAGGACGTAGAGGTTTATAGTCTGCAAGATAGAAGCTGGGGCATCGACAGTGGTCAGGGTCGGCAGTTATTCCCCCAGTTGGCAAAAGAATTAGAACCGGGTTCTCTTAATCCTGAAGCCGGGACTAAGCAAGGTCATGATGGTTTTTATTACGCAGTGCTAGAGAAAAAGGCCTAGTTAGTGAAGATAATAATATTAGGTGCAGGCCAGGTAGGCGGCACTTTGGCGGAAAACCTCGCCAATGAGCAAAACGATATCACGGTAATCGATACCGATGCACAGCGTTTACGCGAGTTGCAGGATTCGATCGATATTAAAACCATCACAGGTACCGGTTCTTATCCGCAGGTCCTGCGCTCAGCCGGGGCTGATGATGCCGATATGTTGATTGCAGTTACCAACTCTGACGAGACTAATATGGTCGCTTGTCAGATTGCTTATACCTTATTTCGTACTCCTACTAAGATCAGCCGCATTCGCTCTAATGCCTATTTAAAACAGAAAGAACTGTTTAAATCTGATGCTTTCCCTATCGACGTACTGATTTCTCCTGAGCAGGTGGTAACCAACTACATCAAGCGTTTATTAGAATATCCTGGAAGCCTTCAGGTATTGGATTTTGCCGATGAGAAGGTTCAGCTGGTTGCGGTACGCGCCTATCATGGCGGCCTGTTAGTAGGGCAAGAACTTAGAAAGTTAAAAGAACACATGCCTTCGGCAGATACCAAGGTAGCGGCTATTTATCGTCGCGGCCAAGCCATCTTACCCACCGAAGATACGGTGATTGAAGTTGATGATGAAGTCTTCTTCATTGCGGCGAAAAACCACATTAAGAAAGTGATGAACGAGCTGCGCCGCGAAGAAGATTCGTATAAGCGTATTCTGATTGCCGGTGGTGGCAACATTGGTTATCGCTTGGCAAAGACCCTTGAATCCAAGTATCGCTTAAAGCTCATTGAACACGGTGAAGGGCGGGCGAAATTCCTCAGTGAGAACCTCGCTAAGACGGTTGTTCTGATGGGCAGTGCAACAGACCAAGCCTTACTAGAAGAAGAAAACATCGATAATATTGATGTCTTCTGCGCCGTCACCAATGATGATGAAACCAACATTATGTCATCTATGCTGGCGAAGCGTTTAGGCGCTCGCAAGGTCATGACTCTGATTAACAAAGCGGCGTATGTCGATCTTGTACAGGGTGGCGTGATTGATGTTGCTATCTCGCCTCAGCAAACCACGATTGGTAGCTTGTTAACTCACGTACGTCGTGGCGATGTAGTGAATGTTCACTCACTGCGCCGTGGTGCAGCGGAAGCCATTGAAGCCATCGCCCATGGTGACAAATTAACGTCTAAAGTTGTCGGCCGTACGATCGCCGATGTCGACTTGCCAAAAGGTACGACGATTGGTGCTATTGTGCGTGGTAATGAAGTCATCATCGCTCATGATGAAGTCGTGGTTGAATCGGACGATCACATTATTTTGTTCGTGGTTGATAAACGTCGGATTCCAGAAGTTGAAAGATTGTTCCAAGTCGGATTAGGGTTCTTCTAAGCATGCATTTGTCGGTTATTGCTCGCGTACTGGGTTTGTTGATGATGATCTTCAGCTTTACCCTAGTTCCTCCTATGCTGGTTTCAGCAATTTATAACGACGGTACTCTGGATGCGTTTTTATACGCCTTGATGATTACCTTTGGCATTGGGTTTATGGTGTGGCTACCGGTGCACAATCATAAGCAGGAGTTGAAAACCCGTGATGGTTTCATCATCACCGTTTTATTCTGGTTAGTATTAGCTTTTTCAGGCAGCCTGCCGCTATACCTCGCAGAGCACCCAGGCTTAAGTTATACCGATGCTTTTTTTGAGTCATTATCGGGTTGGACGACTACCGGGGCAACGGTTATCACAGGCTTAGACGCCTTGCCTGAATCCATTCTCTGGTATCGCCAGCAACTGCAATGGTTAGGCGGCATGGGGATTATTGTTTTAGCCGTGGCGGTACTGCCGATGTTAGGTATTGGTGGTATGCAGCTTTTTCGTGCCGAAACTCCAGGGCCGGTTAAAGATTCCAAATTAACCCCTAGAATTACCGAAACTGCTAAAGCTCTTTGGTATATTTATCTGTCTCTTACCATCGCTTGTGCCACCGCTTATTGGTTTGCCGGCATGTCGTTATTTGATGCCATTGGCCATAGTTTTGCCACCGTTGCTATTGGCGGTTTCTCTACTCACGATGCGTCTTTAGGCTATTTTGATAGCCCTACAATTGAAGCCATCGCCATGATTTTCATGCTGATTTCGGTATTAAATTTTGGTCTGCACTTTTATGCTTGGAAAAATAAATCCATTATTCATTACTTTTTAGATTCTGAATTTAAATTCTTACTTTGGATCTTATTCGGTGGGGCATTATTAACAGTATCGGCCTTATGGCTAACCGAAACCTATACCCTAAGTGAGTCGATCCGTAATGGCCTCTTCCAATTAATTTCCATTGCTACCACCACAGGTTTTGGTACCGAAGGCTTTGCTGAATGGCCTGTATTCTTACCGGTATTATTGTTCATGATGGCATTCATCGGCGGCTGCGCCGGCTCGACCGGTGGTGGTATGAAGGTCATTCGTATCCTACTGATTTATAAGCAGGGGATTCGAGAAATTCGTCGCCTGATTCATCCTAACGCCATCATTCCGGTGAAAATTAATAAGCGCCCAGTTAACGACCGTGTTTTAGAGTCTGTTTGGGGTTTCTTCTCGGTTTATATCCTCACCTACATGGTAATGATGGTCGCACTACTCGCCACAGGGTTAGATCACGTAACGGCTTTCTCTGCGGTAGGTGCCTGCCTTAATAACTTGGGCCCTGGCCTAGGTGAAGTGGCCGCACACTATGGTGATATTAGCGATGTTGCTAAATGGATCTTATCAATCACTATGCTACTAGGTCGCTTAGAGATCTTTACTTTCCTCGTTCTTATTAGCCCCGCGTTCTGGCGTAATTAAGCCGCTAGCCGTATTCATTATGCTCCTAGATTAGGTCGAGCGAAGTTGAAAAGCTTTGCTAGACTTAAATCTATATAACGCTTTAAGTGGCGATTGCCATTTTTTTGTAGCAAAGGACGCATAATTCAGCCTTATGATTAATTTGGAAAAAGCCTTAGCTGGGCGGCGGATTCTTATCGTCGATGACCTAGTTGAAGCTCGTAGCTCGCTAAAAAAAATGGCTACCATCCTTGGGGCTGGTGAAATTGATATCGCAACAGACGGTATCGAAGCCATGCACCTGATTCATGAGCATGAATACGATATCGTTCTATCGGACTACAACCTTGGCCGCACCAAGGATGGCCAACAAATCCTTGAAGAAGCCCGCTTTACTGAACGCCTCCGCGCCACTTCATTATTCATCGTCATCACCGGGGAAAATGCCATCGATATGGTGATGGGCGCACTGGAATATGACCCCGATGGTTATATTACAAAACCTTATACGCTCAATATGCTGAAAGAGCGTTTGATCCGTATTATCACAGTCAAAGAAGAACTGCGTCTGGTTAATGAAGCCATTGATTTACAAAAATACGACCTCGCAATTAAGCGCTGCTTAGAAGTATTAGAAAAGAATACACGTTTACGATTACCCGCTTCCCGTATGCTCGGACAGCTATTATTACGCCAAAAGAAGTTTCAACAGGCGTTGAAAATATATTCTCAGCTACTCAATGAGCGGTCAGTTTCATGGGCCAAGCTCGGACAGGCCATCTGTATTTATAAACTAGGCGATCCGCATAGTGCTTTAGCCTTATTAAACCGTGCCTTGGTAGATCATCCGCTATACGTGCAGTGTTATGACTGGATAGCAAAAATTTTATTAAGCCTAGATAAACCTCTAGAAGCGCAAGAAGCATTAGAGAAAGCCATCGCGATTTCTCCCAAAGCGGTATTGAGACAAATGGAACTTGGCCGTATCGCATTTGAAAATGGTGATATGGCGGCGGCAGAACCCGCGTTTAAATATTCCGTCAGACTCGGCCGTTATTCTTGCCATAAGTCGGTTAAGAACTACCTACAATTTGCTCGCTCGGCTCAATCATTATTGAATAACCCGAAAGAAAGGCAAACACAGAATAAAGCCAATGAGGCTTTCAGAGCGTTGGATGAACTGAAACAAGATTTTGCCGAAGATCAAGATTCATTATTCGAAGCCTCCATTGTGGAAAGTAAAACTCATTCCAATATGGAGAATAAAACGGAAGCAAAACGCAGTGCCGATGAAGCTGAACATCTACTGGCGAATCTTGAATGTCCAAAAATGGACTACAAGCTGCAAATGGCTGAAACCTTTATTGATACTGAGCAAACGGTAAAAGCCCAGCAAATGATTGATGAGCTGAAGGACTCAGAACTTTCAGACAAGCAGCGAATAAAACTCAACCGTATTGACCATGACTTAAACGGTGAAGCGCTGAAGCGTCATACAACCAGCCTCAACGATGAAGGCGTCGGACATTATGAAAGAGGGGAGCTTGAGGAGGCCATTATTGCCTTCGATCAAGCCACCAAATATGAACAAGCGGGTATCAGTGTCATGCTGAACTCAATTCAAGCAAAAATATCCTTAATGGAACGTGACAGCCCAGATAAAAAGATACTGAAAGAATGCCGAACCTTATTAATTCGCATTGGTGAAATTGCTAAAACTGATGAGCGCTTCACGCGCTATGCGCGCTTGAGAAAAACCTACGACCGCTTATGCCGAGCTGCAGCCGAATGAAGAAAGAGTCAAAGTTTGAATTTTTAGTCGCCGCTTTTGTTCATGATCTAAAGAATCAGTTACAAGCTTTATCGGGCCAACAAGATTTATTAATCAATGATTTACCCGAAAAGTATCAGCAAAAACTAGCACCCATGCTCAGGCAAACCAATCAAATTAAAGAAGATACTTTAAGGCTCGTCAGTTTGTTCCGCTTAGAGCATAAAGAACACTTCGCGATGGATGATGCTTGGCCTAGAGATACCGCCAGTAATGCGATTGAATCCTGCCGGTTACAGTTCCCCGAATTAGAATTTTGTAATCATATCAGTATGGATGCCCAAGGCTTTTACAATGAACAGCTTGTCCAGTTGGCCCTAGTAACCTTGATTACCAATAGCGCGCAAGCAGGAGCGAGACAGGTTGAGCTGCTCTGTGAAGAGCTGGATAACCAAAGCTTAAACATCATTATTCATGACGATGGTCCTGGCTTTAGTAACGACATTCTTGAAGGTCTAGCAGATACTACTAAGATAGAAGGAACGGGCCTTGGCCTGTCTTTTGTTGAAATGATTTGCCAGGCACACCAAGCCACAGATCGAGCAGGGCAATTGACGATCAGTAACTCAAAAGCAGGGGCAATTGCGACCCTCTATTTACCTTAAATCCCCCGACTGAAATCCTACCGTAAAACCTAGTGCCGTCAGCGCTTAGCACTGCTATAATCCCAGCCTTTCGTATTCCTATTTTTCATAATAGCCAACTATAGAAGGTCGCGCAGTGTCTGAACAAAGCCGCCATAATGTTAAAACCTTTCAAGGCCTAATTGCCGCCTTGCAAGAGTTCTGGTCCGAACAGGGCTGTATTATTAGCCAACCTATTGATCTAGAAGTAGGGGCAGGTACGTTCCACACCTCAACTTTCTTACGCGCAATCGGCCCAGAATCTTGGAATGCTGCTTATGTTCAGCCATGTCGTCGTCCTACCGATGGCCGTTATGGTGAAAACCCAAACCGCTTGCAGCACTACTATCAGTTCCAGGTAGTGATGAAGCCTTCGCCATTAGACATTCAAGAGAAGTACTTAGAGTCTCTGAAAGTTATGGGCATTGATACCCTAGTTCACGATGTACGCTTCGTTGAAGATAACTGGGAATCTCCGACGTTGGGTGCTTGGGGCCTTGGTTGGGAAGTTTGGTTAAACGGTATGGAAGTAACTCAGTTCACCTACTTCCAGCAAGTAGGTGGCCTTGAATGCTATCCAGTAACAGGTGAAATCACTTATGGTCTTGAGCGTATCGCCATGTACCTGCAAGAAGTGGATTCTATCTATGACCTTGTTTGGACTTATGGTCCAGATGGCAAAGCGGTTACCTATGGTGATGTATTCCACCAGAACGAAGTAGAAATGTCGGCTTACAACTTTGAACACGCCGATGTTGATTTCTTATTCTCTGCTTTTGATCAGCACGAAAAAGATTGTGCTCGTTTGATCGAAGAAGGCCTTGCACTGCCAGCTTATGAAAAAGTATTAAAAGCATCTCACGCATTTAACATGCTGGATGCTCGCCATGCGATTTCGGTTACCGAACGTCAGGGTTATATCCTACGTGTTCGTACCTTGGCTCGCAGTGTTGCGGAAGCGTATTTCCAATCGCGTCGTACGCTTGAATTCCCTCTAGCCCCTGAAGATCTTCGCAAAGAAGTTCTGGCCCTTGCCGCTGCTGCTGAAAAAGAAGCCGCAGACAAGGCCGCCAAAAAAGCGGCAAAAGAAGCCGCTAAAAAAGCTAAAGCTGGGGAGAAGTAATCATGACTAAGCGCGAATTTTTGGTAGAGCTCGGTACAGAAGAGCTGCCACCAACACAATTGAAAAAGTTATCTGATGCCTTTACTGCTGGCATCGAAGCTGGACTTAAAGATGCTGGCTTAAGCGATGGCATCGAAGTTATTTCTTATGCTGCGCCACGTCGCCTTGCGGTTTTGGTTAAAGACCTAGCCGAAAAACAAGCAGACCGTGATGAAGTTATTTATGGCCCGCCAGCGAACATCGCCTTTGATGCCGATGGCAAGCCAACCAAAGCCGCTTTAGGTTTTGCTAAAAAATCTGGCGCTAGCGTTGAAGATTTAAGCGAAGAAAACGGCAAGCTAAAAATCTCTCGCAGCATTGAAGGTAAGGCAACTACAGAATTGTTGGCGGGTATTATTCAAGCCTCTGTTGAGAAACTGCCGATCGCTAAGCGTATGCGTTGGGGCTCTAGCCGCATCGAATTCGTTCGCCCAGTGCAGTGGTTAATCATGTTATTCGGCAACGAAGTGGTTAACGGTGAAGTATTGGGTCTAACGGCGGGCAATACCTCTCGCGGACACAGATTCCACGCTAATAAAGAAATTACTATCTCTGCTCCAGCTGATTATCAGCAAGCCATGCGTGATGCCTTTGTGATCGTTGATTATAACGAGCGTAAAGAACTGATTAATAATCAGGTTAAAGCAAAAGGCGAAGAAGTCGGTGGCATTGCGATCATCGATGAAGACCTTTTAGACGAAGTAACGGGTCTTAACGAGTGGCCAACGGCGCTTGCCGGCAACTTCGACGAAGACTTCTTGCGTGTTCCAAGTGAAGCGCTAGTTTCTTCAATGAAAGAACACCAAAAGTATTTCCACGTTGAAGATAAAGATGGTCAGCTAAAACCTATCTTCATTACCCTAACCAACATTGAGTCGAAAGATCCAAGACAAGTTATTGAAGGTAACGAAAAAGTTATTCGTCCACGTTTAGCGGATGCTGCTTTCTTCTGGGATACCGATCGCAAAAATACCTTAGAAAGCCGTTATGAAAAACTCGATACCATTGTATGGGTGAATAAGCTTGGCACTTTGAAAGCCAAGACTGATCGTATTTCTACTTTGGCAACTAAAATTGCAACTGCAATTAACGCCGATACAGAATTAGCACAACGCGCTGCAAAACTTTGTAAGACGGATTTATTAACCGATATGGTTTATGAATTCACTGACTTGCAAGGTATTGCAGGAACGTATTACGCACAAGGCGACGGCGAACATGCTGACGTTTGTGCTGCGATGCAAGAGCAGTATATGCCTGCGTTTGCGGGTGATTCTTTGCCAACCACTCAAGCGGGTATCTGTGTAGCTTTAGCCGATCGTATTGATAGCCTAGTGGGGTTATTTGGTCTTGGCCAAATCCCTACCGGTTCAAAAGATCCGTTTGCGCTACGTCGTGCATCGTTAGGTGTATTGCGTATCTTGGTAGAAAAAGAAATCAATATCGACCTAGGTCAGCTAATCGACTGGGGCATTGAGTCTACTTGGGAAACTGAACC
>ENA-ORXI01003276-ORXI01003276.1-sediment-metagenome-genome-assembly--contig:-NODE-3276-length-11032-cov-5.511182_pt1 | contig 11032 bp, 8 predicted proteins | sample MGYA00237861_ERZ511468 | MGnify/ENA primary metagenome ERZ511468 (study PRJEB26299, sample SAMN06266213) | sediment metagenome | isolation source: Hudson Canyon methane seep mesocosm | place: USA:Hudson...
TGAGAAGCTACCATAAATACTGAGTAAAAACCAACACCAAATTGTCCAATTAAGTTTGAATCTTTTTTAGCATCACCTGTCATTGCTTCAACAAATGATTTTGTTCCAGATTTTGCAATCGTACCAATTGATGCGATTAAATCTTCTTCATTCATACCAACACCATTATCAATAATAGATAATGATTTATCTTCTTCATCAAATGTAATCGTTACTTTTGGATCCCATTCTAAATCTTTTAATTTTTCATCTGTTAATGTTAAATAGTTTAACTTATCAATAGCATCACTTGCATTTGATACAAGTTCTCTAATAAAAATTTCTTTGTTTGAGTATAATGAGTGAGTCATTAAATGTAATAACTGTCCTACTTCTGTTTGAAACTGATGTTTTGCCATGTTTATTTTCTCCATATTTATATATATTTTTTGAGATTTTACAGTAAACTTTATAAAAATAGACTAAAGCTTTTAACATAATTAGCACTTTTGCCATTTAAGTGCTAATTTATACGGTTATTGAGACCTGAAAGAAATGAATTTATTTAATTTATAATATAAAAAAAAGACAAATAGTGTTAGACTTCACTTACTAATACAAGACATAAGGATTAAAAATGCCTAAACAAACTTTTATCAATGATACACAGAAAATATATGATTTTATAACCACAGAAAAAACACATATTAACAGACTTTTTGAACACTTAGAAAAAAATGAAATAAACAAACTATCCATAATAGATGACTTTGCTAGAGCACTTGATTTAGATGATGATTTAACCAATGAAAAAAGATTGGCTTTGATTACAAGGTTAGTGAGCTTAAGAGATGATTCTTTAGTTCAAACACTTAAAAAAGAAAACAAAAACGCAGAACAAATCATAGAACTGCAAGAAAAAGCCTATGGGTATGTTAAAGTTTTTTGGTTAGAAAAACATAAAAAAACAGTTGACTTTATCAAAAAGAACAATCTTTTAACCCCTTTTTATCAAGAAATATTTAAAGGTGTTTATAATGTTGGAGTTGCCATGACTTCATGGCAGAGCGCATGGACAGCACACATTATCAATGGGGTCAATAAAGAACTATTGGCTAAATTTGATAACAAAGAAGATGAAGTATTTAAATATCTTGAAGACAATCACTTATTTGATTTGGGACATAATGAACTGCTTGCTGATAGATGTTATTCTGCGCTTGTAAAAGAAGGTGATGGCTATAAATCAAAATCATACATGCACGCCTTTAGAAAAGAAACCACAGCGGTGATAGATGCCCTTGAAGAGTTTGAAGATGCTTTAGTCAATTTAGAAGACACCGTTTATAATCAAAAATGGGAATACGTTTTATACCTTCAAACACTTATTAAAGCATTCAGTGAATCGCATACCCATTTATTGGTTCAAAGATGGGCTGATGTAGATCGTGCTTGGATGAAAATAACAACACCTATTCAAATAGGTCATCCACTTGAATATTATGAAGATCATTTTAGAAAAGCCGTAGCACTTGAGTGGGATATCAGGCTTACAAGCCCTACTTTACAGAACAATACCAATCGAGTCAACAAAATCAAAAACATGTTTTCAACCATTTTTTACAGCTTTGAAATGGATGAAAATTTTGCAAATCATAAAAAAATCTTTGACTTTTCATTTAAAAGTTTAGATAAAGTACAGCTGTATTTAGGACGACCTGCAATGTTTTTTGCAGCTGAATTCAACGGACTTTTTTCAGCACAAGTCGTACCTAATGATGAGATAGTAACAAGTGAAGAAGGTAAAAAAATCTTTGCTTTTTCAGATGAGATTTTACAAAGCAGCAGAGCCAAACCATTTTTAAAATTATCACAAGAGATTTTTGGACAAGAGTTTTTAACGCACGAGCGAAAATTTTTATTTAAAGAAGATGAAAAATGGCATCAGGTTTATGATATCACAACCATTGGACATGAATATGGACATATTTTATGGTGTGATGAAGAAACAGAAACGCTTATGAACAAAACAGGTAACTTTAAAAATATCGAAGAGTTTAAAGCAACAACGGGTGGACTTGTATCATTTTTTATCTCAAACGATGAAGATGATTTAAGACATCAAGTCTTAAGTGATACCGTTAAAAGAGCCGTAGGACTTATTGGTTGGATGGAAGTAGATGAAGTATTACCTTATTATTGTGAAGGTTTGATTCACTTAAATGCCCTATTTGATACAGGCGTTTTAACGTGGAAAAAACAAAAATTATCGATTAACATTAATGACGAAAAATATGAAGAGTTAAAAAAATGGTACATCACAACGTATCAAGACCTAGCACAGCACTATTTAAATAAAAAAGATGCAACAGAGTTTTTAAATAAATATGCACAAAAAGATGAAGAACACTTTATGCCAGTAGATTCAACCATTTATTCATTTGTAGAGTATTATTTCCAACGATACAAACAAATTGGTCAAGAGTTAGACACTACTGATAAAAAAGAAAATTATATTTAGGGCTTTTAGAGCTCTGGATATAAGAGTCCAAAACTACAACTAGAACTGCAATTAAAACTTAAACTCACTTCTCATATTTGCAATTAATTTTGCAACATTCCTTTGATCAGAAGAATTTCTTGTGTTTTTAAACATTGGTATTATATTTTTAGTAAATTTCTTCGTAAAATCAATAATATAGTCTTTTTTAGGTGCATTATTATTAATAACAGAACCCAAAGCAATTAACTCCACCACCAAATCAGTATGACCTAGAAATGCAGCATAATTAATAGGCAATGCCCCATAGGTATCTGTAGCATTAATAAGTTTTGGATTGGCATTATGGATAACTCTCATAATTTGTATTCTATTTGTCCAAACACTGTTATGCATAAAGTTTCTGCCTTCTTTGTCTGTTGCATTTAAGTCTGCATTTGCATTGAGTAGCATTTTTACTGTTTGAACATCATTTTTTAAAATGGCTTTATGTAAAGTTGTGCCTCCAAAACTGTCGATAGTATTAACATTTGCTCTCATATCAAGCACCGCTTTTAAAGAGATGTGATATTTTTTTCCAACATCATTTGAGATATCTTCATATTTATTCATAAGTTTATATATAACATTGAAGCCATTTTTATCCAATTGATTTATATGATATCCAACTTGAATCAATAACTTAAAAAGCTCAATATTACCATATAAAATAGGCTCAAAAAAATGGGGTTCATTATTGGCATTCAAAGAATACAAATCAATTTTTGTTTTAGTAAGAATCTCTTTTAAAAGCACAGTATAATCCGTATTATCATCCATTTTCATAACTAATTTTCTACTGATTTTTTTCTTACTTTTTGTATAGAGAACCAAGTCAATTAACTTATCAATTATAGATTGTCCATTGACATCTTTTATATCAACTTTAACTCTGTTTTCTACAAGAATTTTAGCAATATCTTTATACTCTTTTCCTTTGACTATTGACATTGAAAGAGCAGTATTTCCCTCATTATCTGTTAAATTTATTTGGGCACCACTTGCAATTAATTTTTTTAATATCAAATCATTTTTCAATTTAGCAGCAACCATAACTGCTGTTCGGCCTTTTGAGTTTTGGATGTCAATATCAATTTCATTCTCTAGTAATTTATCAATTGTAGATAAGATTATTCTCTCTTTTTCAGACGCTTGGGTGTGTTCGTCAATTTGATCATTTAATATATATATCATTTCAATCAAAATTGTATTACCAAAATTATTAACACTGTTGATATCTATATTATTTTCTATAGAATAATCAATTACATCCACATTTATTGATTCATTTTTTATTAAATAATATAATAAATTGTTACCCTCTTTATCTTTTAAAGATATATCTACATCATTTTCAAGCAACAATTGTAAAACGTCAAGATTATTAATCACACGTTCTTGAAGTAATGCAGGTTTTCCTCGTTTGTCAATCAAGCCTTTATCAATATCTTCTGTAAGAATTTCTTTTATGATGTCATAATTACCAGTAGCAACTGCATCAAAAAGTATGTTTCTGCCGTTTTTATCAATATTATTTATATTTTTTGAGAATTCTTTGATACGAGTATAAAATCTTAAATCTGGAAAAGTCAGAGAGTCTTGTACTATAGTTCGACCGTTTCTATTTTGTTTATCAACATCAAAACCAGATTCTAAAAGTTTCATAAAAGCTTTATTTGACTCATTTTTAATGGCCAAGGTTAATGCCGTCTCATCATAATAATCCATTAGTTCTTTATCAATGCCATTTTTCACAAGCCATTTGATGGGCTCACTGATATCTTCAATACAGACATGATGCAAAAAAGATTTGCCATCATTATCAAGTGAATTTATATTAACAGACTCTAAAATATCATCTGCTTTATCTTCATTAAAAGGTTCTTTTCTGAGTATTTTTAATAAATCTTCTGTCGTGGGTTTTGAAAATAGTTTTCCGAACATAATAAACTTTCCTATTTTGAACTATTCTATTATAATATCAAAAAAATTATTAAATAATATTAATCCTTAAAAAGTAATATTTTACTGACAAACTTAACATTATTTATGATTATATACCGCTACTTCTAATTATAATTTATTAAAAATAAACATACTATAAGGATTGAATATTAGTTTTTATTTGTGAGGAAATTTGTGTCATAAATATAAGCAGCTATCTCTTCTAGGGCTCCTATATCATAAGCTAAATTGGGCATGATTTTATATTTTGTTATGTACTCTTGCATGATTGAGGTTTCTTCATTTGGATTTTTGACCCAAATAGACATCTGCTTTACAAAATCTTTTTTATTGGGATATGCTCTTAAGTATCTGCTTTTAATTTCTAAAATTGAAGGTGCAGTCTTATTTTTGCTGATTAAATGGCAGATTGTACAATTACCATTAAATAAAAGTTTGCTGTTTGAAGCATATATATTTATATTGATTGCTTGTATAAAAAAGAAAAGAATAACTGTTTTTTTAACTGAAATCATTTTATAATTATAACAATTTATTATAATAAAAAACTTGATGAATATCAAAAAACAGTAAAAACTATTCCTTTATAATAGAGTAGCCTATTCCAATATCTGTTTTTATCATGTTTTGAGGTAATTTTTTTCTCATGCCATTAATGAGCTGTCTAAGACAGTAGCAGTCTTTAATCTCTTGTTCCCAAATATAATCAATCATTATATCTTTATGAACTGTTTTATTGATATTTTTTATTAATATTTCTAAACATCTTTTCTCTTTTTTTCTAAAGTCAATAATTTCACCATTTAATAAATATTCATTTTTATCTTTTTGATATAAGAATTCGTTATTAAATTTAATACAGGCTGAATCTTGTTCTAATAATTTGTCCATTCGAACTTCTAATTCTTTAATATGAAAGGGTTTTTTGATGTATTCATTACATCCATATTCATAAGCTTGTGTTAGATTATTTATTTCATGAGATGCTGTAATTATTATTACAGGAGTAATAACATCGATTTTACGAATGAATTTAAGTATTTCCAAACCATTAATAGTAGGAACAAATATATCAATAATATATAAATCAAATTTCTGTGCATCTATTTTACAAATGGCTTCTTCTCCATCAATCGCACATACAACTTCAAAACTTTTTATTGTTAAAAACTCTTTTAATTCTATATTTAATACTGCATCGTCTTCTAAGACTAAAACTCTCATTTATTCCCTTTAGATAATTATAACAAGGTTACGTAACAGAACCTGTGACGAAAAAATAATTCATTCGTATCTAGAACTCTATTTTGACATTTAAGTCTTCTGTAACTGCGTATTTTATATCCCTAGTTTTTAATTCAAAAATCAAATCTGTTAAAATCATGATCCTTTTATTTTCATTTACATTTGAAAAAATAAAAGTGTAGGTATCCATATTAACATAGGCAGATTCATATTTAAAATTTATTATTTTATTAATTTTTAAAAGATTAAATTCCAACTCACTTTTTTCATATTCTTCACATATAAAATTATTAGAAAACAAATGCATAATTTCTGTATCTAGTATAGGGGTTATCATTATATTTATATTGTGATTTTTTTGACAAATCAAACAGTTATTGATTTGTGAACAAGAATATTTTTCCCCAAGCAATACAATTTTTTGCTCTGGGTTTAGTTTAATAATTTCATTTAGTAAATCATTCCAAATTTCATCAAAATATTCAACACATACAACATCATAATTATATTTATTATATAAATTAAAAAATTCATTACGGTCAAATGTTTCATCAATATTTATATCAATGTCAGCTATCTTTACAAGATCATGTAAATACTCTAGAATGCCCAAGTTATCATTGTAAATTAATATTCTCATGACATTATAATAGTATGTTGATGTAACATTTATGTATTATTTATGATTTATAATAAAATTAGTTATTCAAAAAAATGCAAATGTTACAACAATGTGATTTGTAATAATGTTACCATTTTACATAATTACATTAAAGTAACAATCTTTTTATTTATATTAAGAAAGACATATCTGTATTTTTAATATTATTTTTAAAATATAAATAAAAGAGAGTCAATGACGGATATTTCGACAATCCTAGATAAGTTAAACCTAGTCAATTACAAATTTAATGAAGAAGAAAATACATTTATATCAACAACAGATGATGTACACAGAGTTATTGAACTTGTTAATATTGATATAGAACTTGATAAAAACGCTATCGCGCATGAAATCGACGAAAACAGCAACATCCATTTAAATCTTTCTGAATAATAAATACTTTTTTAGTGCAATTGAGATAAGATACTATTTATATGAAACTATTAGATAAAGAACACAAAATTTATATCTTAGATGATATCAATTTTAATTTTCCCACCTTAGATATGATGAAAGATGATCTGGTTGCTATTGGAGGAGACTTTCATCCACAACGACTTATCAATGCTTATTACAATGGAATTTTTCCTTGGTTTATCGATGAATATAATCATATTCACTGGTTCAGTCCTAAAAAAAGAATGATTCTATACCCCAATGAATTTAAAGTTTCAAAAAGTCTACAACGAACAATAAATAACAAAGGATTTGTAATAAAATCCAATGAAAACTTTGAAGAAGTTATTAAACATTGTTCCAATGTTACAAGAAAACATGAAGAAGACACTTGGATCAGTGATGAATTTATACAATCTTATACCAACCTCTTTAATTTAGGTTATGCATTTTCAATTGAGTGTTATTTAAATGATAAACTCGTAGGTGGACTTTATGGTTTACTTATCAATGAAATATTTTGTGGTGAGAGTATGTTTTCTCTTGAAAAAGATGCATCTAAAGTAGCCTTTTATCACCTGTGTAAGCAAGCAAACCAAAACAATATTAAACTCATAGATTGCCAAGTATATAATGACCATTTGGCAACGTTAGGTGCTAAAGAGATATCAAGAAAAGAATACTTTAGGATTTTAGACAAACAAAAATAATTGACAAAAGCCATAAACCATTATATAATATTTAACAATAATTGATTTTCTAATAAAAACGATTGGATGTATGATGATTGATTCAACTCTTTTAAAAAATATGGCAAAAGACTACAAAGTTCTTATAATAGAAGATGATATTAAACTCCAAAATAAATTCAAACAATACTTCAATGACTTTTTTAAAAACAGTTTTATTACAAGCAATGAAGATAAAGCATTAGAACTATTTGATACACATACGCCTCAAATAGTTATTGTCAATATTGATATTGAGGAAACACAATATTTTAAGCTCATAAAAAAATTTAAAGAAAAAAATATCTTTTCTCAAGTCATTGTTATTTCTGATAACACACAAATGAGAATACTTTTAAATTGCATTCATTCAGGAGTGACAGAATATCAAGCCAAACCAGTCAACTTTGAAGTTCTTGAACGTAATGTTATGAAAGCACTCAACAATTTATATTTATATCAAGATTTAAAAGATCGTCCTGTACTAAACAACAACCCTGTGAATGATAGTAATCCTTTTGAAGATATTCAAAAACTCAGCCAAGACCAAGTTGAAAAGTTAACACTTATTAGTAATTTTAAAGGGGTTCAAATAAAACATGATTCACAACTTCTTGAAATCAAAGGCGAAAATTTGGTATTTAAAACTGCTGCAACCCAACTGTATGCAATTAAATATGAAGGTGCTGCAGTAATTCGAACTCCACATATTTCAAGAGAAATTTTGACAGATGTTAAAGAAATTGATTTCAAAAATAATAAAGTTTATTTATGTAATCCAAAATATATCGGCTCTTCTTCTCAAGTTAGAAAAGATATCAGAATAGAACCTGACAATAAATTTATTGTCTCTATGTATAAAGCAAATGGGCAATCTATTGATACGGTTCTAGTTGATATTTCAATCAGCTCATTATCAGTTAAAATTCCTGAATCTGTTAAAATGTTTGAAGAAAAAGAAAACATAAATGTAAAAATTCAACTAAGCATCTCTCGCAGTGATTCATATAAAAATGTTGAACAAAGAGATGTTCTTGCATGTAAAGCCCAGATTTTATCAATCAAAAAAATTGACACGCAAAAGAAAGTCATCATTCTGACTGAACTTTCAAATCATGATGAAGATATTTTAAGTAAATATATTTTAGAGAGAGAAATGGTGTTAATAGAAGAATTTAAAAAATTTATTATAAGTGAAAGAAGGAAACAGTAAAAGTAAAAGCCTCAAATTGATTAAAAGAGGATTGCACATAATTTTGCCATAACTTTGTTTTATAATATAATTTTCCAAAAAGGATATATATGTTTTTAACGAATTCTCGTTTTTCATTGACTATACCAGCAATCCTTTCATCAATTATAATTGTAACTTACTTTATGAGTACTTTTCTGGTATTTCATATCATTGCAGAAGGTTTTGCTACCTTTGTTGCTGTACTTATAGGAATAATCGCATACTATACTTTTGTTTTTACAAAAAATAGATATTTACTTTTTCTAGGTCTTGGGTACATTTGGATTGGATTACTCGACTTCCTACACACATTAACATTTCCAGGTATGAATCTATTCGACACTAATGATGTCAATGTCACATTAACCATATGGACATTAACTCGAGTCTTTGAAGCCTTGATACTTGTGGCTGCCCTATTATTTAGAAATAAAAAATTCAATCCTATAATAATAACAATACTTTTTACGATAATCTCACTGTCAATTAGTTGCTTTGCTTTTAACTCACCTATGATTTTATTTATAAAAGATTCAGGATTAACTGTTCTAAAAAATAGTTTAGAATACCTCTCTATCGCAATTTTAGTTGTCGCTTTTATCCTCAATAAAATAAACTATAAATTTTTCCATAAAAGAATCTATATGGGGATACAAATAGCAATTGTATTTACAATCCTCGCTGAACTCAGTTTTACTACATATACTATTTGGAATGGATCACCAGCAGTAATAGGTCATGTACTTAAATTTATTTCATTTTGGGTGATTTTTCAGTCTCTTATAATAACTGCATTTATTAAACCTATGAATTTAATGGCAAAAGATACAACAACTTATAATGCTATGCCTATGGGTTCTATTGTAGTTACATCTGAAGGTATTATAAAACAAGTTAATAAAGAAGCTTGTAAAAGCATAGGTATGTCCCCTGAAGATGTTATTGAAAAGTCAAATCATGATTTATTCCATATAAAAGATTCACTACAATCTGAATGTAAAATTTGTAACGCAATCAAACAGTATAAAGAGATAGAAAAGTTTGAAATTTTTGATGCTATATCTAATAAGTATTATCTGTTTTCAACTCGTATAATTGGAAATATAGATTCTTATTCTGGTACAATTCAAGTTAGAAATGATATTACAAATGAAAAACTACTTGAACTTGAAAAAAACAAACAACTTATTATTAATGAAAAACTATATAAAGACTTATTTGAACTAAACAAATCAGTTATTTTACTTTTAAACCCAAAAACAGGTCAAATTGTAAATGCCAATCAAAGTGCAGTTGATTTTTATGGATATGAGAAAAGTAAACTATTATCATTAAATATTTCAGATATAAATATTTTATCTCAAGAAGATTGTCAAAAAGAGATGGATAATGCAGTCAAAAAAAACCATGCTTATTTTAATTTTATTCATAAACTAGCCAATGGGGAAAAGAGGAACGTAGAAGTAACCTCATCTATTACTACTTATTTAGATGAACAAACTATTTCTTCGACGATACGAGATACAACTAGCGAACACAAATCAAAACAAAAATTATCAGAAACGGAGAATGAATTTAAGTCACTTTTTGAATTCAGTAATATTGGTCTTGGTATTCGAGACACAGATGGAAATTTTATTAAAATAAATAAAAAACTTCTTGATATGCTTGGATATGATAAAGAGTTCTTACTCAATAAAACTTGTGTTCATATCTCTTCAAAAGAGAATTTGGATGAAGAGATAAGACTTTTTAGAGCTTTAATAAATAAAGAAATTCCAAACTATAATATCGAAAAAAACTACATTAGAAAAGATGGAACAGAATTTGAATCAATATTGACAATGGCATCAATTGTGCATAATGGAGAAATATCACATATTTTATCTTCAATTATTGATATCTCTGAAATGAAAAAAAAGGACAACCTATTGTTCCAACAATCAAAAATGGCTGCAATGGGTGAAATGATTGGTAATATTGCACATCAATGGAAACAACCATTAAGTTTAATAAGTATGTCAAATGGATTACTCAAAATGAACAGAGAAATGGAAGGTTTTAATTCTGATGAAGAGATTGATGAAGCCATAGAAAGAATTGAAAGTGGGGTAGAACATTTGTCTACTACCATTGATGACTTTCGAAACTTCTTTAAACCCAATAAAGCAACCACAGTATTTGAAGTTGATACAGCCATAGAAAAAACAATCAAATTAACATCTGCACAATTTAATGCCAGAGATATCACCATCATAAAAGATATTGAGTCAGTACAAATA
>ENA-ORXI01003280-ORXI01003280.1-sediment-metagenome-genome-assembly--contig:-NODE-3280-length-11025-cov-9.040190_pt1 | contig 11025 bp, 7 predicted proteins | sample MGYA00237861_ERZ511468 | MGnify/ENA primary metagenome ERZ511468 (study PRJEB26299, sample SAMN06266213) | sediment metagenome | isolation source: Hudson Canyon methane seep mesocosm | place: USA:Hudson...
CCTCTCGCCTTAATAATAGCTCCGCCACGCTGTTGAACAGTGGGAATAAATTCATTTTTAAACCATTCATCACCTACGATAGATAAAGCATCATCTTCTTTAATTTTTGCATGATGTAAATCTGGAAATTGAGTTGAAGAATGATTTCCCCAAACAACAACATTTGAAATTTCTCTGGAGGTTACTCCTGCCTTTTCTGCCAATTGAGAAATAGAACGGTTATGATCTAACTGCATCATTGCCGAAAAACAAAAAGGACTTAAATCAGGTGCATTTTTCATTGCGATTAAAGCATTAGTATTTGCAGGGTTACCTGTTACCAAGACCTTAACATTCCGATTTGCAACTTCATTTAATGCTTTTCCCTGAACTGAGAAAATTTCTGCATTACAAAGTAATAAATCCTTACGCTCCATACCTGGCCCTCTTGGCCTTGCTCCAACTAAAAATGCGTAATCAACATCTTTAAAAGCCACTTTTGGATCATCAGTGATGATCACTTTACGCAATAGAGGGTAAGCACAATCATTTAACTCCATCACCACACCTTTCAATGCTTCCATTGCCGGAGAAATTTCCAGCAAATGTAAGATTATTGGTTGCTCAGGTCCTAATAAATCACCAGCCGCCAGACGAAAAAGCAATGAATAGCTAATCTGTCCAGCTGCGCCAGTGACAGCAATATCTACGGGGGTTTTCATTCTATCTTCCTATAATAATTTTTGATCAAATCTAGTCATAAAAGCAAGCTGATCAGTTACCACAATTAAACTCTGTTAATAATAGCGAATATAGAGTAATTCAACCACCCAAATTAATAAAAAAATCCGGAATTAATGTAAATTTAAATATTAAGGTATAATGGCACGGTTTAAATATCGTTCAACAACAAACAGCCAGGTAAAACATTAATGAAAAAATTGTTATTCCAGTTTGATACAGACGCACACCCATCATCATTTGATACTGTCGTTGCATACGATGGCGGCGCTGATCATGTCATTCCTCATGGCGGCTTAACACCAGACAATATCTCATCACTGGTTGAAGGTACAATTTTTACTCGTGCGCCAAAAGACAAAAAAAACACGGCTATTTTTGTTGGTGGTAGCAATATAATTGCTGGCCAGGAATTATTCATCGCTGTACAAAAGCATTTTTTTCCTGGTTTTCAGGTTTCACTCATGCTTGATAGTAATGGTAGCAACACTACTGCTGCCGCAGCTGTCGCCAAGATAGCAACTAGCACATCATTGGCAGGAAAAAAGGTCGTTATTTTAGGCGGAACAGGCCCTGTTGGCCAGAGAGCCGGGGCTATGTTTGCATTAGAAGGTGCAGATGTTTCCATCACATCTCGCCATATTTTTGGTGCAGAAGAAGCTTGCTACACAATGAAAGAACGCTTTGATGTTAATTTAACCGCTGTGGAGGCTTCTGATTGTGATGCCCGTGGTGATGCAATCAAAGATGCCAACATTGTTTTAGCCACAGGTGCTGCGGGTATTGAACTGTTAAAACCAGAACACTGGCAAAACAACAGCAACCTTGAAGTGATTGCCGATGCGAATGCCACACCGCCTTTAGGACTTGGTGGTACAGATATGCTAGACAAAGGCATTAATCGTCACGGCAAAATTGTATGGGGCGCTATAGGGTTTGGTACGCTTAAACTCGCTTTACATCGCGCCTGTATTGCAAAATTATTTGAAGATAACAAACAGGCTTTAGATGCAGAACTTATCTTTAAACTGGCAAAAGAAATGGCTTAATTTGCTATTTTTATGAACACATCATTTGAATCATTGCGTCAGGACGCTTTCACTATTTTTCAGGCAGGCATCGCTGCAGCTGATCCCTATCAAGCGGTCAAAAATTGCCTGACCATGTCTGAAAATAATATTGAAATTGTTTTAGATTCAAATGACAGTTTAAAAAAGCGTCATGGTAACTGGTCTAAAGTACATGTCATTGCGTTTGGAAAAGCAGCATGTAGCATGACAAAAGCAGTTGAGGAAATTATTCCACAACAACTTTTAGCAAGTACCCCGCTAGCAATAACAAATTATGAAAATAAAATAGCCATAGAAAATACTGAGGTCATTGGTGCAGGCCACCCTCTCCCTGATTTAGCTGGACAACAAGCTGCTGAACGGATAGTCGAACAACTAAAAACAACCAAAGAAGATGATCTGGTTCTTGCTCTGGTTTCAGGTGGAGGCTCAGCTCTCATCCCTCTTCCAGCGGCAGGTATAACACTTAAAGACAAACAAGAGACCACCGACTTATTGTTAGCCAGTGGTGCAACTATTAAGCAAATAAATTGTGTAAGAAAACATTTATCTCAATTGAAAGGCGGACATTTTGCCAAACTTGCAGCTCCCGCTGATTTACATGCCTTAATTTTATCTGATGTTTTGGGTGACGATCTTAGTACCATTGCAAGCGGCCCAACAGTGCCTGACAACAGTACCTTTGCTGATGCCATTAACACTCTAAAAACTAATAATGTCTGGTTCAAAATACCTGAAACAGTTCAACAGTTGTTAGAAAAAGGTGCTAAAGGTGAGATGATTGAAACACCAAAACAAAATGCCCCTTGTTTTGAAAAAACCTCACAGACATTAATCGGAAGCAATAGTATTAGTCTTAATGCGTCCAATCACTCAGCACTCGCACTGAACTATAAAACAACAATATTTAGTTCAAATTTATCTGGCGAAGCCAAAGAAGTTGCCGAACAACTCGTTTTACACGCAACAGCACAAATAAATAATCACTTAAGTGAACCCATTGCGATTCTTGCTGGTGGCGAAACCACAGTCACTATCAATGGAACCGGACAAGGTGGGCGCAACCAGGAAATGGCGCTTGCCTTTGCCATTGCTGCCGAAAAACATTCATTAAAAGGGAGATGGACATTTTTAAGTGGCGGTACTGATGGACGTGACGGCCCGACGAATGCTGCAGGTGGAATAGTTGACCCAGAAACAATTGCCCGACTTAAAAAAGCAAAAATTAACCCTGAAAAAAAGTTAGCCAATAACGACTCGTATTCAGCCTTAAAAGAATCACAGGATTTAGTCATTACAGGTGCAACGGGGACCAATGTTGCCGACCTGCAAGTGTTACTCATCCAACCAGAATAAATATAATACTTAGGAGACATTAATGTTTAAAAATTCCATGACCATTGCAGGTTTCGACGATGAACTATTTAAAGCAATGGAAGAAGAGCGTAAACGTCAAGAAGACCATATTGAGCTAATTGCATCAGAAAACTACACTAGCCCTCGTGTAATGGAAGCACAAGGCTCGCAGTTAACGAACAAATACGCTGAAGGATATCCTGGTAAACGTTATTACGGTGGCTGTGAGTTTGTTGATAAAGCTGAACAATTAGCCATTGACCGCCTTAAAGAGATTTACGGCGCTGATTATGCCAACGTACAGCCTCACTCTGGCTCTCAGGCTAATATGGCCGTTTTTATGGCTTTAGTTCAACCTGGCGATACCATCTTAGGTTTAAGTCTTGCCGATGGTGGACATTTAACTCATGGCGCAAAACCTAATTTTTCTGGCAAAATTTATAATGCCATTCAATATGGCTTGCACCCGGACACTGGATATATCGACTACGATCAAGTTGAAGCCCTTGCGGTTGAGCACAAACCTAAAATGATTGTAGCTGGCTTCTCTGCTTATTCTCGTACCTGTGACTGGCAGCGTTTTAGAGATATTGCTGACAAAGTGGGTGCTTATCTTTTTGTTGATATGGCTCATGTTGCTGGTTTGGTTGCAGCTGGTTTATATCCAAACCCCGTCCCTTTTGCTGATGTTGTTACCAGTACCACACACAAATCATTACGCGGCCCAAGAGGCGGCTTTATCATTTGTAAAAGCAACCCTGAATTAGAGAAAAAATTTAATTCTAATATCTTTCCTGGTATTCAGGGCGGTCCGTTAATGCATGTCATTGCAGCTAAAGCCGTTGCCTTTAAAGAAGCGATGCAACCAGAATTCGCCATTTATCAACAACAAGTCATTAATAATGCTAAAGCAATGGCCGATGTTTTTATCACCCGCGGTTTTGATGTCGTCTCTGGCGGCACTGATAATCACTTAATGCTGGTTTCCTTAATACCAAAAGGTATCACGGGTAAAGCAGCCGATGCAGCATTAAGCAAAGCACATATTACCGTGAACAAAAATGCAGTACCTAATGATCCAGAATCCCCTTTTGTTACCAGTGGCATTCGCATAGGCACACCAGCACCGACATCTCGCGGCTTTAAAGAAGCACAAGTAACAGAAATTGCCAACTTAATGTGCGATGTGATGGAAAATATGGATGACAACAACGTCATTAGCGCTGTTCGCGATAAAGTAAGCCTACTTTGCTCTCGTTTCCCCGTTTATAGTGATTAAAGGCAGCCCCAAGAGGAAAGGCTAAAGTCAAAATTAGCCTTCTCTGCAAAGACCTCTTTATATCACTCACAAAAAGCCTGCTTCATTTTTGAAGCAGGCTTTTTGTGTTTTAGAATTTTTATACTTAATGGAGACTTTAATGTCTGATATTGAAATTGCTCAAAAGGCAAAAATGAAGCCTATTATTGCTTTAGCCAATGAAAAATTTGGCATTCCAGCCGAGCACCTGGACCCATACGGTCACTACAAAGCTAAAGTATCACTGGAATACGTTAATGGCTTAACTGATCAAAAAGATGGTAAATTAATTTTAGTCACAGCGATTAGCCCAACGCCAGCGGGAGAAGGTAAAACCACCACAACCGTTGGTTTAGGTGATGCAATGAATCGCTTAGGCAAAAAGACCATGATGTGTTTACGTGAACCATCACTAGGCCCTTGCTTTGGCATGAAAGGTGGTGCCGCGGGTGGCGGTTACTCTCAGGTCGTCCCAATGGAAGATATCAACCTGCATTTTACGGGTGACTTTCATGCTATTGGCGTTGCTCATAACTTGCTATCAGCCATGATTGACAACCATATCAACCATGGCAATTCATTAGGTATCGACCCAAGACGCATACAGTGGAAACGTGTTGTCGATATGAATGACCGCGCTTTACGCAAAATCACTGTCGGACAAGGTGGACCCGCTAATGGTTATCTGCGTGAAGATGGTTACGATATTGTTGTTGCATCAGAAATTATGGCTATTTTATGCCTGGCGACTAACCGTGCAGATTTAAAAGAACGCCTAGGCCGTATTGTTATTGCATACAAGTCAGATAGAGTCACCCCCATTTATGCTCGTGACTTGAAAGCTCAGGGGTCTATGGCTGCATTACTAAAAGATGCCATTAAACCGAACCTGGTTCAGACTCTGGAAAATAATATTGCCATTATTCACGGCGGCCCTTTTGCCAATATTGCTCATGGCTGTAATACTGTAACAGCGACTAAAACAGCTTTAAAACTGGCAGATTATGCAATCACAGAAGCAGGTTTTGGTGCTGATTTAGGCGCTGAAAAGTTTATCGATATCAAATGTCGTATGGCTGACCTAAAACCCTCAGCTGTTGTTTTAGTTGCAACTGTCAGAGCTTTAAAGTTCCATGGTGGTGTTGCTAAAGATGAGCTAAATAATGAAAACCTTGCCGCACTAGAAGCTGGCTTTGTCAATCTGGAACGTCACCTACACAACATCAATAACAACTACGGCCTACCTTGTGTTATCTGTATCAACCATTTTACCTTTGATTCTGATGCAGAAATTGCCTTATTAAAAGAAAAATGTGAAGCCTTAGGCGCAAAATGTGTCGTTTCAAAACATTGGGCCGAGGGTGGAGCTGGCGCTGAGGAATTAGCTAAGGAAGTCCTTAATATTGTTGACAACCGTGAACCTGAGTTTACTTATGTTTACGATGAAGACTTACCTTTATGGGACAAAATTGAAACCATATCGACCAAACTTTATGGTGCTGCAAGCATATCTGCAAGCGATAAAGTTCGTGCGGACATTAAAGCCCTGCAAGAAAAATATGGAAAATTTCCAGTCTGTATGGCAAAAACTCAAATGTCATTTTCTACCGACCCAACAGCTAAAGGCGCACCATCAGGTCATAATATTGAAATCAGTGAAGTAAAACTGGCCAATGGTGCAGGATTTATTGTCGCTATTGCAGGTAATATGATGACTATGCCAGGTTTACCTAAAACACCTGCTGCAGAACGTATTGACATTACTGATGAAGGCACCATTACTGGATTGTTTTAACCTCCTGTAATATAGCCTGACTTAAAAGTCCTCCTTCAAAAAAAGAAGGAGGATACTTTTAACCACCTTAATATTCACACCGTTCCATCACCTCTGTCATTTTTTTTATGGCTGCTTTTAAATCAAGTAATCCAGCCCTTGCAAGCTCAACATAACCCTGCTGATATTTTTTAAATAAATCATTAGCAATAGCATGCATAACGTTATGCACATCATTAAGCTCTTGCAACCAGTTTTCTTCAAAAATTTGCTGTTGTCTTGCCCGTTTGATCAAAACACCACAATGGCATTTTGTCTGTTTCAATATAGGCCAGTGACTAGCTTCTTCGGGTGATGATTGAATACTGTGTTCAAAATGTTTTTGCCATTGATTTAAACTCAATGTTAAAAGCTTTATCTTGCTCTCTTTAGATGTATAGATTTTATCTTCAAAGTTTTTCCATTCTTTATTTGGTATATAGCTACTCAACCAGGCAGGTATATCATCTACAGGCATTGGTCGGGCAATACCGTACCCTTGCGCTTGCTCACACCCCATTAATAGCAACATCGTGCCATGCTCTATATTTTCAACACCTTCTGCAATAATTTCTCGATTAAAAGAATTTGCCAGCCCAATGACCCCATCAATAATTGCGTAGTCACCGGGGTCATCAAGCATATCTCTTACAAAGGTCTGGTCGATTTTAATGGTTTGAGCCGGCAAATTTCTCAAATGGGTTAATGATGAATAGCCAGTACCAAAGTCATCCAAAGCTATATTAACGCCTAAGGTATTAATACAGGCATTAATGATGCTACAAATTGATGTCAGGTCACCTAATGCACTACTTTCTAATATTTCTAGCTGTAAGTGTTTAGAATTTACTTTAGGATACAATGCCAGAGCAGCATCAAGATCATCTACAAATGTAGCCTGCTGAAGATGATAAGACGAAATATTAACACTAACCTCAAGGTTAATACCTTGTGCTTTCCAGATATCAAGTTGCTTCAATGCTTCATTAACAACCCAGTTACCGATAAGTATCTCTAGCTCTGTATCCTCAATAACAGGTAAAAACTTTAAAGGGGGTATCAATCCCTTTTCAGGATGCAACCATCGAATCAGAGCTTCCGCACCAAAAACTTTGCCTGTTTTCATATTAATTTTAGGCTGATAATACAAACAGAACTCATTATTTATTAAAGCTTGCTCTATTTCTTGAAGCTGAATATTTTTTTGAATCGTTTGTTGATCTTGCTCTGTATTAAAAAGACTATAACGGTTTCGCCCAGCTAATTTTGCCTGATACATTGCCTGGTCAGCATGCCTCATCAAAGCGTCAAAATCGTCATCATCATTGGGATATAAGGTTACGCCAATCGACGCACTGATAGATAGTAATTGCCCATCAATATTGATGGGTTTTGAAAGCGATTTTAAGATTCTTGAAAGCATTTTCTCACAAAACGAAAATGATTCAATATCCCCTAATAAAAGCACAAACTCATCACCTCCTTGCCGGGAAACAGTATCTTCATCTCTAATATTAGCTTTAATACGATCTGCAACTTCAATAAGTAATAAGTCACCAGTCTCATGCCCATAGATATCATTCACTGGTTTAAAGCTATCCAAATCAAGAAAACAGACCGCAAGTAAAGTCTCTTGTCGTTTACTGTGAGCCAGTGCCTGGACAAAGCGATCGGCAAGAAGCGCCCGGTTAGGCAGCTTGGTTAACACATCATAATGAGCCATAAGCTCTAGCCTACTTTGCTGTTCCTTGTTTTCTGTAATATCAGAGAACAAGGCAACATAATGCGTTACATCTCCCAACTCATTATTTATCGATGAAATAGTCAAAATTTCAGGAAAAATTTGTCCGTTTTTCTTACGGTTCCAAATTTCACTTTTCCAATAACCTTGTTTTTTAAGGGTACTCCACATCTCTTTATAAAATTCTGAGTTATGTTTTCCTGAGCTCAGAATTTTTGGGTCTTTACCTATCACCTCTTCGCGACTGTACCCCGTTATCTCACAAAAAATAGGATTAACATCAACAATACATCCGTTAATATCAGTAATTGTTATTCCTTCATGGGCATTAGAAAATACTTGTGCCGCTAATTGTAATTTTTCCTCATTCCTAGTGCGTTCAGTTATCAGGTTATTAAATGCTTTCGCCATATCAGAAATTTCATCATTTCCCGTCACCCTCAACAATTGATGAGTTTTTAGACTTATACGCATGGTGTCAGCAATAGACTTTATTTCATTAACCAGTCTTGAACGAAGTTTAAAACCAATATAACCACTGAGTAAAATAACCCCAATAGTGACAAACAGATAAAGATAAAGTATCTGTTGAGTTTGATATTCTCTTTTCTGCGCATGCAGAATCAAATTATCAGCAATTGAAGTACTGATTTGATGTACATTATCAAGTCGACGTGTGGCATGTTTCCACCAAAGCTCTGGATTGTGAGATGTAATATGCCTGCGTAATAATTTAATACCATTAAGCGCAAACTGGTCATCTATTTTTACCATATCGTCTATCTCTCTAATAGATGACTGTCTTGCTTTCATATCAGCAATGCTATCAAGATAATTTTGATATTGTTGAAAGGTATTTTCAATCGAGTTAAGCGCGATTTTTTCCTCTTCATTTATATTAGGAAGCTGTCGATAAACTTCAATTTGATCACGCGCCTGGTTAAGCTGTTGCTTTGAAAGCTCAAAATACTTTTCATCACCTCGAACCATATAGTTCTTAAAATTATGGATCACACCGCCATAACCAATTAAAGCCTGCAAACCATTTAAAGCATCATTCCTTTGTACCCTGTTAAATACAATTTCACGATATTTTTCAACTGCACGGGATGAAATATCACTAAGCGCTTTGCGCATTTGATGTTGGTTTTCGAATGTTGAAGAATTGTAAAAATGCCTGATTGAAGCATGCTGACTTGCAATATAACTTGAAATTGTATTGAAATGATTTGCATTAAAATGCTGAGCAGAAAAAACACCATTTAAAGCCCCGCGTTCCTGTCCAGAATATTCTTCCAGCCACAAAATATCCAAATAAGAAGATGCCAGATCCTTTTGTTCTGATTCGATACTCAGTTGCTGCAAAATGCTGACAATATTAAGAGCATTAGTAATGATATGACTATAGAAATCAAAAAAATCTTTTCCCAACAATCTATCTATCTCACTACGGACAGTTATTATTTCAGCAAATTCGGCCCTTAAAAGAAGGAGTTTATCAATTTTTTCTTTTGATAAATACTCAGGAAGATTTGAAAAAATGGGGGAAAGCTGCAGTATTGATTTATCTGTTTGTAATCGCTGCTGTACCAGAGATACCTTATAAACAGCTCCTCTGCTGCCAATTGCTCCAGCAGTTAAACCACGCTCTTTCTGAAGCTGATAAACAACAGCTGAAAACTGCTGAGCAATATAAGTAAAGTGCAAGGCATTCTGTGTATTTTGCAACTGTTGCCGCTTTTCTAATGCCGTAATGCTTGCAAAAAACAACAGGGTAAAAATTGGTAATAATAAATAGATAAAAAGCTTGCTACTAATACCTAGAGGATTAAAAAATCTCATTACATTTCCATTGAATAACATCTTTACCTTATCTTATCTTAAATTTATCGAGAGTTGATGAATTAAAGAAAATAATATTTAAAACCAATCAGTGCAAAATAACACTTCATTTGTTTAAGTATATAACGTAATGACTTCACACTATCACTTCGATGTTCTTATTATCGGTAGCGGCGCTGCTGGACTTACTCATGCCTTACACTTGGCCGAGCATGCTCAGGTAGCCGTATTATCAAAAGATCAGCTTGATGAAGAGATAAAAGAAGAAAAACCCAAGATTTTCTTAACTATTGAATCTCTTAGTGGTGATGTAGTAAGAAGGGTAGAGGGTAATAACTCTAAGGGTTATAATGAGACCTATTGGAATTTGAGAACATATTCATATAGAAATATAGAAGATGAAAATAATTACTCAGGTCCACTTGTACCTCCTGGAACATATAATGTACATTTATCTAAGTATGAGAATAATATTTTTACTGAATTGACAGAAAAGCAAAGTTTTGAAGTTATTCAGTATGGAAGTAAGTCTACTCAGAAAGAAAGATTTGATTTGTATAATTTCCAGTTAAAATTCGATAAGTTATTTAGTGATTTTGAAAAATTGGTTGATGATATTGATGATGCTATTGAAGATGTAAATGGTGAAATTAATACAGTCATTAATTCAAAGTCTGCAACTAATGTTAATTATATGCACATGAAAAAAAGTACATTAATGGACTTGAGAATGATATTAACAGGAAAACTAAGTTCGAATTATGCAGATGTGTTTTCTGGATCACCACCTTCAATTCAAAGAAGACTTGGTGGTATGAGTTGGGAGCTATCAAATACTACATCAAGACATACTAAGAGTCATGAGAAAACCTATAATATATCAAAGAAGAAATATGATGAGGTTGTAAAAAAGTTTAGAGAGATAATTGGTTAGAGAATTTTTTTTAATTTCTTTCGAATAATTTTTTCCATATGTAAGTATCCTTTTTTGTCTGGATGGACACCATCATACTCATTATGAGCTTCATTCCAGTATGTAAATTCATTTTTTAAGCCATTTCTTTCATTTTTCATGGATGTGTGATAGTCTACATATGTGGCTATTCCTGATTTGCAATACTTTTTTATCATTATATTTAATTTTTTTTTTAAATTACTTGATATTATTTATTTTTTAAGTTATAAT
>ENA-ORXI01003281-ORXI01003281.1-sediment-metagenome-genome-assembly--contig:-NODE-3281-length-11024-cov-16.633507_pt1 | contig 11024 bp, 9 predicted proteins | sample MGYA00237861_ERZ511468 | MGnify/ENA primary metagenome ERZ511468 (study PRJEB26299, sample SAMN06266213) | sediment metagenome | isolation source: Hudson Canyon methane seep mesocosm | place...
AATACCCACTGATAAAACCTAAATCAGACAATTTTACATGCTCTGAGATAAATAGGGGGAATTTAATGCTTTATCATATTATTCGCGAGTGAATTTAACTAATGAATATTTGAAAGAAGGTGTGTTTTGTAAGGCGGAGATGGAAATTGAATGAACATTTATTTGGTGGTGGATAAATCTGTAGTTAAAGCTACTTCAATAAAAATAGCCCATTATTGGGGCGCAAGCTTTAGCCTGCTCTTATAGCTAAAGAATGCAGGTTAAAGCCACACCCCCAAAAGGCAGTTACTAATGACAACACATTTTTGTCGATAGATCTAATAATATAGATTAGAATATTACCAATTAAAAACTGGACGTTATTAAAGTGGAATTTTCATCATTCCCCCAAGAACATCTTAGCCAATAGCCTATAAAAAACTAAAAGATATGGATCAAATAACAACTAATAGCATAATCGAACGCAATGACGATATTATTCAAGCCGAAATCGATGGCGAAATTGTAATGATGAGTGTCGATAATGGCGAATATTATGGGCTAGACACGGTGGCTAGTCGCATCTGGGAAATGATTGAAGCACCGCTAAGTGTTAGTGCTATCTGTGAGCAATTAGTAGGCGAATACGATGTAACGGAAGAAACTTGCTTAAATGATGTCTTAGGATTTTTAAAAGACATGTTTGAAAATAAGGTTATTTTAATCAAAGCCTAATTGATGCCGTTGTTTCTAAAAATACTACGCAAGATACGCACAGCTTTTTGTTTACCTTTAACAGAAAAACTGTGGATTTTGTTGTTATACCCCTTTAGTGGATTGGTTAGAGCAGCAATTCTACTACTTCCTTTTAAATACCTTTCTCGTTATTTAGGACAGCATCATCAAAATCACGAACTTTCACCGCTAGTGTCAGAATCTCAGCGGCTTCTTGCCTGGCGGATTGGACGCATCACTGAGCTAGTAGCGAGATACACACCGTGGGAATCTAAATGTTTAGTACAAGCCATTATGGCAAAAACCTTACTCAACTTTTATCACATACCCTATGTCATCCATTTGGGTGCAAAAATGACTAAAGATCCAAAAGAACCTATGAAAGCTCATGCCTGGGTTAAAGTAGGAGCCTGGATTATTACCGGACGAGAAGGGCACCGTGCCTTTGGGATCGTCAGTTCTTTTGTAACACCTTCCCTGATCGATTAAATATTTCTTTTTTTCCTGCTCCAATCTCAATTCACTCCAACATACCTATGAATCAAAACTCGATGGCTAGCCTATGGTTAGCCTTTAAAGACTTTTACGGCTTCGCCCCAAGACAGCAAATGTATATTTTTATGTTAATGCTGCTTCAGGGATTTACTTCGGGTGTGGGGTTGTTGTTCATTATTCCCTTATTACAAATTGTCGGTTTTGATATGGGCGGTTCTGCCTCTAGCGGTATTTCTGATGCTGTTAATCAAGTCTTTGCCATCTTAGGCTTAAAAAGTACATTGCTTACTGTATTAATCAGTTATGTGTTGATTATCAGTGTGATTGCTTCATTACGTTATCAATTAACGGTCATGACAACGAATGTTCAACAACGCTATATTAGTTTTCTGCGTAATAAGTTGTACCGTAGTCTTTTGCACAGTCGGTGGCAGTTTATTGTGCAGCATAAAATGTCTGATTTTACGCATTGCTTATCAGGACAAGTACAAGCCATAGGGCATGCTTCCCATTTAATGTTGAATTTCTTAAGTCAATTGGTATTAACAATGGTCATGCTAGGGCTGGCTTTTCTTTTATCATGGCAAATGACTTTGTTAGCAACGAGTTTCGCCGCTATTTTGTTATTATTTTTATTGCCGTTTAACCGTCTGATTTATGGCTCTGGGCAATCGCAATTGATTAGCTTTAAATCTATTTTTCAAATGCTCACAGAGCAACTGGGTAGCCTAAAAATGATTAAAAGTTATGCTAGTGAGCAATACTATGCAGATCAAATGCAACAAGTGAGCGAAGCCCTAGAAGAGCAATATATTAAGTTTACGCGTATGAATGCCATAACGCAGTGGGTTTACATGGTCGGGGCTGTGGTTTCGTTTAGTATATTCTTTTATGTTGCACAAGCGGTACTTGCCATTCCCTTGGCGACCATTTTATTGTTATTGGTGATATTTTCTCGCTTATTACCACAAATATCTGGCTTGCAAAAAACCTATCAACAACTATTGCATAAAGTGCCCGCTTTTAATGATGTGAGTCAAATGATGCACGACTGCCAACAAGCGCAAGAACCTATAAACATCAATAAACCTTGTCCGATATTAAAACAAGCCATTCGTTTAGAAGGGGTTAGTTACCATTACCCTAAAAAAACAAAAGCTGTTTTTGAGCAACTCAGTCTCACTATTCCTAAGAATCAAACCCTGGCTTTAGTGGGGCATTCAGGGGCAGGTAAATCAACCTTAGCAGACCTTATTGCAGGATTATTAGAACCGAATGCAGGACGGCTCTATTGTGATGATATTCTTTTAGATGATGAAAATCGTCTCGCTTGGCGAGAGAAAGTGGCTTATGTTACTCAAGAAGTTTATTTATTCCATGATACAGTGCGGGCTAATTTAAGCTGGGTAGCTTCAAAAAAAGTGACGGATGATGATTTATGGCACGTACTCAGCTTGGCGGCTGCGGATGATTTTGTCGCTCAATTACCCAATGGATTGGATACGGTGATTGGTGATCGAGGCATTCGCTTGTCAGGTGGAGAGCGTCAACGCCTTGCGCTTGCCCGTGCTTTATTATCAAACCCTCAACTCTTAATACTTGACGAAGCCACCAGTGCTTTAGATCATCATAATGAACAAAAAATCCAGCTCGCTTTAAAACAGTTACATGGCACATTAACCATTATTATTATTGCACACAGAGAAACCACCATTGCGCATGCAGATATGCGGATTGAGCTGGGAAGAGAAAAACATCAGTATGATTAAAAAACGCTGGCAACAAATTACGCTAAATTGATTGCCGATGACGGCGTGCGACCTGACCCTTTTTTCCTCCTTTTATACATCAAATCATCGTAGAAGAGCCATTTTTGTTACGATTTAAGAACTCCATGATTTCGATAGATCTTAAAAGATGGGTTGTTAAAGCAACACTTAATTTTTTTTCCTGAAGTTTTTGTAAATCATGAAGCATTCGTTTTTTATCAAACAGCTCAATTTCACTAATATCAGTACTAAAACTAGTGATAATAGACTTTATGTCAGGTAGGTCAGGCTGCACTCTTTCGATAATATCAGCACTTTGCAAACCTTTTTTCTTTTGAAAAAGAACTTTGTCTGGCAACAGATCTTTCATCATCAGCTTTAAGAGTTGTTTGTTCTCTCCTGTCTCGCTAAAAAAAAGTTCATTCGGTAGCTGTAGCATAAATTCCACGACTCTTTTATCACCCGTAGGGTCGCGCATCTCAAGACCAAAATAGTGAGAAAAAGCACTTCCAAAGTTGCATCTAGGATTAAATCCAAATTTATGGATTCTTTGCTGTAATTCTTTATAGGTATGATTAGATGAAAAATCAACATTTCTACCACTTTTTTCAATTAAACAATTGAGACTTACTTTTTTAGCAAATTCAGGGTGTAGGTAGCTATAATTTTGCCATGCATCCCGATGGAAAATTTTTTTATAAAAAGATTTGATATAGCTGTAAACTGGCCTCAGAAGCTTGTTTTTCAGCATCAATTTGAAGCTATGTCGATTTAAAAGATGTCGTTGACTGCCACGCCACGAAATGGTCGCATTACCCATTTCGCCACTCAAAAGTACTCCGAATTTTAATTGTTTAGCTTGATTTATTAGATCAACTATCCAAAAGGCATTTGCCGCAGCATGAATAGGGGCATCTAAAATATCTAAAATCATGTGAATACCCTGCAAAGGTGCCACCTTTTTGGAATCAATATAATGGGGTGTGATATTGCCATTATGTTTGATTGTCGCTTCAATATAAGGGCGTTCATCACCAAATTTGTGCTTACTTATCGTTTCATAGTTGACATCAAAAAGAGGGATATGGCTGAAGGTATGAAGTTCTGTCTGCTGTTCTTTTAATATGTTAGCTGCAATAGTTGTTACACTTCCACTATCAAGCCCTCCACTTAGCATAGATGCAATTGGCTTATTGCTACGCAATCTACAGCGAATGGCCTCAATAAAAATCTCTTTTAGTTTAACTGCCGCATCTTCAGCAGAGATATCATAATTCAGTGGTAGCCTTTCTGGAAACCAATAACGTTCTTTATGATATGTTTTATTATTTACCCACATGTAATGTGCAGGGTTAAGGCGTTTAATGGCTTTATAAAAAGTTGCATCTTTCTCTAAGCCAGATATGATTGCTGCTCTGGCAATGATCTGCTGAAGATCAATCTCTTTAGGAACTTTTTTGGATGCCAGGAGTGGCTTGATTAGATTGGAAAAAATGACGATATCACTGTCTATATAAAAATATAGCGAAGTATAACCACAGGGATCCTGTGCCAAAAAAAGCCGGTTTTTTTTGAAGTCATATGAAGCAATAGACCAATCACCAACAATTTTATTGGGAGTTTCTTCTTTAAACTTTAAAAAAACATGGAGCATCAGCTTCTCATCACTGATCTTTTCATTAATGTTTTTGTCGCTGTCTAGTAGTGCAATTAGTTCAACTTTATTATCAACTCTACCTTGGGCTACAAACAGAAGCGCCTGCTCTTCCAGGTACACCGGCATGCCATCATCACTGGTGTGCAGGCAACCAAAAGCGGCTTGTTTGTGTATTATTTCTTTATATGATTTGTGAGGAATATCTTTTACTGCATCATGTAATGAGTCTAATCCATTTTTCGGAATTAATTGGGAGTTTCTGTTGATAACTCCTAGAAACAGACTCATGGACGTGCAAAAAAAACCATAAAATAGGAACTAGCTGGTGTAGGAGGTGAGGTCACCGTTAGTACCAGCCGTATTATTGGCCGTAACTTTAGCACCGAGACATTCCAATTGAGGAGCATTCCACTTTTCTTTCATATGTTCTGCTTTCTCTATTATTATATTTTCTTCAGTATTAGACATTTTAAATCCTCTTGAACGTAATTTTTATTGATTAAATATATCATGGCTCTTAACAAACCATAGGTTGTTTACTGACTAACTTTCAATTGCTATTTGAACTATAAATCATGTCGCTTTTTTCTAGGTTTCTTATGCTAACGACCTGAAAATACAGGTATGAAATAATTGAATTTTAGGCCGACCTGTGGTGAATATATAACTATGAAATATACTATACATGATCAATAAAAATTATGTTCAACTTTAAAAAAATCTTTCAGGTAGCTTCAAAACACCTGAACTCTTTTTATACAAAGAGACCTTATTCAATTTTACGGTAAAATCACCCCGTCCTTACCTGTCTGAAAAATACCGATTTTCTGGAAGCTTGCCTCTTGGCTTGCACGAAAAGGTCAATTAGTTGCTATCTATGTTTTGGGGGGATGTTGTCGTCTAAATTCACCAAAAATCATTAATGTTTATTCCTGAGTCGAATAGGTTGTGATGGGCTGATCGTGATTATCTAAATAACCGAAACGTTGCATTAGGTCTCGATGGTCATTAATCAATAGCTTGATTTGTTCGTCTGTTAAGGTATTTTGCCAATCGCCTACTTGGCCTTTGCGAAAGAAGCTTTCTGCTTTAGCAGATTTTTCTTTAAAAGGTTTTTCGGCTTCTTGTGCTTGCAATTTTTCAATTTTACAATGCTCTAATGCGGCTGTGACAGTGTCAATGTCATTGGGTAATTCTAAGAAAGTAGCCATGTGAGTGAAGGTTTCAATCGGTGTGTTCTTCATGTCTTCGTAGCGTATAACCAAGGTATTAATATCTGGTGCGTCTGCCCAGCTAATGACGTGCTCTGACCAACTTAATAACCATTGCCGTAGTTGATTATGAATGCGCTTAGGGCCACTACAAAAGGCAAACTTAGAGTTTCCCATATTTTCTATCGCTTTATCAATCGTGCAATGATTATGGTGCGCAAAAGAAACGACAACATCTAAAGGGTTACGCACAAGATACAGTGCTCCTTTTGTTGCTTCTATTGGGATGAGTGGCTCATCATTGGCTAGGTAGGTGTAGGCATCATGAATTTTATGATAACCGGGAGTTTCCAATTGCTGAGAAAGCCAACGATAAGCGGCAGGACGTAATAAATCAATTTCATCATGCGAGAGTTCGTTGATATCAAAATCCAGTGCCGCTTCAACCCATTCTCTGCCACTGGCTATAGCGCCCGTATGAAATTCGTTAATATCCACTGGCTCAGGTTCTTCATGTAGCAGATTTGCTATAAAGGCACGCGTCCAGGTATTACCTGATTTTGGATATGAGGCAAGCCAGTATATGTTGGCTTGTGGAGTGGTGATTGAGCTCATGCATTACCTTCATTTTTGGCGAGGTCTGCTTCAATGAGGTCAACCAGTTTATCCAGCTGAAAGCCATCATTTGGTCGAGTAATACGAGTGACATCAATTTTATTGGCCAATTGACTGGAGAGTTTAAAGTGTTGTTTTTTTAAGCCTAATCCGTCCAGGTAATTAATACGATAGGTATTGTTACGCAATGGGTTGAATTTATCTACACCCTTGATAGGCTCAAATAAAAACTCGTCTTGATTGTGATTATTAAGAAGATAAATTGCTTTAATGGGCAGTGGTTTGTTGTAAAAACCTTTTTTTATTGGGTAAGCGTATTTATCGACCTGAAAACGAATACGCTTTAGCCCCTTGATATCAATGTCTAATTTCTTTGCAGTATCATGCCAAAGTTTAATTTGTGGATAGCTAGGCTGTACGTTCCATTGCTCATCGATGACCGCTAGGTCATCGGCTAAAATATCATAGCCACGCTGATGAAAGGCGGCTGCTAGGGTAGATTTTCCATTGCCTGAGTTTCCAGCAAAAACGATACAGCCATCACCGACACGAATGGCATTGCCATGGATGACTAAGCGGTTACGCTGATGCATAATCGCCCCAAGACAAGAGCCTAATAAGTATAGTCGGATACTTTGAGCATCCGCGTTAGCTTCTGATTCCACTACTATTTTATTGCCATCAGTTACATAAAACCAGGCAATATTGGGTACATGTAACCAAAGTTCATTAGCAGCTAATTGACTGAAGAGTCCTTTTTTAGCTGGTGTATCTAGCCCATTTTTATTTACTTTTCCAATGATGATTTGAATATCTGCTTGTTGGGTATCTGAGTTCAATAAAGGCGGAAGTTCTATCTCGCTGTTAATCGATAACCCAAAAGCGGTGTACATTTGCATTGCGTAAATATCCTGTGATTGTTTATGAATTGTTTTTATGGCTACTGATTATTTTTTTTGATGGAATCCTGGTAAATACTTCTTACCAATTATAAGCCTATAGCAAAGTGTTAGTGGGCGTAACAGCTTATGTAAAAAGGATAATTTGGCAGGTATAGCTGGGAGCATTAGTATGTCAATAATATCAGGATTAAGCTTCTGTATCAGAGCAGGCCATTTATTTGTCCAATGTTGAGGAAGTAATATCTCACCAAAATATTTTTCAAATTTAAAAGTTATAGAATGGATTTGTTTTGGGTTGTTAAGTGCTATGAGTGACTGTTTTGTGAGTAGTTGTGAAATTTTATCTTGATTATAAAATTGATTAATTGCTTCAGGTAGCGGTGTTTCATAAAGTATATTTGCTGATTTCCAGCTTATGGTTAGTGCTCTTAATAAATCGAGTTGCTTCGCTAGACTAATTAAACTTTCAAAGTTGGGATTGTTATCAGATTGTAATTGTTCAAGATAAAGGGCTATATCTAAAAGCCATTTAAGTCGATGATATAAAGTATGTGAACCATGCCAGCAGAGGTAGAGGAGTTCACTGTCACTTAAGGTTTCTGTATGCTTAGTATCAAATAACTGATTGGTATAATGTTGAGATAGATCTGTTAAAAAAGGGCATATTCTTAAATGCAGCTCAAGTGCTGTTCCTGTTTTGGATAGGTAAGTTAAATCTTTATGGGCTTTAAAATAAAGTGATATCTTCTGTTTTGGTAATTGATCATAAATTTCACATTGGTAGCCTAAGCCTGTGAGTTTTGTATGAGCTAGGTCAATTTTATCTGCTGGGATAATCAGGTCTATATCTTTTGAGTGCCTTTTTACAATATCGCCATATAGCTTTTTAGCTAAGGGGATGCCTTTTAATGTTCTGACAGGTATCTGTGCTGTCTTAAACAAATGGAGTAACTGGCCATATGCAATAAACTGTTGATGGCTTTGAGCTACATTTTTCTTGTATTGTTCATCTAAATAGGTGATTAGATCTTTTGGAAATAAAGTACTGAAATGGTCGTTGATATTACAATATACACAAACCCAAAGACGGTGTTGGTTTAGTAAGCTTCTAAAATAATCAAAATCAATTGACTTTATTAGTAGAGATGATTGTGCCACTTGATGTGTTGTAAGTTTAGGACGGCTTAGCAGTGCCACCAATGCCAATTCTGAACTTATGTTTTTTATAAGGCTTTCATCTTTCAAATTCTCGCGCATGGTGGTTTTAAATAACTGGTTATGTAGGTAGGATGCTGACTGATTAACGCAATATAGTACAATAGCAGAAATAAGATTTGACCTTAATTATAATAAATTAAAACTAAAATGGAAAACAAACCTAATACGCCAGATAATAATTCTCAGCAAGCTACGTTTATCCAATTACCCTACGAATATGTTAATGGTGCATCAAATGAAGATGAAATTAATTTAGCTGAACTTTGGTTAACTTTAATAAAGAAGAAATGGTTATTGATTGGACTCCCTCTTTGTTTTGTTTTACTTGTTTTAATATACTATTCCTATAAGCCTAAAGTCTATGAAGCAAAAATGATATTTTTACCTCCTACACAGGCAATGGTCGTACCGTTTAATACCGGGGAGTTAGCTAAAATCTCACCAGCTAAAATTTATGAGCGCTTTTCTGTTGGTTTACTTTCCAGAAAAAATCAAAGTGATTTTTTTGATCAATTTAATTTGTTTGAAAAAACAAAGGTATCTGACCTGAATAACCAGAACAAAAAAAAACCTGATAAAAAAAATGTTTATAACAGATTCCATGACTCAATTTCTATTGGCCTTTTTACTGCAGAAGAACCTAAGCCTTTACTCAAAGCTGATAAGGTAAAAAGACGCTTCAAAGACAATAAAAAAGAAAAAATACAGCAAATTACTTTATCTATTAAGGGAAAAGACCCTCAGTTTAATAGTGATTTAATAAATGGGTTCGGGGCTTATGTCGAAAGAAAAATAGTCCTTGAACAAATTAATGATTTAACTGTAAAAAAAGATTTAGCGATTTCTATTTTGACGCAAAAAATTGAACAACTAAGAACCAAGTCCAACAAAAAACGCTTGGATAAAATCAAACAGCTTGAAGAACAAAATAAAATTGCTGAAAACAAAATCCAGGACTCGATAGATACATTAAGAGTTAAAGCAAAAACATCTCGTCTTGCCGAAATAAAAAGATTAGAAGAAAAAGACCATTTAGATCGAAAAATCATTAAAAAGCAAATTAAAGAACTAAAAGTCATTGCCAAAATAAAGCGACTAGATAGCATAGAAAAATTAAAGGAAGCTCTGAAAATAGCTAATAACCTAGGCATCAAAGATCCATCTTATTTAAGTTTGGACTATTACAAACCTCAAATGAAAAATGGTTATCAAAATTCGTCAGGTATGGAGCAAGCAAGTAATTTAACAAGCCAATCAGCTGCTTTAACTGAAATAAGTAAGCAACCTAATGCTTTGTACCTTAAAGGAGAAAGAACATTAAGCGAAGAAATAAAAAAACTACAAAACAGGTTGTCTGATGATCCATTCATATCACAACTTCGTTCTATGCAAGCTAAATTAAGAGCCTTACAAACAAATGAAAAAATTTCGGCGTTAAAAAATAGGATCAGTGACGATCCTTATATTTCAGAATTGCCAGGATTGGCACAAAAATTATCCTTGCTTAAGCGAGATAGACAATTAGAAGCGTATAAATCCAGAAAGAATGAAGATCCTTTTATCAAGGAGTTAATCGGCCTTGAACTTGAACTTATTAAGTTAAACAGACTGTCTTATAATCCAGATAACGTTGGCTCGGCAATTGTTAGTCAATATGCTTTTCCTTCTAAGAAAACTATTAATAAAATATCAAAATTAAAGGTTGTTTTGATAAGTTCTGTTCTTGGTTTTTTTGTCGCCATTTTTATCGCTCTTTTATCTGGAGTAGTAAGTAATAAGAGACAGGCTGAATAAGGTAATACTGGAATCTATGGCGGGGTGAATAGTCCATAGTGATGAAACGATTAACATGCTGAACCACCTGTTTTTCTATACTAGAGAAAATGCATGATATTGTGATGGGTCTGTTATTCGGTGTTCCAGTTTTTAATTGTTGCTTTTGTGAAAGACTAGTTTCCACGCGCTGCGTGGGAATTCAGGTGCGACGCGCCTGCGTCATATAATTGAGTAAGAAATACCAATATTATTCTTGATGCTCTACGCTGGCGCGTATAAAAATAGGCTCCCACGCAGCGCGTGGGAGCCAGATGATGCTCTGAGATAAATAGGGGGAATTTAATGCTTTATCATGTTATTCGCGAGTGATTTTAAATAATCAATATTTGAAAGAAGGTGTGTTTTGTAAGGCGGAGGAGGTGTTCGAATGAAAGTATATTTTAACCACTTATACCCCAATATCTTCATTCCAAAGGGTGGGGTGGTTTTTAATAAAAGACTGCATTAACTGCTGGCATTCTGAATCATTTGAAATGATTAACTCTACGCCTCTAGAGCGAAGGTAATCTTCAGGGCCACGAAAAGTGATGTTTTCGCCCACAATTATTTTGGGAATGCCGTAAAGCAGTATTGCACCGCTACACATATCACAGGGTGATAAGGTTGA
>ENA-ORXI01003286-ORXI01003286.1-sediment-metagenome-genome-assembly--contig:-NODE-3286-length-11017-cov-5.108867_pt1 | contig 11017 bp, 13 predicted proteins | sample MGYA00237861_ERZ511468 | MGnify/ENA primary metagenome ERZ511468 (study PRJEB26299, sample SAMN06266213) | sediment metagenome | isolation source: Hudson Canyon methane seep mesocosm | place...
TTATATTGAGAAATAAAATAACTTACCAATAGTAATAAGTTATGACTATTTTAAGCGCTGAATAAAAAAACGTCAATATTTTATATTCAATTGCTGGTGTTGTGCCTCTAACTTTGGCAATTTCACACGCTACCCAAACATCAACATAAGAGTTGATGTTTTTCATTCGTTTAGTTGGCTGGCTGGCGTAGTTTACAAGCTTCGCTCGAACATCAATTGAGTCAACTTTAATCCGATCTATTTGCGCCGCCTTCCTCTCTCTATCCTTTTTTGCTCTAACCTGTCTTTTTCGAATAGCATCCGACTTCAGAATGGATAACTCTTCTTGGAAGCACTCAGGTAGACGTAAGTAATTAATTTTATTTTTACTGGTTAGATTGGCTTCTCTTCCTTTTTTTTGACTCCCAACTGATACAGCACCAACGGCGATTTTATACGCCTGTTTAAAGTTAAATTCCTTACTTGAGAAAATGCCTGTTAATAATCCACCTAACGCCGTTGTATTGACTTCATGTCCCCGATGCTTAGACCATATCCAATAAAGGTCGAATACCTGCAAATCATTTGAATAGCGGCTTAGAACTTCATCTTTATTGCAATCTATACCCGTTGGCTTCCAATATTCTCGGAGTGCAGGGGCGGCGCCACGCTTTGTAAATTCAATAGCAATGGCTCTAATTTGCCGCCCATCTTCTTCAGTATATTTAAAATTGTTACATTCTAGAATATCTTTGTGTTTTTCGCGTAGATCATCAGCACTCAGGCCGCTAAGATCAATCAATTGATCTTGACTAATAGCAGAGGGTGGGGCGACTGGTTCTTCAGTGTCTTGAGGCTGTTTTGATACCTGTAACAGTTTATCAAGTTCAACTGCCACAGCAATATTCTCAATTAAGGGGGATTGTTGTGGCTCTTTATCTTCAAGAGTCCCATCAAGTATCCCATCAAGTATCCTAAGAATCTCCTCATCCTCGCTAGTTGGTGGACGGTTGGATTCTGGATTAATAGATAAATCCTTATTGTATCGAGGGATTCTCTTGCAGTTATCGAGACTATCAGCAAAAATTCCGTTGTATTCTATCGGCTCTTTATCTTCACTAGCTGACATAGTATAATTGTATTTCATATTGTTTCACATCGTATTTAGGCAGTAGAGAGCGCCAACTCTCTACTACTTTTAAAAATTCGCTAACTATGTAAGAGTAGTTAGCGGTAGCTTTGCAATTAAGCTATTTTTACCCAGTTTGTTTTTACCGCCTGCTGTAAGTACGGTGCATACCCGTCGTAAAACCAGTCAACAACATCATTCTTATAGAATAATACGCGGTTCCCGTTTGCAGGTGCCGAACGAAAGTGTTTTAGCACACCATATTTTTTGCGGTTGCCTCTCCCAACTCCGCTTTTTATTGAAGATATTGGCAAAGGCTGGCGAACGTTCTCATCAATTAGCGTTCGAAAGTCAACATCAACATCTTTTAAACCATGCGCGGCTATATATTCAGTTAATAGCTTGTCAAGCAGTCGAACCGCCTGAGCCTTCTTTAAAAAAGGTATTGTTTTTAAATCTACAAAATCACCGTCATTCATTTTAAATTTTCCTCGTGTTGTATTTCATATTCTCTAATTCTTCCGCGCGCCATTAATGTGGCTATTCCGTAATCAAGGTTACTAGACTCAATAAAATCATCACTATTAACTATTTTTGCAAACTCCGTATGGGGGAAAGTCTCGGCATTTTGTTTTAAAAAATCATAAATTGCTTTAGCGATCCAGCTAGATTGTAATGTGAAGTCTTCGAGTGAGTCGTTAGACCCTCCAAACATGTTTTCAAATTCTTGAATGCCTTTAATATAAGATTTTGGCAGATACACAACATTGGGGGCAAGTCCTACAGAGTTAAGCTCCTCTCTAATTATTTTTAACCTCATTCTAGAGCGTTGTGTTTTTTCAACCGCTGTTAGTGGGCGAAAACCTTTTGGCTTTGGTCCCGGCTTCTTTTTCATTTTATGTCTATGTGATTGATTATAAAAAATATATTATACCTCAATAGGTAAACGTTGTTCTAATGAAATTTATCAGCCGCTTTTGAATAAATTGATTACTTCAATGTTGTCAGTGCTAAATGAGCTGTTTTAAATTTTGGGAGGGGTGCCCCATCACGGCAATGACTGCCGCCGAAGAGGTGGGTGGGGTTGGTTGGCATGGTTTTTGATTTCAATCTTTAGTGATACTAATAGGAAACAATAGTTTTACTAGCATGATTTCATGCCAACTCAATATAAACTATGTAATTACTACTATATAGAACGGCATAATAATTGCAATGTATATTGTTTCCTTTAAAGAAATTTAGTATTGTCGTGGATTCCCTCGAATCCCTTATGTATCAAGCTCTAGCGCAACCAAGCGCCACACCTTTCCTATAAGCACAAAAAAGCCAGCGTAAAAGCTGGCTTGATTAGTTGATGATCCAGTTAAGTATCAAAGCTCATAATCATCATAGGTTTTTAGAACTTCCTCTGAAGTAATACCGAGATAACGAAGGGTTGCGGCTTCGCTTGTATGATTAAGAACTTTAGCAATGATGGCAACTGAGACGCCATCATCAAACATAGCCTTACCGCGACTCTTTCTCATTGAATGAGTATTGATATCTAACTCTAATATATCACCAACACTTTTAAATACACGACTAACACTCACACGGCTTATGGCGCTTCCTGCGTCCGCTCTGTGGCTGTTTGATTGAAACAAGTATATGTCTGAAGGATTAAGCTTTCTTCGCGCCTGTATGGTGTCTATTGCGGTCTGATTAAGTCTTATCATCTTATGTTTACCTGTCTTCTTCTCAATCAAATTGATTACTCTGTTATCTATATCAATTTGATCAAAGGTTAAGCTTAGTAAGTCAGATATTCTTAGCGATAAATTGCAACCGATTTTCCAAATATCGGCATAGATAGGCTTAAATTTACGCTCAAGCATTCTATGGATGTTTGCCACTTCTTCCTTATCTACTGCATTAACGGTTTTCATAAGATTAACCCTTTTTCTATGTAACAAAATATATAAATACAATATAACTGTTACATAGAATAGCAGTTAAAATGCTAAGTGTCTATAATTATTGTCTTTGTTATGTAACAGAATGTTATTGTGTTACATAGGGAGGGTCAATCAGATTGAAGAACCGCTTGAGTGTGTGCGTCGAAGGTTTTGTAATCACTCTTTCCAATATCGCGGCTTTTCTTAACTGTGCCTAAATTAATTAGAATGCCTTTTAGATGGCTTGTGTTAGCACGATAGTTGCCTTCGTCTATATCTTCACCATTTAAAATCTTTAGCTCGTCACGCTCACACAGAACAGCGAGAGTGGCCGCTCGTCTCATAAGCATAGCTTCGGCTGTATTTGCATCACTACCAAGCTGAACATTTAATCCTGCAAGCTGATCTCGATAGCGTCGAGCAATAGCTGTACGTCCGTCGATTTTTTGCCCATCAATTAGCAGTTCAGGGAGTTTTAAGTTATCGCTTGTTTTCATGTTCTCTGTTTATTCTCTGGTGTGAGCAAATACGGTTAAATTGGCTGGTTACTTCCCAACGATAAAATAAGTTAAACATTTAATGTAATTTGACCCTTAATATAAGTTACTTGTACTTATGCGGCTGAAGGTCGTGTTAAGTAATCCAATACAGCATATTGAACCCGATCCGCTTCTAACCCTGCGTACTCACACACCTTTTTAAAGTCATGGCCTGCGTAATAAAACCAATTTTGAGTATCTAGCTGTAATCTGTAAATATCCTTACTACCAACTGAGTTTTTCCCAATAGCGTCACCAATAGCTAATAACAATACTTCTAACCATAATTGCCGCTCGGGTAAAACAACATCACTGATAAGGCCAAAATCTTCGGCTAAATCAGCATCTATTCGTATCTCTTTTGCCTCTCGCATCATCTGGCTTTCTTAATAACGACATGACACCGACAATTAATTTCTAAAGGTGGATGCATGAAATTACCTAAAGCTGTTTTAAATGGTTGATTGATTGCTACGCCTTTGCTGTGTGTAGCCTCCACTTGACTATGAGAGTGTCTAACCTTCTCATCATGCGCTGTAACCCAGTAGCGGCGGTATTTATTGCGGTCTATCAATCTAGCAGTAGCTAAAGCATTAAATACTTGTTGTTGTGTGGTATGCGCTAACTTACTAGAAACGTTTCTAGCAATGGCTTTAGCTCTATGTAGTAGTAGGGCTTTTTGCTGTTTACTTACCAGCTTATCAACTTGATTTTGATCAATACCGTGTTCTATTGCTTTTCTTAATGTGCTTCTTTGACTGGCTGAAAGAGTTCTAATGACTTCGGGTGGTATAACGTCATTGAAATTATGAGTATTCTCAATTCTCACCTTACCGCTAATAATCAACTTACTTCTGAATACTGGCTTTGTTGGTAGTGCGATCTTCTCCAATGCTAGGCGGTAATTCGATAGGCTGGCAGCCTGTTTAGTTGTTAAACCGATAGTTTCGATAATTCGCTGTTTGTTAGTTCTAACTGATTGAACAGTTTTTGAAGTTGCGGCGGTAATACCTCGAATTTCAGATTTTACTAACTCAGCTTTTAAATGGTTGGATTGTTGAAAATCTCGAATGCCTAGAACCGATAAAAGCAAAATTGCTGAATCATCATATAGAGCGGTCAATTCGTCTTTTAAACCCTGCGTTAAGTGGGTATCAAGTGAATCTATGATTAAAATATCTAAATTAGAGTCTTGAGGTAACTGAGTTGCATCTATGGGGTTATTTTCACCAATTGATTGATTGATGAGGTTTAAAACTTCCTCGCGAGTATCGGCAACGGCATCTAAAAATGATTGCTTTAATCGTGGTTCAAACTCATCAATCAGGTTTAGTAAATCGGTCATGCAATTAATTCGGTTGAGAATTTTGACTTGTCTAATAGATAAGGGTTTAACAGCTCCATGACAAAATCAGGGAGTTTTCCCGCCGCCACATTCTTATAAGTGTTTTTTGAACTACCGACTGTTTGGGAGCTCAGCTTATAAAGCTGTCTAAATTGAACAGGGTCGGTTATATCGTACCGCAATAGAAAAAAAGCAAATTCGCACGTTGCATCCTTAACCTTCCCAACAATGCTATCGTTTGCCATCGCTTGACCATTGCGATTAACTATACCCGATCTAGGCCACTGTAAAGGCTGGGCTATATCGGATGGCGTGCCAATAAACTCTAGTTGATCAATAAGTGTAGTTGCTAATATAGTAGCTTTCCAATTTTTAGCATTATCTGTATAGGTGTCAGCATTCAGCCTTACCGCGAAGTAATCAAGTAACTCTTGTGCTGAGACGTAGCTGTTTATTTTAGGCTCAAGCGCGATTTCCATAATATCCTCGATTTATAAAAAGGGTGGGGCATCCTTGCCCCTAATAACTTATAAAGGAGATAAGTATTTTTAATTAATTGTTACGCCTTTTAAGCGTGCAGCACATTTAGGGTGTTTCAGTGCTAAACCTGAATACCACTCGATTCGAGTTCTTAATGCTGGCTTGCTGTCAATTTCGCCTAAATCACGAACGTCCATAGCTTCTGTTTGAATGCCATGCATTGCATCAGCACCAAGTTTAACCGCATAAATAGAGGTAGTATCGTTTGCCGTGCCTTGTGTTTCGGTGTTGGTCAGAATCGGATTACCGTCCGCACCATCTTCAATAACACCGATAGGAACACCGCTATAAGCTTCAACTTCTCTTCCGAAGAAGTCGCGGCTAACGGTGATAACACCACTTGCACGACCTAAAGCAATGATTTGTCGTCTTGCCTTTTTATTCATTAACAAAATGCTTGAGGTGCCTTGAATAGCGTCGACCAGCTCATCAAGCATACTCATGCTTAAAGCGGCACCATCAGTACCGGCTTCAATTACTTGGCTACCTGTAAGGCGGTTATTCAAACCGTCGAACTCTTTAGGATTTGTACCGCTATCACCATGAAAGAAAGTACTTAACCAGCTAAGTGCTAAAGCTTTAGCCTTCATTGCATCGTGAACCGCGCGGGTGTCATTGCTACCTGTTCCCATTCTGATCTGTGCCACATCAAAATCAGAATCACCACCGATAATTGTTAAAGCTTCGGTTGCTGGATTAATAACGCCTGTTGATTCTGTATAGCCTTCGTTAAATCCACGAAAAGCAATGCCAGGTAATGTAGTTTCTTGATTGTACTTGTAAGCATTACCCTGAACATTCATAAATGGAAGGTTTGCCAGTACGGGGTTTTCTCGTGCAAAAATTTCTACAATCCCACTTGCTAGAGGGGTAGGGTTCAGTTTTTCCCATTCGGAAATTGTTAACATGTTTTTGTTTGCCTATGTATTAAAGTGTATTTTTTGAAAATTGGTTACTTATAGCCGCGACTCATTCGAGCTATAGGTGGTAATTCGCTAGGGTCGGTTTGTTGTGGTGTAATCGATGGTTTTGTATTATCAGTTTCAGGAACAGTGGCTTTATTGAAAACGCCTGTCTCTTTTGCTTTGTCATACCATTTGACTTTAGCCGCTGGGCTTAGATCTTCAGGAATGAGAGCTTTTAAGTTGTCTGGTATGGTAGAGAGCATCGAGTTAGCAACTTGTTCTAATTCGGCGTCTCTTTCTGTAAGCTGAACTCTTAAAAGTTCAATCTCACTTTTGGGCTCAGTGGCCTGAATAATTACAGGCGCTTCTATTTCTGTGTTTTCATCTGCCATTTATTTAATCTGCTAAAGTAATTAGGTCGGTCTCATCTTTACGACGCAATAATTCTTGAATTGCATCTTGTCTAGTTGGGTAGCCGTCGGGGTTTTCCGCTCTGAGAATATCTACTGGACTCCATACGCCCATCTCTAACTTAGTCCGCCCATTATTTAAACGTTCGGTCTCTGTTAAGTTTTCTTGCATTTCTGCAAAATCAACAACCACTTTTGCATCTTCAGGGATAGTATTCGGCTGGTGGGTATTAACAACACGCTTGATGGTTTCAAATAGCTGAGCCTCATAACGTCGCCAAAGTGCAATATCATCTTGTCTGGCTTCTCTAAGGTCGATCTGTTCAACATGTTTAGCCGCACCTGATTCACTACTACGGTCAAGGTCGAATACGTCCGCGCTTAAATCATTTGAGGCTGCCACTTGTCGCATGACAAACTGAATAGCTTCTAAAATATCGGTTATGGGTGCATTAGGTGCCGCAAATCCAAATTGACCGCCTTCAGGCAATGTTACTGCTCTTTCAGGGCCAATATTTAACACTTCACCAGCTGGAATACCTGAAGCCCATGCTTGACCATGCGCTTGAAGTTCTACAGCTCGCCATAAGTTGCTTAAAGCTACGTTAATAGCTTCCTGCGCTTCTATAAGATCATCACCGCCATAGATAAAAAACTTATCATCCGGCAGTGAATCAAATAGAGAAACAAAGGGAAGCAATCCATAAGGGTTTTGGCCTTTAGGATTGCTTCCCATCTTTATCGTATTCCCTCGATAGTCACGGCGGGTGTATGTTCCCTCCGTCCAATCTGAGTAAGTTACGTCTTGCGCTTTATCTGCTCTGTGAGTAACCACAAACCTTTGCGGGTTTTGCGGATCACTGTACTGAACATCTAAAACGCTAGGTGTAACTACGGATAAAGTGAGCTGGTCATTCATCCAGCCCACTTGCAAAACGGACGTTTTAAGTAACTTCGTCAAACGGCTCAGGCGTTTTAAAACTATATCGACATTAGCGGCCTTATAAATTTCTTCAGCCACCACTTGATCGATTCCGACAAACGTCCGTCTTGGTGCTAAACGGTAAAGATTAGCTCTTTTGTTAATCACTTTTTTAACCATGTTGACTTGAAACACTCGAAAACTTTCGGGCTTGCTCCAACGCTGTTTAATCAGTTTTAACGTCTCTTCACTTTGCTGATCATGGTAATACTGCAACCATTTATCGGCACTCGCCTTCCTCGCCGTTGATGAGTTGACGACTTTTAAAAATTGGTTATCTGAGTTACTTAATATATTTTTCATATAGTTTTATATAGCTAAAAATTTAGCTGATACAATTTTAATTGAACACCGTTTAATTAGCAAGGAAAATTTAGGATTAATTCAATAATTTCAACGGGGTAGGGTATGGGAACCGATATTTTTTAACTTTGTTTGTATGAACTCATCAAAAGAGAGGGGGTTGGTGCTTCCTCTCGATAAATAGCCCCTGTATAAAGTATGGGCGGATAATGCGCTTCGGCATGATTCGGCGCACGGGGGCATGATTTCGCCATCATTCAATAAACAAAGGTTAATAGCTGGGCCTGAACCATGACAGTGGATACCAGTTATTTCGTAGGGATTCAGTTCAATATCACGTAAGCTGTAAACAGCCCACGCTAACGAGTAAACATGATCATCATGTGAGCCTTTCGACGCTTCAAAGCGTGGAGCCTGTTGTCCGCCGCCACCCGTCGAATTATTTACAATTCTGTATTCAAGCGTTCCCATTTCTGAAAGCAGTTTTTCAAAACTAGGGTGTATGTGTAATCGACCTTCAGCCGCCGCGTTATAAAGGGCTGTAAAGGCGTTTGCTTGCCTATCAGCTGTCGCGTGTATCACTTCGTGGTCAAATTTCTGATCACCACACCATGCCGCTATATCTTGAGAATTATAGGACTCAATAGCGGCACGGGATAAGTCAAAATCTTTATAGTATTTGGTGAATGCCTTCCTGATTCCAGCCGCACTGGAAAAGCTGATTTTGTCGGAAGCTAAAATATAATAATGGTCGTCTTCGCCTATCAGTGTCTTTAACACACAAGTGGTTACAGTGTTATCTCCATGCATACTGAAGCCGTAGGCGCGATCTAAGCCACCACCGACAATATAGGCGGCTGTTCCTGCAATGCTGGGTATGTCAAACCTGTATTTGTCTTCACACTTCTCTAGTACTTCAGGTGGGAATAATGAAGATTGTCCGCTAGTCCATTGGTTTAAATGCTGTTGTGAAAATTCGGCTGGCAACATTTGCGCCGCTCGACTCCTTAACGCCTCTGGTTTTATCCAGTGTGGGGCGTTATCCATTGCATCTTGTAAACTTTTATAACTAATGTGGCTGAAGAATAGGGCGGGGTCGTCACCTCTCTCGACAATGCTGTACAGCATATACAAAGGGCTTGAACGTGGCCCGACTGTTGAATCAATGAGAACTAAGCCATCATCTGTATCAATAGTTGAAGAGGCCACCACCTGATAAGAATTATCGTTAGCCGCTGCGTGTAGCTCTGAAACCTGCGCAATGGTCAATTTTTTACCATACAGGGCGGCGGGATTGTTTGAGTAACCGCGAATGATGTTGTCAAGCGCCTGATACTCAATTTTGCCCGTATCACTAATAACGATAGCCCCTGATCTAATCAGGCTGGAAGTGTAGGGCGTTTTTCTGATAATGGATGCGACGGTTTTAAATGCTGTATCGACGATCTGCTTCTCAGAGTTGGCAATAATGCCGATAGTCTGGGTCTTGCGAGTCAGAAACCGCCATACGATGATTAAGGCGGCAACAAGTGTTTTACCGTGTCTTCTAGGCCAACAAAATACAACTGTTCTATATTCGCCATCAATGGCTTTGATTATTTCAGCGCGTTCAAGTGGCCCCGCTTTGAATTTCTCGTACCCGCCTTTAGAGGAGGGTACAAGTGGTTCAATATCTTCAAGCCATTGAAAGAAGCCGTCGGAACCATGCCGCCATGAGGTAACTTTTGAAACTGCTTTTTTGTTTGTTGGGGAGGTCACTCTGTATTGCCAATTAATTAAACATTGTTTAATTATACAGAGAACAACTAGAGTTCTCTAGTTGTTATAATATGGGGTTAAGTTACAGGCTTAGGTTTACGGATTACCATCGCATTCCATAACTGCGGGTGCGCTCGGTAAAACTTTTGTTGTGCAAATAATCAGACTACCATCTTTCATTGTATAGCCAGTGGACATAACTGAGCCACCTGTATTATGTGTCGTTACATTAACAGCTGCGGCTTTAAGAGCTTTTCGACGAGTAGAGGTGTTATCACGCACTATCGCATCGAAATTATCTCTGGACTTGTATGCATCCGCTATGGATTGTTTTCTATAGGATTCTCCGTTTCTTTTATAATCTAAGCTTGTTGTTTCTCCATTATCTAACGGTATAGAGGTAATTGTAAGGCTTGTTATTTTTGGTGAGAAGCTTAACCAGCCCTTTTCTTCGAAGACCCCTTTGATTTCAAATTTATCACCTTTTAGCGATAGATCATCAGAAGGTATTATAAAGTTAGATGCACGATCTCCAAAGATACGAGTATTAAAAGAATACTCGTCATTAGAGAAACGGTGACTTGCAAGGAATGCGGTGAGCTTTAGTGACTTGCCAACGCAGTCTTTATCATAGTTAGAATTTGTAGTTGACTCCAAGCATCTGAGCGCGCCACTCTCATATAGCACGTTATCTTCAGAAAATGGTATTACTGGTTTGTAGGCTCCAACAAATAAATATATCGTACAGATTATAAAAAAGGAAATTATGCAGAAATATATGATGTTCTCAGTATCTACGCCTTGATGTTGGTCTTCAAGTTCACTTGTCACTTCTTTAAGAGTTTCTTTTTTCATATAGTTGGTCTTCCTTAAATAATTAATGAGGGTGGAAATGTTATATAAGTAGATTAAGGTTAGCACTGCTTTGGTTTTTTTATTGGAAAAAAGAGTGGCGGTATCTGCAGGTAAAAAAAATAAACTTGCCTTGCTACATTACTTTGCTACAAAATGAACCAAATCACTCCGTTTTAGGGGGGTATGTCAAAGAGAGTGGCCGACTCGAAGAGCAATCTAAGTTGTTAAATTTCGATAGAAATTTCAATGACTTAGATTGAGCGGCCGAAGGCGCACGCCTGGAAAGTGTGTATACGGCAACGTATCAAGGGTTCGAATCCCTTGCTCTCCGCCAT
>ENA-ORXI01003288-ORXI01003288.1-sediment-metagenome-genome-assembly--contig:-NODE-3288-length-11014-cov-3.441803_pt1 | contig 11014 bp, 9 predicted proteins | sample MGYA00237861_ERZ511468 | MGnify/ENA primary metagenome ERZ511468 (study PRJEB26299, sample SAMN06266213) | sediment metagenome | isolation source: Hudson Canyon methane seep mesocosm | place: USA:Hudson...
CAATAGACCCGTTCTATAAATAAGGTTATGGGTTCTTAGGTAACTAGATTTGCTTTGTCGGCTTACGCCATTTAATCAAGGTGCTGGCAACACCAGTCATTACCAATACTCCACCGATTCCCATTGCTAGCGTAAATTGCTCATTGAGAAGTACTATGCCGGCTATGATTGAGGTGACAGGTAAGAGCATCAGAAAAGGTGATATCTTGCTAACATCGCAGATCCGCAACAAGTGATACCAAACACTATAGCCAATAACTGTCATGATAAAGGACAAGTAAAAGACTATCGACCAGTCTACAAGGTTGGCAGTCTTGATGGACTCCCATTGACCCTCTTCAATAACTAGCGAGATGAGTAGCATTTGTGGGGTAGCAATAATAGCAACCCAGGCCAGTATAGTGATACCCGAGAGTGATTTAAGACGACTGATCATGATTTGTGCTATCGCCCAGAAAACTGCGCCTGTTATTACTAAGGCGACACTATCCAAACTATCACTCAGTCTCGGTTCACCAGCGATAACGACAACACCGGTAAAAGCTAGTCCCATTCCTAGGGCTCGAGGCCAGCCGAGTCTCTCTTTGAGGATGAGAGTGCTAAGGAGCGCTAAAATAGGACCCTCTAGTTGCACCAAAATGGAAGCTGTCGATACGTCGATACCTTTCAATCCATAGTAGGTGAATCCATACTGTATTGTCGAACCTATAAAGGCGATGATAAAAAGCTCTCGCATGAATCCCCATGGCGGTTTTGTAAACCATACCAGTATCAGACCTGCGATACCAAAACGGAGTGACATGAGCAGCAGAGGTGTGAACTGGTCCATGCCAATCTTTGTTAAGGCATAACCAAATCCCCAAGTGATTGGAACAATGAGTGCTAATAAAATTTGATTAATGCTCATGAGTAGGGTTTTCGGTAGTGGATGTAAAAGAGGGTCAGTATCGACCCTCCTATTTACCAGTGATACTTATTATTCAATTAGCGAGACTTCATATAAAAGCCTATCGCAAACAGAGCAGTTACAGCTGTACTTACCCAGTCCATAACATTACCAGGTGCCATGCCACTGATGAGTATTTGATAGAGTTGCAGCAAGAGAAATAGAATCGCAATAAGAGCCAAGGATTTGGCTGCATTTTTTAGCTGCTCCGCGGTTGTCCAGTTCGGTAACTGATATGCTACAATTGCTAGTGCAGTCATAGCAACACCACATCCCTGACCAAGCGCAACAAGTTCAAGTGATGGAGTCCACTGGTACTGAGCAAACATCATTCCTGGCAAGAAAATTAATTGTACTGCCCACAACGCAGCAAACGCTGCTTGGAGCCTAAAAATTAAAGATAAAGACATAATATTTTCTCCTTAAAATAAACAAATTTTTTTCCAACTTACGGTCAAGACTAGTGACTCAATCTTCCGTTGATTGAAGTTTATCAGAAAATTAAAACATTAAACTAAATTTCTTTTATTGGCAATAAAAGTAGATTCTTGTACAATCATTTTATGAAAATTAAATCGCGCGATAATGATAACTATTACCCTCAACCAGAGTCTCAAGGGGGTTGGCGCTTTTTGAAAAGCAATAGCAAAATAAAGAGTCTCACAAATGTGAGTTTAGGGAAGCTCGACGATCTCATCCAAAGATACAGATTTTTCTTTGATACACATGCCTCAGGAATTGTCATTATTCGTAACGGCTACCTTATCAAAGAGCACTACAGTTTCATGACCTTGCCTGGCAGTCGTTTTGATGTCTGGTCCTGTACAAAGTCATTTACAGGAACTGCCTGGGGTTTGCTGTTAGATGAGGCTCGGAAGGGTACACTTCCCAACAACCTAAAGATTGACTTGGATAGCTCTGCTTACTCTTTTCTGCCTGATAAATACAAAGTGACAGACAAGCTCAAAGAAAGAATAACTATTGGTCATTTGCTAAGTATGACTTCAGGGATTGCTGGAGAAAGTGATCTCGTCTTTGGCGTACCCACAGACATTGATTGCGGCCCGTTTGAGAACGCGCTCGGTTATTGTGATAACCGCTACGGTAGAAAAACTGACACCTTGGTGGCCGAGCCTGGAAAGTTATGGAACTATAGTGACCCAGCGATGGCTCATTTATCGATACTGTTTCATTCCATTATGGGTCAAGAAATTCATGAATACATGCAAGAAAAAGTCTTTAAGCAAATTGGCATCGAGAATGCGAGCTGGGATGTGTTGGGTGGGGGGCAATTTATAGGTCCCCATACATGCGCTCATATAGGGCTTCACATTTCCGCGAGAGAGTTGGCTAGGTTTGGTTATTTATTAATGCATCAGGGGCTATGGGGCGGCAAGGAAGTGATTCCAAGTTGGTGGGTCGAGACCGCAACAAAATCCTCTCAGCAATTGAATCCAGAATATGGATACACTTTTTGGGTTAACACCAATGGAACTCATTGGCCAGGACTGCCCAAAGATATGTTTGCCCTTGAAGGTTATAACTCAAATAGGTGTTACGTAGTTCCTTCCCAAGACTTGGTAGTTGTTAGAGTTGGGGCAGGTCCAAATCAGTGGAACGAACAGTCACTTATAAGTGGTGTTTTAGATGCAATTAACTGAGCAGATTTGATCCATCACTGACCTCTGGTACAAATTCATTGAACTCCTGAAATGGAAAGGTTGGTCTATTTCTGTGATGATTCTCAATACTTTTTAAATCTTGGTTCACGGCGCCATTTGAAAGAGCCATAAATGAAGGACATGACAAACCTTTAAGGTCAGGCGACAAATAACCAGACTTAACCACTAGAAGTCGATAATCCTGAAACTTTAAACGTAAATTATTAAAGTCAGTGAGATAATGAAAAGGTCTTCTTCTTTTGGAGACTACGATTGTTATGTTTTGCACTTTAACAATCGCACATTGCTCTTCAAAGTAGACTTCATCGGCATTCAATTCTAAATTTGGCCCACCACCGCCTAAGTCCCCACCAATATTGAACTTATTTCCTTTTTGGAGTTCATTGTATGCTGATTCTGAGGCAATACCGGCGAATAGTACGTGCTCAATTTTCTCTCTCAATACTGCTTCCAAGACGTCAGCTCTATCGCCTACACCTCCAGCTGTGGGATTGTCTCCACTATCAGCGATGATAGAGAAGTTATTAGGTATTGAAGTAATTGCAGAACTAATGTCTCCTGATTGCATATCAAACTTTAACTGTTGGCGAGAGTCCCAGTAAAGATTGGCGATGATTTGACAAACTTCTGTGCCTACCAAATTGTTGGTACAGGTCACAACAGCAGAGGCCGTTGCTCTTTGAGTATCTGCCCAAACATAGCCAACCATCAGATTGCTGTCTATGATGTCTTGTCTTTGATCCAACAATTCAAGGTTTTTATAAATCGATTGGCAGGGCTCAACAAAGGTTGAAGACATTTCCCCAGAAACCAACACAGGAATCGGTGACCATAGCACAGTAGGGCGTTGTTTTTTCGTGAGCGCATCTGCGAGCATTTTTGATGCTCTCTTGTAAGTTTCTTCTACATCAATATGAGGGGCAGTTCTATAGGCTGCAAAGGCGTCAATGTTGTTAACGATTTTGTCTGTCATTTGACCGTGAAGATCAAAACTAACAGAGATAATACAATCTTCTCCAACAACACCACGAACGGCTTCAATCCATTCTCCTTCTGGGTCATCTATGTCGTCAACAAAGATGGCGCCATGCATAATAAGTAGAACCCCGTCTAGTGCTCCTAGAGACTCAAGTTCGGCGATGAATTTATCCTTTATTTGCCTAAAATACTGACTCTCTATAGGACCACCAGGAACCGATCTATTAAAAAAAATGGGGTAAGTTTCGATATCGTAATCATCGAACGGAAAACCAATGAGATCAAGCAGGGTTTGACCTTGTAGACTTACAAAGTCACTTTCATTTTGATATAGCGGCGAATAGGTACTACACTCAGTACTAATACCGCCAACGGCAATTTTTTTTATGGCCATCCAGTAGGTATAGAGTAGAAATCAACTCCAGTCAGAAACCACCTTCACTTCAATGAACTCTTTTAGCCCTAATGCGCCATTCTCGCGACCAATTCCAGAGTGCTTATAGCCTCCAAACGGTGCGCCGTTTCCTGTACCTTTGCCATTAACCTCGACGATTCCCGAAAGCAGCTTTTTAGAGACACGCTTCGCTTTTTCAGGGTCCTGAGTTTGAATGTAGTTTGTCAAACCATATGGCGTGTCATTGGCAATCTCGATGGCTTCTTCTTCGGTATCAAAGGGAATGATTGATAGAACAGGACCAAAGATTTCAGTCCGAGCGATTGTCATTTGATTATTGACATCAGCAAAAATAGTAGGCTTCACAAAATACCCTGTTTCTAATCCTTCGGGTTTTCCAGTACCACCAACAACCAGTCTTGCATCCTCATCAATACCAGCCTGTATTAGGTTTTGAATCTTATCGAACTGGACTTTTGAGACAACTGGACCAAGATGTTTACCTTGTTTTGAAGCGATATCAACATTTGTTGAGTTTGCAGTCTCTTTGGCTATCTCAACCGCTTGATCGTAAACCGAGCGCTCTACGAGCATTCTTGTCGGCGCATTACAGGACTGTCCGGTATTGTTAAAGCAATGCCTAACTCCTCTTTTGACGGCTTTATCGTCCGCATCTGCAAAGATAATGTTGGCACCTTTGCCGCCCAGCTCTAATGCAACCCTCTTAAAGTCATCCGCTGCGTTATGAGAGATGAGAGATCCAGCTCTGGTTGAGCCAGTGAAAGAGATCATGTCGATGTCTGGATGGGAAGTAAGCTGACTTCCAACACCTACTCCATCACCATTAACCAAGTTAAATACACCAGCAGGACATCCAGCCTCATCGAGCATTTCAGCAAAAATCATTGAATCCAGGGGAGCTAACTCAGAAGGCTTTAGGACCATTGTACAGCCAGCAGCAATTGCAGGAATAACCTTAAGTGCGACCTGACTGATTGGCCAGTTCCACGGTGTAATAAGTGCGCAAACTCCTTTTGGTTCATATAGCAGTTGATCGTCTGAGCCCTCAAGAGGCTCTTCAAACTCAAACTTTTTAAGTTGCCTAGTAAATTCTTTAATGGCGCTTGTCCCAGAGGTTGCTTGTGACGCTTTCGAGAAATCAATCGGCGCACCCATTTCCATAGAAATGGCCTCTGCCATATCGTCCATTCTTCTTTCATAGATATCGTAGAGTCTCTCCAAGAGTGCAATTCTGTCGGCTTTCGTTGAAATAGACCAAGAAGGCAGAGCTGCTCTTGCAGCAGCAACTGCAGCGTCAGTGTCAGCTTGAGAGCCCAGAGAAATGACTGCACAGGCTGTCTCATTTGATGGGTTAATGACATCAAGGTCGTTTTTAGTTGAAGGGTCGACCCATTGACCGTTGATATAAAACTGTCTTTTGTCTAGCATTATTTTTTCTCCTGTTTAATGAGAGAGAGGTTATCTTATGAAAATTATCATGTCAAGAAAAAAAGCACAATCTAAATATTGGATAAACGTTCTATTGCTAATTTTAAGTTGTCCATGCTTGTTGCAAAAGAGAGTCGCACATATCCAGGCGCACCAAAAGCAGAACCAGGAACCAAAGCTAAGCTAATTTTATCAAGACAATAAGTCGAAAATTCAACATCATCCTTGAGTCCGAGTCGGTCAATCAGACCTTGCACTCTTGGGAATGAATAGAAGGCGCCGCGAGATTGTGGGCATTCGATGCCATCGATGGCGTTAAGACTGTCGACAAGAAAATTGTGTCGTCTCTCAAAGGCCTCAACCATCATATTGATAAATGATTGATCGCCACTGATCGCTTCAAGGGCAGCAGCCTGTGAGATTGAGCTCGGATTTGATGTAGACTGTCCCTGAATCTTTTTCATTGCCTTGATGATATCTTCCGGTCCAGCGGCATAACCAATCCTCCAGCCCGTCATTGCGTAAGCCTTTGAGACACCGTTGAGGATGATTGTTCTGTCTTTTAGGTTTGGGCATGCCATCGCAATGTTGACAAATTCGTCGTCTTCCCAACGAATATGCTCATAAATATCGTCACTGATTACGTTGACGTGTGGGTGTCTTTCTAGGACCGCTCCGAGGGACTCTATTTCAGATTTCGTGTATACGGCACCTGTCGGGTTTGAGGGGCTATTGAGAACAAAGAGTTTGGTATTGGCATTAATACTTGATTCGAGTTGCTCAGCCGTTATCTTGAATTCCTGCTCTAGACCAGTCTCAATGAAAACAGGTGTTGCATCTGCAAGGATAGCTATATCAGGGTAGGATACCCAGTAAGGAGCAGGAATGATCACTTCATCACCATTACTAAGGATAGCCTGACAGAGATTATAAAAAACCTGCTTGCCTCCAGACGAGACCATCACCTCATTGTCAGAGTATTTGAGACCGTTTTCCCTTTTAAATTTCTCACAGATGGCATTTTTGAGTTGCGGTGTTCCATCCACTGCGGTGTAACGAGTCTCGCCAGCGCTAATTGCCTGGGTGGCGGCTTTTTGAATATTGACCGGTGTATCAAAGTCCGGTTCACCGGAACCCATTGAAACGATTTTCACTCCTTGGGCCTTTAACTGCTTGGCTTTGTCGCTCACGGCCAAGGTCGCTGATGGCTTAATTTTTTGTACTCGATTTGAAAGAATAGTTGACATTTACGGGCTTATTTAAATAGTTTAAAATTAAGTGTTTATGTTAATGAAAAAATGCCAATAATGGCTAGAAAATTTCAGCTAAAGTCAGCATTTTCACCCAAGGGTGATCAACCAAAAGCGATCAAAAAATTACTGGATGGAATCAATTCAGGTGCCAAATATCAAACACTGATAGGTGTCACCGGTTCAGGCAAAACTTTTACCCTTGCCAATGTCATAGAGAAGAGTCAAAAACCGAGCCTAATCATGGCTCCCAATAAAACTTTAGCAGCTCAACTCTATAGCGAGATGAAGGAGTTCTTTCCTGAAAACGCGGTCGAATATTTTGTCTCTTATTATGACTATTATCAGCCAGAGGCTTATGTTCCTGCTTCAGACACCTATATCGAAAAGGACGCTTCAATCAATGAGCAGATTGAGCAAATGCGACTCTCTGCCACTAAGGCACTTCTAGAGCGCAAGGATGTTATCATCATTGCTAGTGTTTCTGCTATCTACGGTTTGGGTGACCCTGATAGTTACATGAAGATGTTGTTGCATTTGACTGTTGGTGAGGTCACAAAGCAAAGGGAAATTCTATCGACGCTCTCTAAAATGCAATACACTCGTAACGACGTTACCCTAATACGTGGCCACTTTAGGGTTAAGGGAGAGGTTATTGATATCTTCCCAGCCGACTCCGAGGAGAGGGCGATACGGGTGGAAATGTTTGATGACGAGGTTGAAAACCTGTCTTGGTTTGATCCTCTCACCGGTGAAAAGTTGAAGTCGCTTCATAGGATTACCATTTACCCGAAGACACATTACGTGACACCTAAATCAACAATTCTAAATATCCTTGATGACATCAAAGTAGAGCTTGCTGAGCGCAAGAAGGAATTGATTTCTCAAAACAAACTAGTGGAAGATCAGCGCCTTTCTCAAAGAGTAGTGCTCGATATGGAAATGATGAGAGAGTTAGGTTACTGCTCTGGTATTGAGAACTATTCGCGCTATTTGTCTGGTCGCAAGCCAGGCGAGCCTCCGCCAACACTACTTGATTATTTACCAGAAGATGCACTCGTTATTTTGGATGAATCTCACGTCACTGTGAGCCAGATAGGGGGTATGTATAAAGGCGATAGGTCCCGCAAAACGACACTTGTTGATTTTGGTTTTCGATTACCTTCAGCGCTTGACAACAGACCCCTCAGGTTCGATGAATTTTCTGAAAAAATAGGTCAATGTATTATGGTCTCTGCGACACCTGCTAACTATGAAATGGAAGTCTCCTCTGTGATTGCCGAACAGGTTGTCAGACCAACCGGTCTGTTGGACCCAAGTATCGATATCCGTCCGGTTGAAACCCAGGTCGATGACCTATTATCAGAGATCCATAAAAGAGTTACCATCAAAGAGAGAGTACTTGTAACCACACTCACTAAGCGCATGTCTGAGCAGTTAAGTGACTACTTGCACGAACACAACGTCAAGGTTAGGTATCTTCATTCTGATGTTGACACTGTTGAGAGGGTAGAGATTATTCGTGATTTACGTCTTGGTGTGTTTGATGTATTGGTAGGTATTAATTTACTTCGAGAGGGTTTGGATATACCGGAAGTCTCTTTGGTTGCAATATTAGATGCTGATAAGGAAGGGTTTCTGCGCTCAGAGCGATCACTCATTCAGACGATGGGTCGTGCTTCAAGACATATCAATGGTAGCGTCATTTTGTATGCAGACCGAGTTACCAACTCGATGCAAAGAGCAATAGACGAAACAACCAGAAGAAGAAATAAACAGAAGGCTTTTAATAAGAAATACGGGATAATACCCAAAGGCGTTGTGAAGCCAATCGTTAATATTCTGGATACCGACCTGTCGGCCTCTGAGATAGAAGAAATGGGATCAGAGATGATACAGGTTCGCTTATCGCCAGTACAACTCGCCAAGGAATTAAAGCGCCTAGAAAAGGATATGTATGAGTTTGCTGAGGACTTGAAATTTGAACAGGCCGCAGATGTTCGAAACCAAATTAAATACTTAAAAGATGGACAATTCAAATAACACCACTTTAAACATTACTGAATTGTAATTTTTTAAGAACTACAACTTTGCAGCGGGTACAGCGGAAGTCGATGGTGTTACATCGGCGTTTTGTGCTCGGTGACGTAAAGCATGATCCATCAAAGTGATTGCCAGCATAGCTTCAGCTATTGGGGTAGCTCTGATTCCAACACAGGGGTCATGTCGACCTGTCGTACTAATCTCAGTTGCCTTGCCTTTTTTGTCAATACTCTGAGCACTTATACGGATACTTGAGGTAGGCTTGAGTGCAATTGAAATCAGTAGGTCTTGTCCAGAACTTATTCCTCCAAGGATGCCACCAGAATTGTTCGAGGTGAAACCTTCAGGCGTTATCGGGTCTCTATGAACAGAACCTTTCTGATTGACGACATCAAATCCTGCTCCAATTTCAACACCCTTGACAGCATTAATACTCATCATTGCATGAGCTATTTCGGCGTCAAGACGGTCAAAGATAGGTTCTCCAAGTCCTGTAATCATATTACTAGCGACAACATTAATCCTCGCACCAATGGAATCACCAGCCTTTCTGAGTTTGTCTACGTAGTCTTCTAGCTCACTAACCTTGCTGGCGTCAGGACAAAAGAATGGATTATTGTGTACCTCTTTCCAATCAAAATTCTCAAACGCAATCGGACCGAGTTGAGCTAGGTAGCCATGAATCTCAATACCATGCTTTTCTTTGAGGTATTTTTTTGCAATACCTCCAGCTGCAACCCTTATTGCGGTCTCTCTGGCAGATGAACGGCCACCACCACGGTAATCTCTGAGACCATATTTTTGTTGATAGGTGTAGTCTGCGTGACCTGGACGAAAAGAGTTTGCAATATTGCTATAGTCTCTCGGGCGCTGGTCAGCGTTTTGAATGATAAGGGCTATCGGCGTGCCTGTCGTTACTCCTTCAAAAGTGCCAGATAGAATCTTAACTTCGTCTGTTTCCCGTCTCTGAGTGGTGTGCCTTGAACTACCAGGTTTCCTCAAATCAAGGTCATCCTGTAAGTCTTTCTCTGTTAAAGACATTCCAGGCGGGCAACCATCGACGATCCCAATAAGGGCTTCGCCATGACTTTCTCCAGCGGTTGTTAGAGTAAATAATTTTCCAAAAGAATTGCCAGACATTGACTATAGTTGCGCTTAAGTTAGATGGCTAATATTATACCTGTGACAATTTTTTTATCACAAAAGATTAGATTATTCGCCGTAGAGTAGATAAAACTGGTTCAAAAATTTGGTGCCCTGGGCGAGATTTGAACTCACGACCCCTCGCTTAGGAGGCGAGTGCTCTATCCAGCTGAGCTACCAAGGCAAGGTTACTATTATTGCCAGTTATGTGTATTAATTCAAGAGATTATTTGATTAATAATGTAATTGGCATCTAAGTAGTCAATATTAATCTTCTTGAGTTTGTCATCAGTATTTAGTATTAGGGATGGAAATCCATTACCACTAATCGATTGTGCTAGTTCAATTTCATTAAGCAGAATTTCATTCACTTTAGTTGACCTTAAGTCTTTTTTGAATCTTTCAGTATCTAGACCTAAATCGTTAGCAATCTTTATTAAAACATCTTCATTTGAAGGGTTTTGGGCGTTTAGGTAATAGGCTTGCTGTATTGCGTTTATCATTGATTGCTCTATCTCAGGGCGCTGATTTTTTGCACAAATGACAGCTCTGCATGATGGGTAAGTTGATCGCTTAGGTTCACATAATGTCCAGAAATCATAATTAAATTTTGTGTCCGGAATGACCTCTTGAATTCTTTTCCAGTTACCCATGACATATTCACGTATTTCAGGAGACATTATTATTTTGCTATCAGGAGCTAGTCCACCCAGTAAATAGTTAGTATTTATTATTATGGGTAGTGTCTCTCTAACCTTTTTCCAGGTTGGGTTAAATGCCCAGCACCAAGAGCACATTGGGTCATGAATATAGTAGAGAGTATTGGTTGCTAATTTCAATGAAAAAAAACAAAAAAAGTATATAATGATTTTATAGGGGTAAACATTTGTGGAGTAAAAATATGAAGATAATTTTAAAAAGTATAGTACTTATATCTTTTTTTATAACGTCTCAGCTTACTTTCGCTGGAAGCTTTGTAGACTCTGCAACAGTGACTTCAGTTGAAAAGGTCTATAAACAATATAGGGTTGATGAGCCTTATCAGGATTGCTATATCAAAGAAACCCTTCAAAATGGAGCAGGAGATGGTAGTGCAACCAATGAATTATTTGGTGCAGTCCTTGGAGGA
>ENA-ORXI01003289-ORXI01003289.1-sediment-metagenome-genome-assembly--contig:-NODE-3289-length-11011-cov-16.058716_pt1 | contig 11011 bp, 11 predicted proteins | sample MGYA00237861_ERZ511468 | MGnify/ENA primary metagenome ERZ511468 (study PRJEB26299, sample SAMN06266213) | sediment metagenome | isolation source: Hudson Canyon methane seep mesocosm | place...
GCGTTCATTCCAAACTTCAATTCTTTTATATCAACATCAATACCCGCATCCTTATAGAAGCCTTTTTCTTTTGCCATATAGTAGCCTGCAAATTGATATTGATGAAGCCAATTTAATTGTAATGTGATTTTTTGATTTGCATGTATATAATTTATAAGTATGAAAAAGATTATCATTAGTTTCATAAAAACCCCTTTACTATTTACATCATACTATAACATTGTACTATCTATGTCAAATAAAGTATTTTTATAAGTTTGTAATAAACGGCAATTTATTCATTATTAAAAGGCAATTTTATTTTAAATAAAGTGCCTTGATTTAGATGTGTTTCAACATGAATCTCACCATATATTTTATTCAACTCATCCTTAACAACAGATAGTCCTATTCCCCTACCTGATGTATGGGTAACCTTATCATTTGTGCTTAAATTATCGTTAAAAATAAATTCCAAAATATCATTTTCGCTCAAGTCATGAATTTCTTTTTTTGAAACCAATTCTTTTTGTAGAATTTTTTTCCTCAATGCCTCAGTATCAATACCTTTGCCATCATCTGAAATTTCAATATACAAAGTATTATCTCTTGATTCAAAACAACATTTTATAGTTCCTATTTCATCTTTATTCAAACTAACTCTATCCTCTTTTGTCTCAATTCCATGATCACAACAATTTCTAAAAATATGAATCAATGAATTTATAAAAGGTTTGTATTTATCTATTACATATAATTCACTTGAGCCATTAAGTTCAACAGGATAAACACTTTTATTTAAACTTAGACATAATTGTTGACACAATTGTGGATAACTTGATAGATAGTATTTGAGTGGTTTGTGTTTTATTTTTTTAATTTCATTTAATATTTCTGTGCATTCTTGTTTATTTTGCGTATTCAAGGAACACAGAGATACGATCTTTTTTTCTAAATTTGTGATAAGAATTTTATCTATTTTAAATTGAGCTTCACTGTTCATAAAATCTCTACCTAAGATTGATATTACTACTTCTACATCCTCATTCATAGCACTTATCAAGTCAAATGAATCAATGAATTTTACCAAATCATTGTTATCATTTTTTGCTCTTTCTAAAAAATTTACTGTTTCAGATTCGAAATGGTGAAGTTTTTTAACCGTTCGTTCCATATACAATTGTGCAAATAGACCTTTAAATGTATGAACCAAAGCACTAATAATATTTGAGTTTTCTATCACAGTATTCTTAGTATAGATATATAATAAAATATCTTTACAAAACTCTTTAAAATTACTTATTGTCTCATAAAAGTGAGAGCTGTCACTCACAATAGAAACAATCATTCTATGTATTAATTGCTCTTTTTTTATTTTGTTTTGTAGTTTCTTTTTATCTGTAATATTCGTCAATATTATCATAATTTTGTTATCTGAAATTATATTATATTTAATGAGCACAGCACGTTTATTAATAATAAGTTCAGCAGGAAGTAGAGATAAGATTAAAGAAGAAGTGAGCTCATTATTGGCATATAAAGCATCAAGAATATTCTCTTTAAACAATGATATTTTTCGAGATTCATTCGCAAATAAAAGTTGTGTAATATCTTTATGTTTTAAATCTTTTCCCAATAAATATTCACACTCAACTGAATACTCTTTATCTACTAGAAAATCTTTATCAAATGACAAAAACCCTTGCGCCGCATTGTTTAACAAGTCTGTCACCTTCTTCGTTTGCTGACTTAATGCTTCTGTTCTTTTTTCTACTTTGCTTTGCAAGTTTTTATTGAGTATTTCGATTTTTTCTTTTTGAATGTTTATTAATTCAATTCTCTCCTTTAAAGAAACTCTCATATATTCAAATGATTTTGAAAGTGTTCCTATTTCATCATTGGATTGCACATTAACATTTTTGTCTAAGTTTCCCGAAGCTATAAGAGATGAAATTATGGTTAATTCTCCAATAGGTTTTATGAATCTATTTAGTAGTATATATAAAGCCAGCAAAATTAAAAAAGTGACTAAGGTAAAAGATAAAGCTATCCTTTTTATAGACTTTGATAAGGCAAGGTCAATATTTCTTGTAGTATAGTGCGTTGTAATTGTACCAACATCTACATCAAGATAATTAAGAGAATTTACTTGTGTAATTACTTTACTTTTATCATAATTGCTTTCATCAAATAAAAAGAGTGTATATTCCTTATTATAAGTTTCATTTAACTTGATAGAGACAATATCTTTATCATTAAAAAAATATTCCAAACTTACTTTTATCAAATCCATATCAAGATTGTAAAGAAGTTTTGAATTTATTTGTTTTAATAATTGTCCCGTATTTTCAATTTTTAGCTCAAGAGCATTAACTAACTCATTTTTTTTCTCACTAATATATAAATTCATGGCAATAACATTGATAATCAAGGATAAAAGAATAACGGTAAATGAAATCTTTGTTTTTATTTTCATTGTATTATCTCCTAACAAATTCAAATATATTGCAGACCATAACTTTATATAGTGCCATAGCAACACTTTTGTATATATAAGTAAATATAGTAGTTATTTTTTATTAGTTATTATTATAAAACACTTAGTAAATCATTTTAAATGAACGAAAATTCATTTTAAATTCACTCACAGTTTATTTTCATATTTTAAACTTACCCTTAAAAAATAAAGGATAGATATGAAAAATAACGATTATACATTTACCGCTACTTTAATAATGGCGCAAGTTCTGGTTTCAGTTGTCGCATTTTTGGTGCTCATGGCAGTTTTCCAATTCCCCGATATTTTAAGAGAGGACAGTTCTGTACGTTTGGCTTTATTTGTCAAAAACCAAAATGTGATTATTCCTACGTATTATCTCTTAGCGCTAACGGGGATAATGAATGCATTGATTGCCTCACTTCTATTTTACCTCTTTAAAAAGAAGTCAGCTATTTTGGTTCTTGCATTAGTCTTTGGTGTATTAACAGGAGTCTTTCAAGCCATTGGTTTTATCAGATGGTCATTTCTTATTCCCTATCTTGCAAACCTACAAGGAAACGCAAGTGAACTTATCCCCGTATTAGAGGGAGCATTTAACTCTTATGCAGGAATGGCTATAGGGGAAAACTTAGGCTTTGTGATGCAAGGTCTTTGGACTCTTTGTCTAAGCATAGCCTTTCTTCAAAACAAATATGTATCAAATAGTTTAGGTAAATATGGAATAACCATAGGAATATTAACCGTATTAATGGCATTTGAAACCTTTGGAGGAAAGCTGTCTGTTTTAGGAGAGCTGACAAATCCTGTTGAGTCTGCTTGGTATATTTGGCTGGTTTTTATTGCAATTTCTATATACAAAAAAGAGGCTGATTCAAACTATGTATCACACTTTGGTATAAAGTCTTTTATAGCTGCACTTATTGTTTGGCTAAACTTTGTAATACCTGCATACTTATAAAGAGAATAAAGGAGAACTTGATTCTCCTTTATTTGACTCAAAAACTCAAGAAACTCTTTTAGCTGCACCTTCCATCAATTTTTCATTGTTGATAATAGCACGAGTATGGGTTCCTTTCCCCGCTTTTCCACCACTGTCAAACATCACCACATCAAAGGCATAAAGTTTGTCTTGCATGTTTGTAAAAGTAGCTTTAATTGTTATAGTGTCTCCCACAAGTGTAGGTGCAGTGTGGATTGTATTTACATTTACTCCAACAGATAACTCACCCTCTTTTAATAAAGGATGCATCATTCTTGCTGCTGCCATTTCCATTAGTGCTATCATTCTGTACGTTGCAAGAACGCACGGAAAACCATCTTCTTTTTCCAAAGGTAATAGTGAGGCTAAATCTTTTTCTTCTACAGTATAGTTAAATTCATAAGTATCATTGATATTCATATGTATCCTTTTAAGTTATTGGGCATGGTATCATTTAAAAAGATACTGTGTCAATAATTAGGTCAAAAATTAAACAAGTTAAACAAACAGTGAGTTACTTTGGAATACTCACAAAACGTTTTTTAAGAAAGAAGAAAAAACCAATAATTAATAAAACGAAAAATACTACAGTAGAAACACTTTTTAGTACTGTAAATGTACTGGCGATGTTTACTGTACTCTCTTGCAGGTTGGGAAATGAATTGATCATTTTTATGATAAATATATTTTCGAGATAGTCAAAAAAACCTGCCATTAATGGCACTAAAAACAAATAATGTATTTTCGAATCATCTTTGAATGATTTACGAAATAACCAAACTAACATCAAAGAATAACTAATAGAAAATAGGCCTGGGTATATAAAATCAAGGGGTAACTGAGTATTCAAATACATACTGCGCCCATCACTACCCAAGGCATGAAGTAACTCATTGGCATATTCAAATGTATATCCAGATGGGGATAAATCAAAAATAGGAAGCATTGGAGCAAAAGCACTCAGAATTGGGATAGTATAAAGTATCATCGTTAAATACACTAACATTGTTAGGGAAAATAAAACAGCAACTGTTTTTCCCTTTGAGTATTTAAGCATAATTTGCAGTAGAGTTTTCATAGGTAAAGATATCCTCGTAATTTAGTTTAATTCGTATATTATTTGTAGAGTTTTAAAAATCACACTAGCCGAACACAACGCAGCTCGTACCTGTCTTCTTTATCATACCATCCCGAATATCCACGTTCAAAATAGACATAGTAGGATTGGGTTTTGTCTTCTTTAGCATCCTCAGATGTCCAGTACCAACCTTTTGTATTATAAGAAAGTGGTTTTTTTATGAAACACTTATTGTTTATTTTATCTTTATTGTTTGTATACCATAGTTTGTGTTTTAGGTCATAAAATCCATAGTGAACATTAGCCAAACTCTCAAGTTCATATCGAGTGGGAACCCTCCAGTCATCAAAACCAGCGTATTTGATTGAGTTTAAGTATTTCACCCACTCAAAGGTTTCATTCCAAGTAAACTTTTTGGATATATTGTTTTCTTGTTTTACTTCCCACATCAAGTTTGTGTCTTCATCTATCCATGCATTGAGGTTATCGTTTAGCATGATTTCTTTTTCTTGGTCATGGGAAATATTATTCACTGTTTTTTTGTTAAATGAGGGTCTGTTCATTTTTTTCTCTAACAGTTCGAATCTCTTTTCAAAACATGTCTTACATATTTTTAAGTAAGGCATGTACTCATTGTTTGGGATATCTTCTCTTGAGCACCCCTTTTCCGTACATTTATTATTGTTTATAGACATTATTTTCTTCCCAGATTTTATAGTATACATTATTTGATTTTTTGCATTAAGTTAAAAAAATTTTACTTAAATATCTCTTGATTCAATATTAACGTATACATTGAATGTTTACGTAGATTAGATATAATGAAATCGAAATAAGAAAGTACAACAAATAAAATTTAACGAGAAAATTATCATGACAGATTATTCTATTCTAGACCTTTCCCCTATTGTTGAAGGTTCAACAGCTTCTAATTCCCTACAAAACTCTCTTCTATTGGCACAACATGCTGAAAAAATAGGTTATAAGCGTTATTGGCTTGCAGAACATCACAACATACCAGGAGTTGCAAGTGCAGCTACTTCAGTTGTAATTGGACATATTGCAGGAGGAACCAAACATATAAGAGTGGGTGCTGGCGGCATTATGTTGCCCAATCACTCACCTTTAGTAATAGCAGAACAGTTTGGAACATTGGAAACACTGTATCCCAACAGAATTGACTTAGGTTTGGGTCGTGCACCTGGTACAGACAATATCACTGCACGTGCTTTACGACGCAATTCAACTCAAAACGACCACTTCCCCGATGATATTGCTCAATTGCAACGCTACTTTCAAGACACCGTAACTGGTCCTATACGTGCAGTACCAGGTGAAGGAACAAATGTACCCTTATGGATACTAGGCTCCAGTCTTTATGGTGCACAATTGGCCGCAAATCTTGGACTACCCTATGCCTTTGCTTCTCATTTCGCCCCTAATGATTTAGCCCAAGCTGCGAAACTTTATCGAGAGAACTTCAAACCATCAGCCCAGTTATCAGAACCATATTTTATATTTGCGGTTAATGTATTTGCTGCAGACACAAACCAAGAGGCTGAATTTATTCGTTCATCCCATCAGCAAGGTTTTGCTAATTTACTATGGGGGAAACCCAGTTTATTACCACACCCTGTAAATGACATCACAACAGTGTTAGACAATACTACCCTTGAGCATGTCAATCAAACACTTAGATGTTGTGCATGGGGTGATTCTGAAAAAGTTTATGATGAGCTTTCAAAGCTAATTGATACCTATAAACCCAACGAAATTATAATTAACAGTCCAATACATAAACATGAATCAAGGTTAAAGTCCTATAGTATAGCATCAGAAGTTATGAAGAAAATCAATCAGAGATAGGAAAATGGAGGTATAGCTTATTTCATGATATCTATAAAGAAGAGAGAACCTAACTTTATAGTTCCGATATAAGCTATATTACTATTCTAATGAAAGATAGTATTCGAAAAGTATTATTTGGATTAATTTTGAGTTCTTATCTCATTAAAAAAGTGAAAAGGAACTCCTTTTTCTATATTATTTTAGTGCTAACTTTGCAATAGCAATTTTATTTTTAACAAATTGTGTTTGAGGATGTTTAATTCCCAAAGTACTTATGAGTATTTTCAAAGATTTTTCATAATTTGGAATTACTTTATTATACATTCCTTTTAGCTGATAAACTTCAGCTAGTAAACTATAAACTGAAGCAGTAGATGCGTGATTTTCCCCTACCGAATCCAAATATATTTTTAGTGCTTTTTCCTCAAATGAAATTGCTTTCTCATATTGCTTTTGAGAAATATAAATAGCACCTATGTTTTGATAAATTTGAGCGGTGGAAGGATGATTTTCTCCTAGTGAAGCCAAAGCAATTTGTAAACTCTTTTCTTGATACTCTAATCCCTTATCATATTTTTCTTGTAATACGTAAGTTAGTCCGATATTATTGTAAGACTCGGCTAATGATGGGTATTTGTTGCCAAATAAATTGATTCTAATTTTGATTGAATCATTAAAATATTGAATCGCCTTTTTATATTCTATCTTTTCATTGTAAATTAATCCAATATTGCTATACATAGCTGCCAAAGAAGGGTGATTGTCACCTTGTGCCTTTAAGATAATTTTAATTGCTTTGTTATAATTTTTTAATGCGCTATCATATTTTGCAGTTTTATAATTAACAAGAGCAATATTATTATAGGATTCAGCTAAAGAGGGGTGGTTAATGTCTAGTGTCTGTAGTCTCGCAATTAACGATTCATTAAACTGTGCAAGTGAAATATCAAAATTTCCATTATAGAAGTTTGCTAAACCAAGATTATTCTTAATTTGCGCAATTGTTGGATGGTATTTATCAACTATTTTCGAAGCTATTAATATTGCCTCTTCAAAAAATACTATTGCTGTTTTATAGTTTGCTAGAGAGAGGTGTATAAGTCCAGTATTACTATAATAAATTGCAACAGTAAGACTTGTACCTATAGTGTCACGTTGAATACGTAAAGCTTTTTTACTAAATTTAAGTGCTTCATAGTTATTACCTATTGCATGATGAGCACGCCCTAATCCATCATATGATGTAGCTGTAAGCCAGTGGTCTTGGCCTAGTTTAGATATGTTTTTACTTAGTGATTCCTCAAAGTAATTTAGAGCTTTATTATATTTTCCTTGAAGATATGCCTCCTCTCCAAGTCTAATATCTTTTTCGGAAGGATTAAATATTTCTCTTATAAATGTAATTTCTGATGGATTCAATAGATTTGTTTGAAATGCCAATATTAAAAGTATAAGAATACTTCCAATGATTTTAGGTCTATGTTTTTTACTAAATATCACTGTAAACATTTACAATCCTGATGATAATATTATTTTTCATTATTTTAGTGAAATTTCTCTAAAAACATATAATTTTTTTAGAAGATAGCATTCCCTAAATATTCAACATATCTATGATTAATGAAAATATATTAATGGTTAAGTATAACTCCAATTTGGCTATAGTAATCCATAAATAATAGTGAGTCGAAAAAGGAAATTATGATACCAATATTAGAAACACAACGTTTAAGACTAGTTCCTCCAACGATAGAAAACCTTGATTTTTATGAAGAATTTTATACAGATGCAGAAGCATCCAAAGCATATGGTGGCCCACTTGGGAAAGATCAAACTCTAGCTAGATTAAAAGCTGACTTGGGTTCTTGGTATTTATTTGGTTTTGGTGTTTGGGTTATTCAGCAAAAGTCAGATGACAGTTTTGTAGGAACTTGCGGTTTTTGGCAAGGTAACGGTTGGCCAATAGAGCTTACTTGGTGGGTATCACCACAAGCACGAGGCAAAGGAATAGCTACTGAGGCTTCAAAAGTAGCAATAGCTCATGCATATAATGAGTTTAACTGGGATACAGTACAAACTTACATGAATGATGACAATGTAGCTGCTCGCACCTTGGTTGAAAAACTAGGAGGTCAAAAAATTGATAGACAAAGTTTTAACGATGGGCTTTCACGAGATATATACGTAATGCCTAGGCCTAACTAAGAGAATTCGAGAGATAGCATACATATTTGACTAAGTGGTTAATTATGTATCCTGTTTCCCGAACTATTCTGTCCTCAAAACTTTTATACTTCTGACAACATTAATATCTCTTTCCTAAAGAACTTATTTCTGACTTCCTTTTTTTTAGCCGTAAAAAATGAAACAAAAAACTCTTCCAACCGAGTTGTTGAAGGCAGAGCACCTAAGTTTTTAGTCACATAAAGCTTGATTTTATAACTCGTTAAAATGTGCACCCAGCACATTTATTCACACTCAAACAGAAAAAATCGGGTTACGCTTTAAGAGAAGAAAAACGTAGCTTCAACAAAGGCTGGAATTAAGAGAATGGAATTACAGAACTATAGATTTTCTCCAACTGATATTAGGTGTAGTGAGTTTATTTTTAAGAGAAAGTTGGACAACGAACAACATCTGCAGGAGCCGAGTGTTTATTTTTTCTTTTCGAAACCCGTCCTAAACTATTTGAACGTAAAGAAACTTGCTGGGAGCAAGTTTTAGTGAGTTTTGCAGGACAGAAAAGAATCAATAATAAATGAGGGCAGCTTTAGCCTCCGAAGCCGTTGTTGTTTTTGCTTACTTTTTGTCAATACAAAAGTAAGAAGGCGAAAAGGTACTCCTTTTTAAGAGTAAGAGATTTTAAAGTAGAAATTCAATCCCTGAGGTTTAATTTTCATTGTTGTTTATACTTTTTAAAAGTTGTCGTATATCATATATAAATAATACCATGAAAACAATCATATATAGAATTCCAGTAATATCATATAAAGTCGGTTTATAGCCTCGCTCATCTACAATTGGAGTTTTATTCAATATAATTATAATTCCAAATAAAATGAATAAAATATCACGTCCTACCCTAGATAATAATTTTTGATTTTTTATATTCATTATTTAAAACTAATCCTCAAATAGCTTGGAAATATTTACATTCAAAATAACAGATATTTTATGTAAATGTTCAATATTAAAATGTTTTTTATTCGCACTTAATTCAGCAGCAGAGACAAGGGAAACAGATTTATTTCCCATTTTTTGAGATAGTTCTAGTTGTGTTAAATTAGCTTCATCTCTATATTTCTTAACATTTTTCCCAATTTTTCTGTACAAACTTTCTGCATCAAAAACATATTCACTAATCATTAAAAACCCACTATAGTATTATTTTTTCTTAAGTATAGTTGTTATATGATTCCTCATCAAACTACTATGGTAGTTTTATAAAGTTTACTCCCTTTTCTTGGTGTTTTAAATAACAAAAAAAACCTAGATATAAATTTTATATCTACCTAATACAAAAGGCAAACCAAATGCAAGCCCTAGACCTCATCACCCTAACCCTAGTTCTACTCCTAAGTACCATCATCACAAAGCACTACTTCCAATACAAACTCAGACAAAAAACACATCACATTAGCAGTCTTGAAAAACAACTGCTTTGTAAAGACGAACTGATACTTCAAAACATCAAGTTAGCAAGTTTAGGAGAACTACTGGAAAACATCACTCACCAATGGAGACAGCCTTTGGCTACTATCAATGCAGTGGGTTCAAATATGAACTTCAAGAGTGAACTGGGAAGTTTGGATGACAGTGAGATAATCAGATGTGTGGGTATCATAGAAAGAAATGTCATGAATCTAAGTGATACCATTGAAAGTTTCTCTTCACTTTTTCATGACAGCTCCCATAAGTCCTACTTTGAAATTCAAAAAAGTTTTACTTATATCACGGATATCTTACAGCCACAACTGTATCAAGCAAATATACATCTTATCATCTCACTTCATAATGCTACTGTGCATACCTACCAAAGTGAGTTGATGCAAGTATTTATGCATCTGCTTAATAACTCCATAGAAATACTCAGCTGCCATAAAAGTAAAAAAAACTACATCTTTGTAAAAGTGCGTTCATCTAAGAAGTGTACGGTAATACAAATCTATGATAACGCAAAGGGCATTCCTCAAGAATATATCCACGAGATATTTGAAGTACACTTTACCAACAAAGAAAAAGCAGGCTCAGGTGCTGGATTATATATGTGCAAAAAAATTGTAGAAGAAAAACTTCAAGGAAAGATACGAGTGGATAATCATCAGTATACATATAAGGATGTAGACTATACAGGTGCACGATTTTGCATAGAGATACCCAAAGCTCTATAAGTATCAACAAAAGTACTTTTAGCATAATTAATAGTACTTTTAGATGCAACAAATATTTTAAATAACTGTTATTATACCTTTATAAAATAAAGGATAACAATGAAAAATATACTAATAATAAACGGACATCAAAGATACGAGCAGTTTGCAGAAGGAAATTTAACCACTTCACTCATCAATGCTGCAGATGAATATTTAAATAACAATGGTTTTAATGTAAAGCACTCTATAGTTGA
>ENA-ORXI01003290-ORXI01003290.1-sediment-metagenome-genome-assembly--contig:-NODE-3290-length-11011-cov-2.549753_pt1 | contig 11011 bp, 9 predicted proteins | sample MGYA00237861_ERZ511468 | MGnify/ENA primary metagenome ERZ511468 (study PRJEB26299, sample SAMN06266213) | sediment metagenome | isolation source: Hudson Canyon methane seep mesocosm | place: USA:Hudson...
CCTCGCCATCGGCGATGCGGGCGAACAGACCGACGACAGCCGGCACCCCGTCGGCGTCCACAACCTTGCCAACCGTGGAGCGCCCGAACCGCCCGTAGGAACGCCTCCAGGCCGGGAGCAGGCCCAGCGCCTCTGCCTCGGCCGGGTGCACGTCGCCCGGGTCGGACGGTGGAATGGTGCAGCTGAGGGGGGCATCGGCCTCGTCGGAGATGGCCTCAGGGAAGTCGACCAGCACCGGCCCCGACGGCTCGTCCAGCAGGGCGAAGGCGGCGTCGATGACACGACGCTGCAGGGCCGGGTCGCCGGGGCGCCCGAGTGGCCGGCCCAACGGGAACTCACAGTGCAGGGCACGGGGCGGACGGGTGGTCTCCACCTGCCCACGGACGATCGACAGGGCGACGGTGGCCAGGCCGGCGTCCTCCAGGACCGAGGCGAGCGTACCCACGGTACGCGTGCAGAGAGGTCAGACAGGGGTGAGCAGCACCAGGTCCACGTCGTCGTCGAGCAGTGCCCGGGCGGCTGCCGGACCGGTGTCCAGGCGGATGGTCTCGAGGGTGTGGTCCACCTGAGCGCCCATGAACGAGACGTGGACGTCAGCCACAGAACCGATCACGCCCTCGTCTGCCATCTCCCGGAGTCGATCGACAGGGAAGACGATGTTGGGGTCCTCGCGGGCGGGGACGAGGTCGTAGGCGAAGTGGGTGACCCGGATGTCGGTCGCCGGTTCCGACGTCGGGATGCGACGGATGCCGGTGTCGTCGTTCCAGTGGAACGCCACCTGGCCACTCAGGTAGGCGCCTCCGGATCCGATGAGGGCCACATTGGACTCGGCCATGGGAGCACGCAGCGGGGTCCACGGTGGCGTGTCGGGCCGCTCGGCCCACAGGTACGGCGGATAGCCGAGCTCGTCGTACTGGGCTCGGGTGAGGGCGATGTAGTCGACCGGCATGCTGGCATCCACCGCCCAATGGTGCCACGGCACCCACATGCTTCTGGGGTCAGGCAGGCGATCGGCTCGACAGACCGATCGGCGTACTGACCGTGAGAGGATCGACACTGAGAGTTATTGCTCGTACGATCATTGGGTGGCCACCGCAACAGCACTCCCCGACGGCGACCCGCTGACCGTCGACCGGGTGGCCGCCATCAGCGGCCTGGGCGTGGACACCATCCGCTACTACCAGCGACTCGGCCTCCTGGAATCCCCTACGAGACAGGGGCGCAGGGCCCTCTACTCCCGGGCCCACCTGGAGAGACTGGCCGAGATCCGCCATCTGGCCGACGAGGGCTTCTCCCTCTCCCAGATCGCCACGCTGGACGCATCCTCCCGGGATGGCGACCTCGGACGCCTCGCCGAGGCGAGCAGTTCCAACAGGCTGACCCGTCACGAGGTGGCCGACCTGGCCGGCGTGCCGGAGGGGCTCGTCTCACTCCTGTGCGACAACGGGATCCTCGAGCCGGTCACCACAGACGGCGAGCCGCTCTTCGACGAGAGCGCCGTGTCGATGGTCAGGGCCGGCCTGGCCATCAGCGCCGCCGGCGTACCCCTCGACGAACTGGTGTCCCTGGCAGCCGACCACAGCGCCAACGTGGACCAGGTCGTGGACCGCGCGATAGCCCTGTTCGAGGACCACGTCACGGCCGGCACCGACGGCTCGGACGACGCCCTCGTCGAGGTGGTCCGATCCCTTCTCCCGGCCGTGACCCGGCTGGTCGCGCAGCACTTCAACCGGACGCTGGTGAACCGGGCACTGGACCGTGTGGCCGACGGCGACCGACCGTCCCTTGCCGACGCCCTCGCGGCCGCCGACGCCGACCGCCTGGAGGTGGTCTGCCGATGGCCCTGAACGAGTTGGGTCCGGAACCTGCACGGCCCATGTCGGCAACGGCCACCGAGGTCCACACTGGTCCGGCAACAGACCCGCTGGCATGGTTTGCCACGACGCCACACACCGACGAGCGCTGGTACTGGGAGGTCCCCGAGGACGGCACCGCCTGGGTGGGCATAGGCAGCGCCGCAACCATCTCGACTTCCGGCCCCGGACGCTTCGACGAAGCAGCACGCGAAGCCGACCAGCTACTCGGCGGGCTCCGGGTGACCGGACCGTCGGATGCTCCACTCCCCCGCCTGGCCGCCGGCTTCGCCTTCGACGACACGGCACAGTCCGGGCCGTGGGCACCCTTCGGCGATGGCCGGCTCGTCCTTCCCGCCGTCCAGGTGCTCCGACGCGGTGGCCACACCTGGGTGATCCGCATCGACGGCCACGACCGGCCCACACCGGTGGTGGTGGCACCCGATCCAGCGGATCCCGTCGGGGTTGACGCTGCCGACTGGGCCGACGAGGTCTCACGGTCCCACTACCGGCACCTCGTCGAGCTGGCCCTGGAGGCCATCGAGCGCGGTGAGCTGGTGAAGGCTGTGCCATGTCGATCCCTGCGTCTGGATCGTCGCCCCGACGTGGCCCGCCTGCTCGCCACGCTGCGCAACACCTACCCGGCATGCGCCACACTCGGCGTGTCGATCGGCGCCACCTCCTTCGTGGCGGCCACCCCGGAACGCCTCGTAGCAGTCACAGGAGATCGCCTACACACCGCGGCGCTGGCCGGCTCGGCTCCGCGGCACGCCGACCCGGCCATCGACGCCGCCCTCGGACAGGGACTCCTGACCAGCCCCAAGGAACGCTCTGAGCACGCCGTGGTCGTCGACGCCATCGACAGGTCACTCCAGCGACTCGGCGTCGTCGACCGCCACCCTGCCGACCCGACCCTGCTGCAACTGCACGGCATCCAGCACCTGCACACCCCGATCGACGCCGAGCTGCCGACGGGGATCGGCCTGTTCGACGTGGTCGGCGCCCTGCACCCGACGCCTGCCGTGGCGGGCCACCCCGGCGGCCGATCCGCCAAGCTGCGGTCCATCCACGAGGGCATGGAAAGGGGTTGGTTCGCCAGCCCGGTCGGCTGGCTGGACTCCTCGGGGGACGGCGAGTTCAGGGTGGCCCTCCGCTCCGCACTGGTCACAGACGTCGACACCACCCTCTACGCAGGAGCCGGCGTCGTGCGTGGCTCCGACCCGTCTCGCGAGCTGCTGGAGACCGACGTGAAGCTCGGGGCGCTACTCGGCCCCGTGATCGCCACGTCGGAGACCCCGTGACCGGTACCACGCTGCCGGCAGCCGACCCGGCGGCCACACAGGCCTGGTGTCGGGCGTTCCTCGCCCAACTGGTGTCCTGCGGCGTGCAGCACGTAGCCGTGTCACCGGGCTCGCGCTCCACACCAATGACGGTGGCCGCCGACCGCACCCACGGCCTCGAGCTCACCATGCACCTGGACGAACGGTCCGGAGGATTCTTCGCCCTGGGCCTGGCACGGGTGTCGCGACGCCCGGTGGCGGTGTTGTGCACCTCCGGAACCGCAGCGGCCAACTACCTGCCAGCAGTTGTCGAGGCATTCCACTCGGGCGTCCCACTACTGGTGCTCACCACGGACCGCCCCCCGGAGCTCCGCGGCATCGGAGCCCCCCAGGCCATCGACCAGGTCGAGCTCTACGGCACCCACACCCGGTGGACTGCCAACGTCGGGACGGCCGGAATCGAGACTCCCGGAGAGGCGGCCTCGCTGGCACACCAGGCGGTGGTGCGTGCCACCCGCCCGGCGCCGGGCCCGGTACACGTCAACATCGGGCTGAGGGAACCACTGGAACCCCCGACCCAGGACCCACCACCAATCGGCCTGCTTCCCATGCCACCGGAGCACGCAACCGTGGAGCCGGGACCGCTCCTCGAACTACTGGAAACCGAGCGGGGCCTGCTGGTCGCCGGCCCCATGGATCCCGACGCCCGGGGGGTGGAGACCATTGCCGAACTCTCGCGTCGTACCGGTTGGCCGATCCTCGCCGATCCCGCATCGGGGCTACGCCGCGGTCCGCACACCTCCCACGCCCCGGTGGTGGCCGGCGGCGACCACCTGCTGCGCTCATCGTGGGCTGATGACCACCGTCCCGATGTGGTCATCCAACTGGGCGCCATGCCCACCAGCAAGGGCTACCGCCTGTGGCTGGACCGGGTCGGCACCGACCGGCTCGTGGCCGTAGACCACCTGGGCCGCTTCCCGGATGCCGCCCAGCGGGTCACCGACCGGGTGGCGGCCGAACCGGGACTGCTGGCGTCCGAACTCCTCGACCGCCTCGGCGGCGCCGAACGGAGCGGACCGTGGGCGACCGCATGGACCGATGCCGACTCGACCGCCATGTCGACCGTGCTCGCCATCGCCGACGACGGACCCTTCGACGAGCCGGGAGTCGTAACGGCCATGCACCGGTGCCTGACCGCCGGGGCGAACCTCGTGGTGGCCAACTCCATGCCGATCAGGGACCTGGATGCGTTCCTCCCGACCGACGAACGCCCGCTCCGGATCATCGCCAACCGGGGTGCCAACGGAATAGACGGAATGGCGTCCACCGCCCTGGGCGTGGCAGCCGGTTCACCCGAACCGACCGTCCTGTTCACCGGTGACCTGGCCCTCCTCCACGACCTGGGTGGGCTGCTGGCCACCCGCCGCCTGGGGCTGGACCTGACGGTCGTCCTTGTCGACAACGATGGTGGCGGGATCTTCTCGTTCCTGCCCATCGCCGACAGCGACCACGTGGACCACCACCGCCTGTTCCACACGCCGCACGGGCTGGACCTCGGCGGCATCGCAGCCCTCGCCGGGGGTCGTCTACACGAGCCCACCAACGCGACATCCCTGGAGGAGGTCCTCGGTTCGGCACTGTCCAGCTCCGGACTGGACCTGGTTCGCGTCACCGTGGATGCGGTGACCAACGTCGGCCTCCACCGGGCGGCTGCCAGCGCCGTCCAATGTGCCCTGGTCGACGACGGAGGCTGAGATGGTGCCCGACCGATCAGATGACCTGCACGTCGAGATGGACGGCAACGGTTCCCCGCTCCTCCTTCTCCACGGCTTCACCGGTGGCGCGAGGACCATGTGGCCCCTTGGCCGCAGGCTCACTCTTGTACGCCACGTAGCAGCCGTGGACATGCCCGGGCACGGTCGGACCGGCATACCCGCGGATCCCCACCTGTTCGGATTCGAGCACACCGTTGATGCACTGGCCCACCTACTCGAGCATCTAGACCACATTCCGGCCGACATCGTCGGCTACTCGATGGGTGGACGGATCGCCCTTGGCCTAGCGGTTCGCCACCCGGGGCACGTGGCTTCACTTTCGCTCATCGGGGCCTCGGCTGGCATCTCCGATGTGGTCGAGCGGTCGGCCCGACGCCGCTCCGACGACGACCTCGCCGAGGACCTCCTGGACCACGGCCTCGAACTGTTCGTGGACCGCTGGATGGCAAGCCCCCTCTTCGCCTCCCAGGTTCGGCTCGGGCCTGACGCACTGGCTGATGCCCGCGCCCAGCGCATGGACAACGACGCCGAGGGGTTGGCCGGCAGCCTGCGGGGTGCCGGAGCGGGTAGCCAGCCCTCCTACTGGCAGGACCTGGCCGATATACACGCCCCGACCCTGCTGGTGGTCGGCGACGAGGATCCGAAGTTCAGGGCCACCGCGATGCGCCTGGCAGCCGGGCTGCCACGCTCGACGATCTCGGTCGTGCCGGAGGCCGGACACGCACCACACCTGGAGAACCTGGATCGGACCTCGACCGTGATCCTCGGGTTCCTCACCGACCTTGACCAAGAACGACAGGCCGGCAGCGGACGGGGTCCGAACCGGTGAGGATCGCCGAGGCCGGGGTGGAACGCAGGCTGCTGCGCTACCACTCCCCGATCGTCACCGCCCACGGCACCGTGGAGGACCGGTGGACGGTCCTGCTGACCCTCGTCGACGAGGACGGCAACATCGGAATGGGTGAAGCCGCACCGCTGGCCGGCTTCACCTCAGACACCGTCGAAACAGCCGAGAGCGCCCTTCGCGGGTGGGCTGCGGACGAGACCGACGACGGGGACTCTCCCGCATCGGTGACCGCCAGGGCCGCCATCGACTCGGCCCTGCTGGACCTCGGTGCCCGGATCGCCGGCACGACTGTCCACCGCCTCCTCGCCCCGGAGAGCCCTGACCGCCTGGCCGTCTCAGCCCTCGCCACCGGTAGCTCCCCCGCGGCCATCGCCACATCAGCGGCCGCCGCAGTCGCAGCGGGCCACGCCACGGTCAAGGTCAAGGTCGGGGCCCATGGGATCCACGGCGACGTCGACCGGGTATCAGCGGTGCGGTCACGAATCGGCCCGGACGTCCGGTTAAGGCTGGACGCCAACGGGGCCTGGGGGGTCAGCGAGGCCCTCCGGCACCTGGACCGGTTGGCCGCATTCGACATCGAGTTCGTGGAGGAACCGGTGGCGGGCCTGGACTACCTGGCCGAAGTCCGCCTCTCCTCACCGATTCCGACAGCTGTCGACGAATCGGCGCGAACCGTAGACGACGTCAGCCGGGCGGTCGAGATGGGCGCCGCCGACCTAGTGGTCCTGAAGCCGTCGGCGATCGGAGGTCCGTTGGAGGCCGCCAGGGCAGCGGCCATCGTCCGCAGCGCCGGGCTGGACGTCGTGGTGACGTCACTCATGGAGGGCTCGATCGGCATCCGTGCTGCCGCTCACCTGGCATCGGCCATCGGCGCCCTGGACCCTGCTCCCGGGCTGGCCACGGCATCCCTGCTGGCAGTCGACGTGGACACGCCGTGCTTGCCGGTCCACGGCGAGCTCCTGCTGGACTGATCGACCGGAGCGTCCTCGCCGTCCCGACGCCGGTCGCCCGGGCCGGGCGCATGCGGTCCCAGCTCCCGGCTGGCTATCCCAGCGAAAGGCTGATCGTGCCCCCCGGGTCCTGGCCGGATACCTCCTCGCCGAGCGCCGCCTCGGACTCCCGGGCCGCTGCAGCAAAGATCCCCTTCGACATCAGGGAGCGCTCGGCGGCCCGCCGCTGCCAGTAGACGTCGGCGCGGGCACGCTGGGCGCCCTCGTGCATGGGTTCAGCAGCGACCGCCATCTCCACCAGATGGCATGCGAGGCGAAGGTCGCCTGCCTCGGCCAACACCCTCGCCCGGTCGGTCAGCGCCTCGACGGAGCCGGCCAACGCCACCACCTCGGCGGCCAGCGCCGCCTCGCGGGCAGGCTTCAGGTTCGCTGCGTTGCCGTCCCACCAGCCGCCGAACTGCCGGTACACGTTGCGAACCACGAACTCCGGTTCGTCGTACTGGGGTGCCAGCCATGGACGGTCCTGCAGGTGCTCGGGCACTCGCACCTCATGGATGATCGTGTCGATGGTGGCACCCTCGTTCATGAGTTCGAGGGTCCGCCCGGCCAGGTGCTCGAGGGCCTCGGCGATGTCTCCCAGCACCAGCTCTACACGCTGGCGTCCGACTATCGGAAGGCCGTGGGCCGGGTAGACCCGCTCGACGCCCAGGGCCAGCATCTCGCGCATGGCGGCCGCCCACTCGATCGGGTAGCGCTGGACCTTCTGGGGGTTGCCGGCGTTTGGGAACACCCATGAGGTGAAGTCACCGGTGAAGGCGGCCCGGTTCTCAGCGTCCCAGCCCCAGGCGTGGTCATCGGTCTCGCCCCGGGCATGCCGGAGCTGGATGGTCCGCCCTCCGGCCTCCAACAACATCCGGTCCCTGAACACCTCGTCCGGGTCCACCACGTCGTCCGGAAGAAACTTCGAGCCGCTTCCCGCGATGCCGAGGCCCTGACGGTTGCGGATCCCACCGAACTGTCGGCGGTTGATCATCTGGTTCCAGCCGCTGGTGGCCCTGTAGCGGTCGAAGCGGGCCGGCAGCGCCTCGTGGGCCAGGAACCTGGGAGCGGCGTGCCCACGGTCGGCGGCATCTGCCACGAACGCGCCGCTACCACCGACATGGTCGAGGTGGCCATGGGTGTAGACGAGACTGTGGATCGGCTGGTCGCTCCAGGACCTGAGGGCCGCCACCACGTCAGCGCCGTGCCTCACCCCGCCCGCGTCGAAGCAGACCAGTCCCTCATCGGTCCTGACGATCCAGCAGTGGGAGAACGACTCGACCACGGCCACGTCGTCCTCGATCACCGACAGCTGGTGGGTGACCCGGTTGTGTGGCGCCTCCGCCACACCCGAGTCGATGACCCGGTTGGCGACGTCCACCGGGTGCATGGACCGTTCGCTCATGGTGCTTCCCTCGTCTCAGGAGTGTCGTCTCGAAGAATGGCAACCGACGCGGTCATGTCAGGTACCCGAGTGCCCGCAGGTTGTCGCCCACCAGCCGGACCGCCCTGTCGGTGTCCTCGAACAGGCAGAAGTGGCCGCCCTCCACAAGTTGGAGGTCCACGTCCAGGGCGTCGGCCTGCGCCGCGAACCACGACGGGTCCAGGTCGGTGTGCCTTCCGGCCATCACCGCCGACGGGCTCCTCACCAGGTGCAGCGCCTCGAAGGCCTCGACCGGACCATGGCAGCGCTCCGAACTGAAGACGAGCGCCTCGGTCTCCGGCCGACACGCCAGCTCGACCCCCCCGTCCTCCCGGTCGCGGAACCCCCATCGCACGTAGCCGGCCAGCGCCTCCGGATCCAGCGCCTCCATGGGCGGCCGGGAGCCGTACGAGGCCAGCACCGCCTCCCGGTCGTCCCACACGTCGCGTCGGCGACGGGCGCCGATGGCCAGCGGGTGGTCGGCTCCGACGGCACCGAAGTGCTGCTCCTCGCGGGCCCCGGCCTCGATGGCGATGGCCTCGCAGAGCACCAGGGCTGCGACCCGCTCCGGTGCTGCGGCGGCCACCTCGATGCCCACGGCTCCACCGAAGGACACCCCCAGGATGGCGAAGCGGTGGATGCCGAGGTGGTCGGCGACCGCCAGCACGTCCATGGCGATGTTGTCATTGCCGAGGAGGCCGGAATCCGTCACGTCGTCGCTGCCGCCGTGCCCCCGGAGGTCGACGCCGACGACCCTGCAACGGCCAACCAGCCCACGGGCCAGGGGGTCGTACACGCCGGCACAGAACCCGTTCGGATGCAGGAGGAGAAGCGGTGGGCCCGTGCCTCCCCAGTCCAGGTAGGCGATCCCGAGGCCGTCGCTGACTACCCGGCTGGCGACCGGCGAATCGGTCACCGGTGGCACGTCCTACGATCACCGGAAGAGCACGGGGTGGCCATGGGCGGCAGTCTCGCTGACCATCCGGCCCTGTGACGAGACGAGAAGTCGAGGCCCATGCACGAGAAGCCACCCCGAGGAAGCCACCCGGCGTGGGCGGTACTGCTCCTCTGCCTGCTGCTGGGGGCCTGTGGTGGCAAGGAGGCCGATCCGGTACCGGCCGCAGTGCGTCAGCTGGTGCCGCGTGTGGTGGCCACCCACCCGCATGACCCCGATGCCTTCACGCAGGGCCTGGAACTGGTCGACGGCGTCCTGTACGAGACCACCGGCCTGTACGCGGCCTCGGGAATCCGGGAGGTCGACCTGGCCACCGGTCGGGTCCTGAGGTCCGCGCCGCTTGACGACGCCTGGTTCGGGGAGGGCTACACCTCCCTGGGCGACGGCAGAGCCGTGCAGCTCACCTGGAAGTCCGGCCGGGCGGTCGTCTGGGACCTCTCCACCTTCGACATCGTCGGCACCTTCGCCTACGGCGGGCAGGGCTGGGGCCTCTGCCGCCTGGACGCCGACACCCTCGCGATGTCGGACGGCACAGACACCCTGGCCCTGCGGGAGCCCATCGGATTCCAGCGCCTGGAGCGGGTCCGGGTGACGCTCGACGGGGAGCCCGTGGACCGCCTCAACGAGCTGGAGTGCGTGGACGGCACCATCTGGGCCAACGTCTGGCAGACCGACCGGATCGTGGCGATAGACCCCACCACCGGTCAGGTCGACTCCGTCGTCGACGCCTCCGGGCTGGTCGCCGACCGGTCGGGCTTCGGGGTGAACGACGTGCTGAACGGCATCGCCCACGATCCGGACTCGGGCCGTTTCCTGCTCACCGGCAAGCGGTGGCCGGTGCTCTTCGAGGTGGTGTTCGAGCCCGCGCCGACCGGCTGACGAGGCCAGTCGCGACCACCGGTCAGGCGAACCTGGCCTCGATGTCCTCTTCCGTCCAGAACCCGACCGACGGCCTGTCCGGTGAGGTCCCGGCGTAGTGGCGGAGCCGCACCAGCGCCTCGTCGTCGAACATCTCCAGAGCGTCGAAGAAGCCGCTGCCGCCGGCGGCCCTCAGCGCCCGGTCGCCCTCGGCACCCTTCTTAGGCAGGCGTGGGGTGAGGATCAGCAGTCGGGGCCGATCCCGCAGGTCGTCCCCGGCATGGCCGTTGGCCAGTACGTGGGCCCTTCCGAGGGTCCGCCAGAGCACGTCGATCCGGCGCATGCCGGGACGGGCGTTGGTGAATGCCCCGGCCACATCGACGTACCACTGTCGACCCATGGCGGCATCCGTGACCAGGAACGGGAACTGCAGGCCCAGGTCACGTCGAGCCACGCCCGCCTTCACCACCTCAAAGCCGGCTTCCACGAGCAGCGCCTCGGCGATGTCGGCCACCTTCTTGCCGGTCGCCGTGGCACGGGTGAGGACGTGGTCGGTGGCCCGTTGCCCCTCGCCTATGGGGCCGTCCACGGCTTCGAACAGGCCGCCCTGGGTGGCGGAGTCGCCGGTCAGGTCACGGCGTCGCCACGCCTCCGGTCGGACCTCCTCCAGGCGACGACGTTCGTCCTCGAGGCGCTGCTTGGCCAAGGTCACGTATGCGGGGTCCAGGTCGTACCCGACCCCTCTGCGGCCGGCCCGCTGTGCGGCCACGAGCGTCGTACCGGAACCCAGGAACGGGTCCAGGACCATGTCGTAGCGATATGTGTAGAGATCGATCAGCCTGCGGGGCAGCTCCACCGGGAACGGCGCCGGATGACCCACCCTGGAGGCCTGTTCGGCGTCGATGCGCCAGACGTCGAGGGTGGCCTCCATGAACTCGTCGGTCGTGATGGTGCTCTCTGAGGGGAGGTGCTCCCGTTGGCGCTGGGCGGTCGGGCGGGCCCGGTCGAACCGGCCCTTGCTGGCGATGACG
>ENA-ORXI01003291-ORXI01003291.1-sediment-metagenome-genome-assembly--contig:-NODE-3291-length-11010-cov-3.961401_pt1 | contig 11010 bp, 14 predicted proteins | sample MGYA00237861_ERZ511468 | MGnify/ENA primary metagenome ERZ511468 (study PRJEB26299, sample SAMN06266213) | sediment metagenome | isolation source: Hudson Canyon methane seep mesocosm | place...
CGGGGTTCAATTAATACAAGATTTAAAAATTTCAAGTGCAAAACAATTTCTAAAAGTTAAATATATTGACTCTTTAATAGATTTTAAGTTAGATAATTTTGATCGATACTTGGAAGAATTATAAGGTTTACTCTCCATTTCTAAAAAGTTATTTAAAAAAAACTTTAATTATAAAATTCAAATAAAAAACAAATGATTAGTTTTAAATTTTTTTTGGTATAATAAAATCAATTAGTCGCCAAATTAAGGAGGACGTTATGGAAATTGGAAGAAATGCAAATATTGAACAATCTCAAGTTAACAATGTAGAGAAGGTTCAAAAAGTTCAAGAAGTTGACAATGACAATAAAATAACTCCCGATGAACAATATAAAAATGTTAAACAAAATGAAATCATAGAAGAACCAAATGAGGTTATTTTGGATAATGTAAGATTCGGATTTAACAAAAGCTCACAAGATTTTTTTGTGAAAGTTACCAGAGGTGAAGCTGAATATAAGTTTCCCACTGAAGACATGATGAAACTAAAAGCTCATTTACTAGAGGCTATCAAAGCTGATCAGCGAAATAATTAGAAAGGTTTAATGCTTGGCATCTGATTTATCAAATATAATTAAGGATGAGTTGGCTAATACTTTAGAACAACTTTTGTCAAAAACTTCAAAAGTAGAAGATGTAGTCGAAGCTGACGTATCAGAATTTGAAACATCTCAAAGTGTTGAAGTTCGTGTCAAGTTTGAGTTTAAAGATATTTCCACTTCATGGGTATTTTTTGTACCTACCATTGCAGCAACAAAATTTGAATATTTTATGCTTGGCGGTATGGGAGATTTAAAAGAACATATTGATGATGAAATCACAGATGCTGTAAATGAAATAATCTCTAATGTCTGTGGAAGTATGTCTACTGCTTCAAATGCGCAAGGATTTGAAGATTTAGGTTCTGTTAAATTTGAAGTGCAAGGTAATGAAATCGTTGATTCCTCAAAATTAGCGCAAATGAAAAATCTGTATAAGTTTTTATTATCTATGGACGATGAAAAGCTTCCCGTACTAATTTCATTTGATGAAATAATACTTCCTTTTATTTCAACAATATCAGGTAATGATCAAGCACCTCAAAGTGCAAACGTACCTGATGTAAGTGCAAGTGCTCCTATGAGTGCTGCACCTGTCATGCAAGCATCATCAGATAGTGCATCGAGTCTTTTGGCATTGCTTGGTGAAGAATCTGTTGACAATTTAAAACTCTTGTTTAATATTAAATTAAAATTAAGTGTTCGATTAGGTACCAAACTTTTTTTACTAAAAGATATTCTAAGATGGGATATTGGTGAAATCATTGAACTGGAGCAAATGGTAAATGAACCTCTTGAGATACTGGTTAATGGCATTAAAATTGGTGAAGGTGAAGCGGTAATAGTTGAAGGCAAATTTGGATTGAAGATTAGAAGTATTGGAAATGACTCTTCTGTATTAAGTCAAATTGGATTAGGATAAACAATGGACAAAAGCACCACGATTGGATTGGCACTTGGCTGGGGATTAGTTGCATTAGCTATTGTTCTTGGTGGTGTGGGTTTTGGCCCTTATCTTGACATCCCTTCTGTAATTATTGTTATTGGTGGTACATCAGCTGTTACTGCTGGGCAATTTGAAGCTTCTGCTTTGAAAAGAATAACACCAGCACTTAAAGTTGCAATGAATGAAGTGAAAGTGGAACCACTTCCTGAGCTAATTGAGAAAACAATTTTTTATGCAACTGAGATAAAAAAACACGGTGTTATGCATATTGAACAAAAGGTATTGTCTGAAGCTAATCCCTTTTTAAAAGAGGCTTTTCAGCTTTTAGTCGATGGAACAAAACCTGATGTATTAGAGCCATTGTTAGAGACAAAATTACAGCATATGGATATAAGACATGGTACGATGATAAGTCTTTTTGGAAATATTGGTGGAACAGCAGGAGCCATGGGAATGATTGGTACACTCGTTGGACTTGTTGCAATGCTTGCAAACTTATCAGATCCGTCAGCTGTGGGTCCAGCTATGGCCGTTGCTTTACTTACAACGATGTATGGTGCATTAATTGGAACACTGTTTGCAGGTATTATTGAGAGCAAATTGGCACAAAAACATAAAGTTGAAGTAACTGCCTGTGAAGTGATAATAACCGGAACAACAATGATTGCAGCTGAAGAATCAATTGGTAATATTAAAATGAAGCTCAATGCAATTTTAGTTGAAATACCAGAATAAAAGTGTAATGAATGGCTGATAAAAAATGTCCTGATTGTCCAAAATGTTTGCCAGGTTGGTTGGTACAATTTGGTGATTTGATGTCACTTTTACTTACTTTTTTCATTTTACTTTTATCCATGGCTGTTATGGATAAAAAGAAAGTTGAAGAGTACATAGATGTCATGAAAAAAGCCATGGGTTTTTTACCTGATAATGCTGATGTAAGATATCAAACAGATAAATACTCTGATAAAACTGCTGATAATGCAGATGGGCAAGAATCTGGAACAGAATCAGATGTCAACAGTGCCGCAGCAGAAATTGAAGAATCTATGCAAGAAATGAATGAAGCCTCATCTGAAAGTGCAAAGATGGAAATTGAAGTTGGAAAGAATGAATTTACTTTAGATATTCCTTCTGCTTTATTATTTGATGGCAATGAATATCGATTAACGTCTAGGGACTCAAAGGTTTTTATATCAAAAATTGCGAGAGTTATTAGAACCATGCCACAAATGTTAAGTATAGAAATAAGTGGACACACAGATAGAAACAGTTATATTAATGATAAATTGCCGCGAGATAATTGGGATATTTCGGCACTGCGTGCAATTTCAGTTGTAAAAGAATTAATTAAAAATAGAATAGACCCCGCTCAACTTAAGGTTTCGGCATACTCTTCGTATCGACCAAAAAGTGAGAATCAAAATGAAAATAGAAGAGTAGAACTCAGATTTTTTGCAGATGATAATCAGCAAGAAGTATTGGAAGAAGAGAACTTCTTCGATAGGTTGGAAGAATGATAGTAAATGATAATTATTTAAACGGAATGAAACTGCAAAGCAAGGATTTTAGTAACGTAAATACTAAAAATGCAGAAGACAAGGCATTAAGAAAAGTATCTGATGATTTTGAAACATTCTTTTCTCAGCAATTATTAGATATTTCTTTGAAGTCAACAAAAATGGCTGGTGGTGGAACTGGCTCTGATATTGTTAAAGGTATGTACACTGAAGCCATGGCAAAAACAACGGGTGGCACTTTTGGAATCAGTGATATATTATATAAGTTCTTAAGTGAGAACAAATAATGATCAATTCAATTGTAAATGAAATGAAGTCAGAAATTCAAAAGATGCAAAATGCCATCAATGATGATATCGCAGATATTAAACAGGCAAACCATGACAAATTATTAGACAGAAATGATTTAAAGTTAGAATATATGAACAATATTGTTAATTTAAAGCAGCAATTAAATGAACAACTCGTCAAAGATATGAAAAGAGGGGTTGATGTAAATATATACAGAGAAAAAGTTGATTCTCTTGAAGATGATTTAAAGCACTTGTATCAATTAAATGGAAAACTAGCTTCCATAGTCTTACCTATAAAACAAATGTATAAAGAAATGGTTGATGATTTAACAGAACATAACGGTGGAGGAAGTTTAATTGATGTTAAAGCATAGTAGCATTTTAAAAGTTACGCTTCTTTTAGTTTTTAGTATAAGCAGTGCCTTTGCTGTGAATGTTTTAGTGGCTAAAGAAAAAATAAGATTAAAAGAAAAAATTAAAACAAAAAATTTGAGAGTCAAAAAAGTCAAAAAAGTTAAAAAATCTTGCTTTCCCGTAACATTAGATACCATCAGCTCACAACAATATATAGCTAAACATTTCATGAACAAAGGGGCTATAATTTGTGAAAAAGATATAAAAGTTTATAAAAAAAACACCGTTTTATTTAACTTTGGAAATATTGAAATAGAAAAAGAGGGAAAAGTTGTAGGTGAGACTAAAAAATATATCAGAGTGAAAAAACCAAATGGTAAGATAGAAAAAATATATAAAGATGGTCGAGTAAAATGAATATGCTTTCTTTTTTAGGTGAGACTCCCACCATTGCATTAAGAAATGCCCAGACTGAGGTGGGTGAAGATGCAATTGTAATTTCTACAAAAAAAATATCAGATGCCTCAAGCGGAAATGCAAATATGTATGAAGTCATAGTAGCACTTGAAAACACAAGAGAAGAACACAAACCTGCAATTGCTAAGAAAAAAATTGTCGCACATGATTCCAAAAAAGATGAAAAATTCGCGGCTCAATTTTATGATTTTAAATCAGAAATTATGAAAATGCAAGATGCAATACAGCAAGTTCAAAAGTCTATTTGGGATCCTAAAAGTCAACTGTTTGATTTAACTATTCCTCCTGAATTTGTGGATATTTACTCTCTTTTTGAACAAAATGAGTTTGATCAAGAAATGACTTACACCATTTTAAAAAAGACAATCAAACAATTACCCGTTGCACTCAAGTCAAATCCAAAAAAAGTCAATGATTTTTTCAAATTGATTTTGCGCAGAATCATTCCAATTAAACATGAAGTTCCTTTGCGAAAACATCAACGTAAAATCATTATGATGGTTGGTCCCACAGGTGTTGGTAAGACAACAACAATTGCAAAGCTTGCAGCTCGTTATGCGTATAAACTGGGTTCAAACTACAAAGTGGGTATTGTAACATTAGATTCATTTAGAGTGGGGGCAATTGAGCAGTTAAATGCCTATACTAATATTATGCGATTGCCTTTAGAAGTAGTTAAAAAACCTGAAGATTTAGTTGAAGCATTATTGAGATTAAAAGATTGTAATTATATTTTTATTGACACTGCAGGAAGCAGTCAATATGATGTTGATAAAATTGAGTTAATAAATGAGTATCAACAAAAAGTTGAAGAGATGCCAATAGAAAAAGTATTGGTATTACCTGCAAATGTAAAACAGACTGACCTTCAAGAGATTTATACTAATTATTCATGTCTTAATATAGATGCACTTACTTTTACGAAACTTGATGAAACAATAAGTTTTGGAAACCTTATCTCTTTTGCACATAAAACTAAAAAATCAATTACTTATTTTTCAATAGGTCAAAATGTACCTGATGATTTGATTGTTTCTGATCCTTCTTTTTTAATAGAGTGTTTTATGAATAAATATTGTCCAAGGAGATAATATTTTTAATAGTATTTCATCACAAGCTTCAAAGCTTATAAATTTAACTAAACGACATCAGCATCAAAAATCAAAAACAAAGTTGCTAACAATTACTTCGGGAAAAGGGGGTGTTGGTAAATCTACATTTACAGCTAATATGGCTTATCTTCTTTCAAAAAGAGGATATAAAATTGCGGTAATTGACGCAGATATTGGTTTGGCAAATATGCAAGTTTTGTTTAATATGAAACCCTCTCATACTCTGTTTGATTATATAGAGGGAAGAACAAAGTTAAATGATGTATTACTCCAAACGCCTTATAATAATATAACATTAATTGCAGGAAAAAGCGGCTTTCAATATTCACATCATTCTAATTCTTTTGTTTTTTCTCGAATCGTACAAGATATCTTAGATTTAAATAAATTTGATCTATTATTGGTTGATACAGGGGCTGGATTAAATGATTATGTAAAAGAGTTTTTGCAAATTTCAGACCATATTTTGGCAATTACAACCACAGATCCTAGTGCCTTAACAGATGTGTATGCATTGATGAAAATGCTATCCAAAGATAAATCTAAGCTTAAATTGTGCTTTAATCATACAAAAACATATAAAATTGGTCAAACTATTACTAATTCACTTGATGCATTGGCTAAAAAGAATAGACTTAGACCTGATTTTATGATAGAATATATAGGTAATGTGTCGTCATCACATGATATTTCTACAACGGGAAGGCTTCGAAAATTATTTTCAAAAGAATTTGAAAATGATCAAGCTACGAGAGAACTAGAGGCAGTTATTGATTCATTACTAAAAACTATATAAGAGGATTAAAACAGTGTTTGTTAAAAAAAATGTTGACACTCCATTTTATACTCTTATTTTTGGTACTGAAGGAAAAAGTCAGTGGTAGTTGAGCGGTTTTCACAAGGGGTAATTAACAGTGGTGTATTTAAAATATATATTGCTACTGGATTTTTTGCTACATTAATATTTTTTGTGATAAATGCTGACTTATTTACTCCTGTAGAGATGATAGTAGGAATTATTGGGGTAACTGTTGCATTAAAAGGGATTACCAATATGATGTTATCTCTGATTATTCTGTTATTTAATTTTGATAATAAACAAGCACAGCTTGACTTTGAATATAACTCTGAAAAAATTGATTCACTTCTATCAGATTTAGCAATCAAAGATGCGACTGCTAATAATACTAAATAAAAGAGAAGGAGCTTGAATGAATATTTCGTCAATTGCTAGTAATTTAGCATTAAACAGCAAAAATATAAATTCAAATAATGCTACAGCTCAAGGTGATGGTTCTTTTGAAACTGCTTTGAAAAATGCAATAGGTGAAGTAAATCAAACACAAGTAGACGGATATAAAGCAATGGAAGGAATAGCAACAGGAGATGTTCATAATATCCAAGAAGCTGTTCAAAAAATTGAAGAAGCAGAGTTAAGTTTAAAACTGGCTCTTGAAGTTAAAAATAAAGCGTTAAATGCATATAAAGAAGTTATGCGTATGCAAGTATAGCTAGCTAGATTTTATAGGAGATTATTATGGGTTTGTACGATGGATATGATGTAACAACTTCTGGGATGAGTGCACAAAGAACTAGAATTAACATAGTAAGTGCAAATATTGCAAATGCTCAAACAACTCATGGTCAAGATGGTGGCCCGTATAAAAAACAAAATGTTGTTTTTGAAGAGATGTTAATGCAATCTCAAAAGAAAGTAAACTCTCAAACACAAGAGAGTGCAAAAAATATGCCATTGCCTGTAAGTGGAGTGGGTGTTAAAACAATATTAGAATCAAAAGATGAACCTATTATGAAATATGAACCTGGACATCCAGATGCAAATGATGATGGATACGTGGCATACCCAAATATAAATCCAGTTGTAGAAATGGTTGATTTAATTGAAGCCATGAGATCTTATGAAGCAAATGTTTCTGCATTTACTGCACATAAAGATATTGATACAAAAACATTGGATATCTTAAAGGGGTAAGTTATGACTCAAGAATTAAACCTTTTTACAAATGAAACAACCAGTGATACTAAAACAAATAAAGTAAATTCTACAGATTCAAGTCCAAAAGAAGGTAAATCTTTATTTGATAATTTACTTTCGGATATAGAAAAGCAGAATACTACGACGAAACAACCAGCTGGTAATAATGAAAATGAAACAACGTTAAAATCAAATGTAAATGTAAATGAAAATGGTACTTCTCTAAAGCAAGCAGATCAATCACAAGAGATTAACCCTGCTAAAACAGAAAGTACAAAAGAAAAAAAGGCACAAGAAAATAAAACCAATCCATATAGTAAAGTTCCAAATGATAATAAAGAAATAACTAAAGAGGATAAACCTGTAACGGTTAAAGTAGAAACTAAAACAATGTCTTTACTTGATAGAATGATGTTAGAAGCAAACGAAACAATAGTTAAAGATGAAATTACCAAAGAAACCAATGTTTTAAAATCTACTCAAAAAGGTGATATCACACCTAAAACTAATTTAGAAGTTGTAGTTAATGAAGAAGACAAATCCAAGTTCGTAAAAGACAATAAAGTAATTGATCCTGTAACTGCAAACAAAACTAAACCTGCCGAACAAAATAATACACCAGATGAAAAAAGTTTTTTTGACTCTTTATTAGAAGATGTTGAGATTTCTAATGAGGAAACTTTAAATACAAAACAAACAAAAACAGACACCAAAATAGATAATAAAATTGATACAAATGCACTTAAAACACAAGCAGTATTAAATCCTGAATTAGTTAATCAAACTGAAGTAAAAATATCAGATACAAAAGAGACTAAAAAAGCAGATAATACAGAAAATAAAATATTAGAAAAAAATCCCAATATAGAAGTAAAAACACAACAACCTGCAGAAAAATTAAATAACATAACTAAACAACAGGTTAATATATCACCTGAAAAAAGACAAGAAATAGCAAATACTGCTAAACAACAAGTTGATATAACACCTGAAAAAACTGATGTCGTAAATATCGCTAAACAACCAGTTGATTCGGCAACTGCAAGAACTGAAGTTCTACCAAATACTACCAAACAACAAGTTGCTGAAACGTCAGTAAAAACTGAAGTTGTAAAACAAACAGTTAAACAGCAAGTGCCTATTGATAACAGTAAAGCAGAAGTTGAAAAAAACAGTATCAAAAAAACAGATAATCCTATTAAAGAGGAAATTCTTGTAAGTAATAAAGAATCAGACGTTAAAAAAGAAGTCAGTAATGAAGTACAAACAACTAAAAATCACGAAAAAACGGTTGTGAAAAATGTAAACGTAGCAAATGAACTGGCAAAAATTACTAATACCGATATTGAAACAAAAGTTAATATTTCGAAAGAAGATATTACAAAACTAGATGACAAAACAGATGATGAAGTTAAATCTACCAACATTAAACCTGAAAAAATAGATAATACAAGAACAGCTAAAAATGAGAAATCTTTAATGGATAGACTAGTTGAAGAGAGCAAAAATTTAGCAAAATTTGGTAATACCGATGAGATAAAAAGCAATATTGGTAAAACAAATGAAACTGCAATGAAGCAGACCATTGATAAAAATATTAATCCTTTAATGACTAATATATATTTAAGTACGCAGCAAGGGAATATAAATAATGCTGCAATTGCTAAAGTATCCATTGGTAAAAACATAGCAAGTAATGCCGTCAATGTTAAAGATGTTGAAAAAAGTGCAGAATTTTTAGAACTGGGATTAGAAAATACTGAAGTCAATGTAGAAAAACAAGAGTTTGAAAAAAATATAAAAATGAATAATTTAGACAAACTTGCCTTTGTGAAAACAGTAGTGAAACAAGATTTAACAAAAATAAACACAGATATTGTTTCGTCTCAAACTACAACCACAAATACCACCAATAATGCAGTGGTTGAAAATGAAACCGTTGTACAGCTTAATGTGTCTGCACAAGCGGCTGTAGGAATTGAGAGCAGAATTATAGGCGCACGTCAACAAATGGGTTCAATGATGTCAGATGTTGCTAGAAATATGTATTTAAACTACAAACCACCTGTTACTGCATTTAAAATAAACTTAATGCCTGCAAACCTTGGATCAATTGCAATTACGATGAAAAGTGATAAGGAAAATGGATTAAGTATCAGTTTAAATATGAGCAATAACTCAACACTTGATTCTTTTGTTGATAATCAATCATCACTAAGAGCAGCAATTGCCAAAAATTTTGATACAGGTACTAATTTCTCACTTGATTTTAATATGCAAAACCAAAATAATAGCAGTGGAAATTCAAATAATCAAAACAGTGGTAATCAAAATACAAATAATGATGATGCTACGACATTTAATAATGCAGATCAAGGAACCAAACAAGAAGATGTTAGTTCAAATTATATGTAATCAATTGAATAATATATAATGCAGAGTTTAATTTCATTACTTAATGATGGCGTATTATTTCCTTTTTTATTATTGCTTGGAAGAATAATGTCTTTTGTAGCTTTCATGCCTGTTTATTCGCATAAAGCTGTTTCTTCAAAAATCAGAATCACTTTTGCCTTTTTTTTAACTGTTTTTTTATTTCCTTTGATTGATGTTGAAAATACAGTAACTCAAGATATGTTTCTTATCGGTCTAATCAGTGAAATAACTTTAGGGTTGGTTTCGGCTATGTTTTTAAACGTGGTCTTTGCTGCAATCAGTATTATAGGTGATTTGGTTGGTTTTGCAACAGCTTTATCTATGGCAAATATGTTCGATCCTGCTTCTGGTACGCAACAAGGTGTTATTGGAAGATTACTTTATATGATTGCACTGGTTATGTTTTTTGAAACAGGTATGTATCAAGTGACTTTAATTATCTTAACTCAAAGTTTTGATATGATTCATCTTGGAACTTTTGATATTTTTTCGTATGATGGCATACAAATTGCTATTGATGAAGTTAAAAGAATGTTCGCTTTTGCATTTTCATTTGCTTTCCCTCTATTTTTTATTGGTTTTATATTGGATGTTTATTATGGATTTGGAACAAAATCCATGCCTGCATTTTCACCTTTTGTTGTAACTTTCCAATTGAAATTTGCCATAATTTTTTTATTCTTGATGTTTGGTATGCAAATATTTGCAGAAAATTTCAGAGATTATTTTATAGGTAAGTTGAGCTAATGTCTGAAGACGAAGAAAAAACCGAAGAGCCCACCGATAAAAAAATTGAAGACGCCAAAAATGAAGGTAACGTTCCCAAATCAATGGAAGTCGTTGGGGCTGCTATCTTAACATTTGGTTCAATTTACTTGTTGTTCTTTACTAGCTTCCTTTTTGATCAAATTGAAAAGATGATGCGATTTATTTTTGGTTTTATTGGTCAAGATATGGATGGAACTGTCTATTTTAGTATTACGTATACGGTTATAACAACACTTTTGTATGCATTAATGCCTATTTTTACACTTGTTACTGTTTTAGTTTTTGTTTTAAGTTGGGCACAGTTTGGATTGGTTTTTACCCCCATGAAATTTGATTTGCAAAAACTTGATCCAATTAAAGGTATCAAAAATATATTTGGTATGAAAAAATTGGTTGAAGCAATTAAATTAATGGCAAAACTCATTGTCATAACAATAGTAATGGTGGTTCTTTTTTTAGTCACTGGAGAAGCATTTTTAGCTATGATGGATAAAACTATTGATTATTCTATAAATGCTATGATGGAAATC